>Ga0209972_10001762_pt1 | contig 18401 bp, 25 predicted proteins | sample NOAtaG_7_FD_187302 | JGI IMG/M metagenome (GOLD analysis project Ga0209972, IMG submission 187302) | Freshwater lake microbial communities from Lake Erie, under a cyanobacterial bloom - NOAA_Erie_Diel1S_2200h metaG (SPAdes) (version 2) | ecosystem: Environmental > Aquatic > Freshwater > Lake ... | reverse complement strand
TCGCGTCGAGCGCTTCCAAGCGCGTGATGACGCTGCTGATGTTCAATTGAACTTCTGCCTTCGTGACGTATTCCCTAGCGACTTCTTCGCGGGTCCGGTTCAGCAGAATCTGCAAGCGGGTGATCTCATCAGACCAGCCCTTGAGCACCCATCCCGCAACGCCAATCGCGGTTGTCAGAGCGGCGCTCCAGATCGTTTCAAGTTCCAAGGCAGACCTCCGACGCACTCCTGACGCTGGAAGCCTACCAGAAAATCGGGGTGGTCGGAAGAAGTTCTACATAACTTTTCCGCCGAGGGGCGCAAGCGTCGCGACGGTGATATAGGTGTGACGCGGCTCATCGCCGGTCCACACATTCCCGCACTGCGGGCACTTGCCAGTCGGGTAGGACGCGATCTCTTCCGGAGTGTCCACGAGGTTGTCGCACGAGGCGCACTGGATGTGATCAACGGACTTGGCGGGCGTCATGCCTTCAGGTGTAGCCATTCTATCCTCTTGCCATTGTAACCCAGTATGTACCGTCACTCACTAGCGTCACCCAAGAGCCAACGGTTGCTGGGAGGATTGCGGTGCCGGGTGTACCAGAGCTTATTGCTAGCACATTGGACGAGGCAGACACGACTGTCTGTGCCTGAAAGTTCTTTAGGCCCAACTCGCGGCCAGCATTCGTAGACGCTGTCGGCAGCGTAACTACGCAAGATGAGCCAGCCTTGTTGACGATCAGCCATCTGTCGCTGTCCGCCACAGTGAAGTCAGCCAGTTTCTCGACCGGCACGCCACCGTTACCGGGGGTGATGTAGAGTTGACCGTCCCTGACCCACACCGCCCCGTCCTCTTGGCCGATGGGCGTCGTAGGGGGATTGGTGATGGTGACGGTCGTGAACCTACCGTCGCCGGGGTTCTGAATCTGCTGCGCGTAAACAGCGAAGGAGCGGATGATCTGCGCGAAGTAGCTCTGGTTGTACTCTCGCGGTGGAGACGGGAAGTACGGGACGATTGTCTTGCGTGACATTAGCGCCTGCCATCAGTGCGCATGTCGATGCGTGGTGTCCCCAAGCGCCAAGCCGTACCCGTCTGGTTTGACTCCACCCTGAAGGTTATCGCCCTGCCGCGCAGGCGCACGAACAGTTGGTCCGTGTACAACTCGACGGGTACAGACTGCGTCCTTGTCGTTGTCTCCGGGTCGGCACCGTACGTCACGCCACCGGGGTAGTTCTTGGCTGCCATGGTCATCGTGACCTGTGGCGAGGGATTGCTCGAGTCACGGAACGTCAAGTCTGGGATGACCCTCGTGACGAACATGAACTGATTGCCGTCACTGATGTCCACAGAGCTAGACTGAATATAGGAGTTGATTGGGGAGTACGGGTTGGTCTCTCCGTTGCTGAAGCCGTACTCATGGAAGTAGACGTAGCCATCCAGCCCTGCGGCAATCGGGTAGGCAAGAACGTTGCGGTCCTGCCAAGCATTGCGAGAAAGGGTGCCGTAGTACCAGATGTCGAGTTCGTAGTTGTAGACGACATACTTGTCTATGTCGCTGCTGGCTGCTGACGGGTAGAACCACCAGACCTCTGAATAGGCTGCATTCGCCGCACCAAAAATCTTGGCCAACTGGTTGGTGTTTATGTCGTCGAAGATGTACTCTTTGACCGTGCATGGCAGTGCCCTGACGGCACCGTCATAGACGTAGAAGTCGCGCTGACCCATCCAGTAAACGGCATCGCCGACAGCGGTCGGTGAGTTTGGAGAGATGATCGAGACGTTGGAAGAAACCTCCGAGATGCCGAAGGTGAAGGGCGGGCCAACGAACTGCATCGCGTGAACTGAGGTGTCCGTGAACACGAGAATCTGTTGCTTGGTCTGTACGGCGCCAACGATCTGGCTGCCCGTGCCAATGCGCAACTGGCCAGCAGTATTGTCTGGGCGGGACTCCCAGTCCGTGATGCTCTCCTGATCAGAAAAGCGAATGCAGAGACGATCTTGAATGCCGGGCGAAGCCTCTGGATCGCACCCGAAAGCGATGACATGTCGGTCGCGCTCGGATACAATGACCTGCCGCGCGATCCTCGGGGTCATGTTGGCCCCGGCTAGGTTCTGAAGTTCAACAGCCCTGAACCCTATGCCAGCGCTTGTATCCCAGCGATAGAGACCTCCATCGTAAACGGAAATGACCAAGTCCTCTCCGAAGTTGTCCTGCGACCAGAGGCGCAGTTGGGCGCCAGTGACGGTGGTAGTGGCGGCTGAGCCCCATCCACCACGGCTCCAAGGCCCAGCGCCCCAGCCGGTCCCAACAACGGTCGTAGAGAGGCCAACACTGATCTGATACTGCGCCAACACTGTGGCGCCACCGCCAGACACAGAGCCAGCGGTAGCAGAGCCACCGGTATCGATCTCGTAGATGTTTCCGCTGACTATGGCGGTGATGACGTGTTCTTTGTTGATCTCACCAGTAGTCAGGCCGTCGAATGCCGTAGCGCCTGAGATGGTGACGTAGTCGCCTTGATTGGCGCCATGGCCGGGGTCCGTGATCCTGACTGTGCCGCTACCCGCTGCGGTGGTTTGGATGGGGTCTGCGCCAAGCGTGACAGACCGGCGAATAGGCGTAATGTCATACGGAGCACCCCCGTCGATGACGTAGTACTTCGACGTCGTCCCCGCCCCAGTATAGATGTCGTTGTTGAGCGCCGTCCAACTGTGAAGCGACACGCACAGGCCGGTCATCGGGGAGCTAGTGAGTCTCTCCCAGCCGCCAATAGACTCAGGCAGGCCAAACCTGAACCTGATCTTGTCGCCGTCCACCCAGCCGCCAGAGTTGGTGTAGTCAGTCGTCTCGCGGTTGATGCCGGGCCGGAACTGGAGCTTGGTGAGCACCGAGGGTCACTCCGGTTTAGTGGGCCACACTACATTGCGCGGGAAACCAGCCTGCTGCGGGATGTCACGCAGAGCCTGCCGATATGAAAGCCAAGCGTCGCGTCCGGGCACATCAGGGAGGGCACGCCAATCTGTCTGCTCTATCAGCAAGTCCCTGCGGCTGCGGACTATAGCGGAGACCTCTTCATCGCTCTGCGGAGGAGGAACCCAAGCTCCACCATTCTTTACAAACCCAGCGAACACATCATCAGATACTTGTTCCCAGCCATCCTGCGGCTGGTAGGAGATCGTGTCGATTCTTTCGTTGATGACTAGAGCGTACTTCATATCAGTCTACCTTCTGGATGAAGACCTGCGTAAACCTTTTGGGCTCCCACAGGGTGGAGACTGGAGCGCCATATCCGTCTGATGCCCTTGTGAGTTCAACGCGCTGCTGAATATCACATGTGATGCTTGTAGCGGCAACAACTTGCCCGGAGATGTAGCTATAAGAGTTCGCGTTACTGGTTCCCGACCCACTATACCCAACCGTCCCTATAATGAGGTCAGTGCCAGAAGTGCGCCGAAACTTAGCGATATGGCCGTCAGCCCGATAGGACGGAACTTGCGCGAATACCTTGTAAGTCCCGGCAGGGAGAATGATCGAGTTACCAGTAAGCGCCGCTCCAGTAATCGTGTTCGTTACCACAGTGTTGAGGGTTCTCGTGACGTATGATCCAGCGGTTGCCGTGCCAGACGAGGCGCTGGCAGGTTGCTCGTCAACGACGTGCATGATCTGGACGGAGTCGGCGGTAATAGTGGGGGCAGCACTAATGCCATCCGCGTTCGTAATGCTGATCCCAGAGCCAGCCGTCAGGCTGCGAGTCGCTGCCGTACCAGCGCCGGTCCTGACGAGGATGCCAGCGGAGGACAAGCCAGCGATAGCCGCAAGGTCTGCGTCATAGGCCTGTACGTTCGTGCCGATGGCAAGGCCTAGGTTGGAGCGGGCCGTTGGTGCGTCAGATGCTCCGGTGCCGCCATCGGCGATGGCGAGGTCAGTAATGCCAGTGATAGACCCACCTGTGACGCTGACGCTGTTGGACGCTTGGGTCGCCATGGTCCCAAGGCCAAGCGCAGTGCGCGCGCCACTCTGCGTAGTTGCTCCGGTGCCGCCATTCGCAAGGTTCAGCGTACCAGCGATGGTGATCGTGCCAGAGCCAACGATAGGCCCACCGCTCGTGGTCAGGCCGGTTGTGCCTCCAGAGACATCAACCGATGTGACAGTGCCTCCGCCACCACCGGAAACTGTGATGAACGAGAGAGTCCCAGCGCCGTTCGTACCCAGAACCTGACTCGCCGTCCCATCTGTCGTCGGAAGGCTGAATGCATTGACGAAGGCCTGAAGGTTGGCATCGTAGGCAAGGACGTTCGTCCCGATTGCCAGACCAAGATTGGCGCGGGCAGTCGATACACTCGATACGTCCGAGAGGTTGTTCGCTGATTGCAGTGTTCCCGTCAGGTTGAAGGTGGCCGAGATATCAACCACGGCAGCGCTTACGCCTGCACCAGTGCAGTAGACCATGGCAGACTTGCCGTTGGCAACCGCCACAGTTGAGCCGCTGCCCTGCGCCATGGTGACAGTGACGCCAGAGTTGTTCTTGACCACATAGACATGCTGCGCGTCGTTCGGGGTGACGTTTACCGTCAGGTTGCCACTCGGGCTCCCAGCGAAGATCAGGGCGGTATACTGCCCCTCAGAAAGAGAGCCATCTGCCGTGGTCAGTGAGTACGGAAGAGCGGGGCCGTAGCCAGTCAACGAGATGGTGCCGACACCCATGGTGAGGCGATCAACAATGTCCATGTTGACATTGACGGTCTGGCCCCAAGTGCCCGACTGCTCACCATCGCCGGGCTTTTGGATACCAGCGTTGTTTGTAAAGGTACTCGGCATGAAGTGTCCTCACGCTGCCATATCTACCCAAGGTGACGTAGGAGTCGGATCGACGTCGGTCCAGACGGACGCTGTCCCGTTCGCAGTATCGGTGTAGACCGAGTTCTGGTTCGGAACGACATCGACCCAAGGACCAGCGACCCCCGGAGTGACGGGAGTATAGACTGAGTTCTGATTCGGAACAATATCAGTCCACGAGATGCGGACAGTTCCGACAGATACAGCGGCGCTGACGCCGGTGACGAAGACCTGCGCGCCACCAGTGACGGTAACGGAGCCGACCTGAGCAGAGCCAGACACCCCGAGGACGCTGACATCTGCGCCAGCCTCTGCCTCAACGGAACCGACAAAGCCGTTGGCGGCAACGCCGAGCAAGAAGACGTTGGCGTCACCGATGGCGTCTGCGTTACCGATGGCACCGCTGGCCTGCACGCCGACGACGAAGACATCGATGCCGGTAAGCGCCTCGGCAATGCCGATCTGGCCGGTGCCCTCAACGCCGGTGAGTTGGACGTTGGCATCGCCGGTAACGGCCACGCTGCCGACAAGGCCTATCGACGAGACCTCGGAGACGAAGACGTCACTACCGGACTCTGCGTCTGCCGTTCCGACAAGGGCGCTGGCCTCAACGCCGATGACGAAGACGGTGGCGCCAGCCTCGGCTGTGGCGTTGCCGATGAAGCCCGTAGCCTCGAGGCCAGTGACGTTGACGTTCGCATCGCCAGTGACATCTGCGTTGCCAATGACGCCGGTCGCCTCGACGCCAGACGGGAAGACATTTGCATCACAGGTGACCTGAACGGAGCCAACGAATCCATTGGCCTCGACGCCCGTGACAGGGACAATCGCCCCCGCCTCTGCGGTCGCGTTGCCGACAAGGCCACTCGCCTGATTGCCTGTGACGTTGACGTTGGCGTCGCCGGTAACCGCAACGGAGCCGACCTGACCTGTGCTCGGCGGGGTCTGGACATCCGCCCCAGCGCCAGCCTCTGCCTGCACAGTGCCGACGAAAAGGTTAACAGCAACCCCTGTTACGTTAACTATTGCACCGGCTTCTGCTGTGGCATTGCCGATCAGAGCGCTGGCTTCTACGCCGGTAACGAGGACGTTGACGCTGGGTATCTCGGCGGCGTCATCCGCGAGAGGCGCACCCGTTAGTGGGAAGAAGCCAAGCATCGGTCACGCCGCCCCTGAGACACGGTGGCTATGCTAGCACAAGCTCTGGGAAAAGGCACTCCTCAATGAACCGAGACACCTCTTCAGGGTCTAGGCCCAGTGCCGCCATCACCTTGGGCGTGTGTGGGTTCTGCTTCTGGTAGTGGCAGTAGCGGTTGTGCCGGTCGGAATAGTCGGCGCTGGACTTCTCGCCAACAGAGGTGAGGTAGTGCCGTAGGTTGTTGATCACCAGCGTCAGCAGGCGGGTGAGTTCGGCTTCTGTCTGGATGTTGCCTGCGGCGATCATGTGCTCGCTGAAGATGGCCTTGGCCCAGTCGGGTAGCTCTCTGGTCTTGCTCCACTCGTAGAACGAAGCACGATTGGCGAAGGTCTCGAGGAGGTGATGCTTGGACACCACCGGGCTGAAGTCGTGGAATGCGCCCGTGACCTTGTTCGGACCTGCGATGATGTCGAATCCGAAGATCGGTGATGGGTCGTTGACATGCGGCATCACCGTCAGGTGGAGCATGTAGAGCTTCTTGGTATTCCGCGCGTCCACGATGTCGAGGTGTGCGCGGCGGAAGTTCTTTCCCGTGAAGACGTAGTTCGGCCACGAGAAGCGGTGGCCCTCGTCCACCCCTTGGTATTGGCTGAACTCCTTGAGGATGTCGTGGTGAGCGGCCTCAAGCGACTCGAAGATTGTGGGCATCGGCTACCTCATCGAACAGTGCGATGGCAAAGTCGAACACCTTGTTGGCCTCTTCCGCAAGGTCGTCTGTCAGCCTCTCGCGGACCTTGGCTATGAGGACGGAGCGGTCGTTGAAGTGGTACATGCGGCAGGCACCGGGAGCCACGCGCTTGATCAGTTGCCCGCCATAGAGATCGGCGAAGTGTCTGCCGTAGATGTGAGCCCACAACAAGTTCGATGGAACTTCTTTGACGTAGGAGACGTAGCGCTGCGTGGACGTGGAGAGTCCGGGGCCGTAGTGGTCTCCCAGTAGCTCCTTGGCATCAAGCTCGATGAGTTCCGCCCTACGAAGGCCCGGCAGGTCTGCCATGTGCTCTTGTGCCACAGCCTCTAAGGCGCGGTAGCAGGCTGCCTGATTGACGAGGTAGGTGGCGTAGACCTCTGGCCGCATCTCGCCAGACAGAAGTGACACAACGAAGCAGTGTTTCTCTGCCTCGTTGTGCTTGTCTCTTACTGCTTCACGCAGGGTCATTCAGAGGCTTGCGGCTTCCAAGAAGAGAGCGTCGATGTCAGCCTCTTCGTAGCCAATGCCGCTCATGATAGTCAGGAACCAAGGCGCCTCGCGCTCCACAACCGTGTTGTAGTCCCACTCGGTCTGGACTTTGGCCTTCTCTGTGGCATCAGGGATGGCCTTGATGGCGTCTGTGACTGCGGTCACCTTCTTGCGGTCGATGATCGCCAGACGCATCTGGCGCATGGACACAGACACAGGCTTCGGCTTGGTGAGGGATGCCATGGCGCTGAGGTGCGCTTCATGCTCCTCTTCTGTCATCTCACGGATAGTGCCGTTGATGTAGATGCTGGGACGCTCTGTCATGATATGGCATACCCATAGATTTCGCAGTTCAAGCCGACCCCAAGTCTGGTGGTAGAATAGCGCGCAGCAGTAAAATTGGGACCACCGGTAGTTCCAAGCGTCACACCCGGATACGATCCAGTCTCAACGGTGGAGACGGATTCACCCGCACCGGTGTAGCTAACGGTCGTTGTAATGATTGATCCTGCGGGGAGGGTTGTGCCATTCCCAAGGCGGATATCGCAATCAAAACCAACTGGTGTCATCAGGACATCCCACCTGTTTACCCCGACGTTAGCAGCGACAGAACTGCCAGAGGTTACCTGTACGATTGTGCTGGCGCTTGTGTTTATATAGCCGGTAGTCGTAGTGACGGTGATTTGGTTGATCTGATAAAAGAAAGTACCCGGTACGGTTAGGCCCTCTCTGCGCGGGGTGACCGTAAGGTCGCTCGCTGCGGAGGAAAACCCGATCCCAGAGAACCTGAACAGGAAAGCCCTATACTTCCTGAAGTCGGCATCCCGAGGCGCATCAACCGTGATGCTGGTTATAGATGGGGGGTTGATGACGTTAGGGGCGATGATGTTGGCACTCTTGATGAGAACCAGCCCCGGCACTGGCCCAGAGGGAGAGGGGCCAATGGCGGATAGCTCAGACGCCAGAGAGAGCCTTGTCGAGGCAAACCCCATATCACACCTCCTCAACCACAGTCAGCATTGCTGACAGGGAACCAGCGAGCGTCGAACTGAGTTTGACCGAGTAGTTGTTCGGGATCAGGTACACATCGGTATTGCGGTAGGAGCTAGCCTTCGACGTGTCGATGGTCTGCCCATTGACGGGCAGGACGTAGAAGTCGTTGCCACCACCACTGACAGTCACGACAAGGTTCGACGTATCAGGACCGCTCACAGTATAGCGAGAGTTGACGCCAGTACCGAAGACCTCAAGTTGAGCGCCGTTTGGCCTGTCGAGGGTCGTCCAGCCATTCCCGCTTGTGGCAGTGAGGGTGTAGCGCGGACCAGCAGCGGGATTGATGGCATCGAAGACATAGGCAATCTGTGCCACAGCAGATGTGTTGGTGCTGCACGGCGACACCACAAACGCATACTTGCTGGCGATGCTGTTCATGAACTGCATCGTGTTGGCGCCAGAAATCAGCAGGCCGGTCAAGGTTCCGAACAGGCGACCGCCGATCACGAAGTAGTAACGACCAGCAGACCGGTTGTTGTCGTACATGGCGACAGACTGCGTCCGAGATGACTGTGACTTCACGGCAGGGTAGACGTTGGCAACTGTAGTGTTGAGGACTGTACTCATTGTAATGCTGGTAATGCCGCCGTCCGAAACGGATGTCGCAGAGATGGCCTGATACGCCATGTTCAGTGCGCTGTTTGTTCCGCCGGCTCCGACGCAACGCCACAGACCTGTCGGGTAGAGCGTATTTGCAGGCGTGTCCTGCATCAGGACGAAGTTGGGACGGGCGCCAAAGTGGAAGCCAGAGTTCAGAGCGGCTACGGATATGCTTGTATTGCCAAGGGCGCTCCAAGAACCGCCGTCAAATCTGGCGGCGGCAATGTTTGCGTTGGTCGATGCGTTGACAAACAGAGCGAGAGCGCGCTCGAGACCCGATGCGTCCGTGTACGACGTCAAGTCCACTGCGACGTGGTAGTTAAGGCTCGTGGCCGAAAGCAGCAGGGCACCGGCGAGGTCGGTTGGCTGAGACACCACATCAATGGCAAAGCCATAGGAACTGTTAGTCACGCTAGCCCAGTACTGCCCGTAATAACTAGCGCCAGTCCCCATCGTGTCGGTGATGAAGAAGACCTTTCCTGATGGCGCTACATCGACAGACTTGATGGAGAGAAGATAGGAGCTACTCCCAATGCCCGGCAAAAGATCGTAGATGCCGATCTCACTGAGAACCACACCGTCATTGCTGAGAGCATAGAGCTTTCCGCCCTGAGCCATGAACCAGCACTGAGCCTTGGATGACCAAGCGCAGCCCTGACCGTAATTGTGTCCATAGGGGAGGTAGTTGCCATAAAGGTTTGGCACGCCGACAGAGATGGAGGTCGCCATGCCGGTGCGAGCTATGAACTGTGATAGCTTGCCGACAGTGGTGCCGCCGTCATCGTGGTATGTGTAGAGGGGGCGCGAGTTGAATGGATACCAAATAGGCTGAGTGATGGTGGTAGTGGCTGTGTCTGTCGCGGTGACAAGGGGGGTTGCCGTTCCAGCGTTGTCGAAGACGACAATCGCGTTGATGGTACCAACGAAGACAGCCCTGTCTGTACCCCAGTTGAACGATGCTCTGAGAGCCCGCGAGGCAGAGCTTGACGGAAGGGTGGCAGTAACCACGGAGTTCTGAGCCTGCGTCAGGTTCGTCTGACGAAGGAATCGCAACTGCTGGGCATTCCCCGTGTCGAAGAAACAGACAACGGCATTCGCCGTGCCATCCGTTGAAAGCGGGCGAGCAGCAATGCCAAGTGTGCTGGTGTTGGTAACCGTTACAGCCGATCCCACGGCTGCGAAGGTCACCGTCGCAGAGTCATAGGAGAAGTTCTGCACCGACAGAGTTACGCCGGTGCTGGTATTGGCTGCGACAACGTAGGTGGTCGTTGTGCCAACGGCAGTGCCATTGAGCGGGGCGATTGCAAAGTGGAACGTGGTGTGCGCAAGAGCGGTATTGAACAGCGCAGAGGCGACCGTAATGGCTCCGCTGTCAGGAACGTTGAGCGATTGCAGGGACCAGTTGGTACCGTTCGAGCCACCAACAACAATCTGCGTCGTGCTACCACGAACGAGCGCAAGATCGAACGCGAATGCGGTGGTGCTGTTGAACGACGTGGCCCCGGAAAGGTCAAAGTTGACGACGTTCGCCTGATCAAGCGAGTTGCCGCTGATGTTGAGGCGAAGGAGCTTGAAGAAGGTGGACGAGCGGTAGGCAATCACAACCTTGGTGGGGGTGATGGCAAGGCCTTTCAGAAGGGACTGACCAGTCGCGCCCATGCCGGTCGGCGTTGTCCATACACCAACCGTCTGTGAGTTGAAGACGGCATCAGGCAGAAGCAGGTTGACGATGGGTCCAGCGCGATACCTCGTGCCAGTGTACTCAACGATCTGGGTGTGCAGGACCGTGCCGCCAAGGTAGTCGTTTCCACCACCGGCGTGCATGTGTGCCGGGGTCCAGAGGAGAAGGACGCGGTCAGCAGAGAGTTGGATCGGGAAGGGGTGCGTGTTACCAGCGTTCGCAGCCGGGTTTGGCCCGGCAAACGTGACAAGCGGACTGCCGAAGTACGTCCACTCATCAGCGGTTCCGGTGTCAACCGTCCAGACGTCGGGATCGCCGATCCCAGTTGCGTTCACAGCCTTCAGTGTCGCAGATGCGCCGGTGGTGTTGGTGTACGCCGATGTAAGGGTCGTGCCTACAGTCGGGACAATGACGGACTTGACGGTTGTCATCTTGTAGCTCCTTACATCGCTAGGTCGATATACTGCCGGAATGTGTACTTATTGTCCACATAGGTCTTGACGGCAAACTCTGTGGGGACTGCGGAGTTCGAGTTTCCGCCCAGCGTCGGGTCAGATGAGAACTCGTTGATGGTCTCTCCAAGTTGCGCGCCGATGGAACCAAGGCGCAGCGAGGTGAGACCGGAGAGGTTGAAGGCGTTCGCGTTCAGCGTGGCTGTACCGGTGGCCTGATCGACCCGGAAGTACTCACCGACGCGGAAGTTGCCGTCTTGGTCAGTCGAGACGTAGTAGACGCGACCCGGCAGGGCCTCGTTGACCTCATTGCCCTGAGCGGGAGGCTGAGTCGGTGCGTTCGGGTAGTTGGTCGTGGTTACACCGCCAGTGCCGATGTTCAGGAAGTCGTGACCTGTCAGACGAACTTGGCTGTAGTTGTAGCGGATCGTCAGGGCGGCGTTATCGGGTGAGCCGGTCAGTTTCTCCTGAGCGAGAGCAATCGCCAGAACGCTCGAGGAGTTGACGTAGGTGCCGCTCACAGACTGGATGACGTAGGCCCCTGAGTCACCAGCAATCTGGATGCTCGCACCGGGAAGGGGGGCCGAAGAGAAACCATCCGCGACGAGCAGGAAGCCCTTCTGCTGCGACACACCAGCGGGCGCGATGGTCAACGTGTTCGTGCCGTCGCTGATGACTTCGTTGTTCTGGAACGGAGTGCCGGGCGATGTGCTGATGTAGTAGATTTTCCCAGCAGAAGATTGGAGGTTCGTGACCGTACCGGTGGCTCCAGAGGTCTGGCCAGTGATGGTGCTGCCAGCAGCAAAGCCCACAGTGATGGGGTCTGTGGTGACGGTCAGTTGCTCGCCATGCAGAGAGCCAGTATGCGGCGTCTCAGAGGCAAGGAATCCGAACGATGTTGAGCCCCAAGTTCCGTAGGAGTTGTTGCCGTTCAACGAGCGGATGATGCCGCCACCAGAAGCGGCGTAGCCGAAGTAGGCGTAGTAGGTGAAGACGGAGACGACCTCAGTCCGTGCGCCATCCTTGGCCCAGATGCCGACGCCGTTGTCCATGATGCAGGTATAGTTGCTGAACACAACCGACTTGTAGCCGGATGCGTGGACGCTTCCGTCGATCAGTGCGCCGATTGCGCCAGACCCGAAGGCGGAGCACTCGATGACATAGGGCGACTTCGTCGTGATCGGCGATGCCGAGTTCAGCGCGACATAGACGCCCTTGGGCGTAGACGTCGTGATGTCTCCGGGGGTGGCACCGGGAACCCATCCAGTCATCCCACTGAACGACATCTTGTGAAGAAGCGATGCGTTCGAGAGGCGCCACATCGTGGCTTGGTTGTTGGGCGTGACACCGTCAGCAGCAAGTCCAGCAGCCGGTGTGACGAAGGTATTCCGCAGGCTGTCGCCAATGATCGACACACCGGGCGGAACAACGATGGGAAGCAGCGCCTCCTGATAGGTGCCGTTCTTGACGTAGATAACGGCAGACTGACCAGCGGGGACCGCAGCAACAGCGTTCTGGATGTTGGCGAAGGCAAAGCCGATTGTCTTGCCGGTGTTCGAGTTGTTGCCAGTCGGCGTGACGTAGAAGACGTTCGTGGATGCCGTGGTGGGAGACCAGATGACCGATGTCCCAGCCGCGTCTACCGTCAGGGCAGAGCCAGCATCCCCGGCTCCATAGGACGGTATGACCGCGTCACCCGCCATGAACTGCCACTTGCCAGCCGCGAGGTCCGTGGAGAAGGTGCCAGAGGTGTGGTCGACCAAGCAGATGTAGGAGGAACCAGCGTTCCTGACGATGTCATTGACGAGATAGACGTACGCGGTGACCCAAGCACCAGCCCAGCGCACACCGCTGTTGAAAATCTGCCACTTACCAGCGGCCAGATCGGTGGCGAAGGTTCCAGACGTGTGCCCGACCTGACATGTGTAGGCGTTGGCGCCGTACTGAACGATGTCGTTCAGGTAGTAGACCGTGGCCGTCGCCCAAGCATTGCGGTTCTGGAACGCGGAGACGAACAGAGACCAGTAGGTTGCATTGGTCGGAAGGTTGCCGGTGGTGTTCGCGATGCAGAGGTACAGGTTCGCGCCATACGAGACGATATCGTTGGGCTGATACGCCGTCGCGTTGTTGTATGCGCCCTCGGGCGAGATGCCAGTGACGAACTGATCCCAGTAGGTGGTGTTGGTGGGATCATTCCCGACTGTGGTCTGCTTGGCGATGAACGTGCTTCCGCCGTACTTGACGACGTCATTCGCCTGATAGGTCGTGCCAGCGCTGTAGTTGCCCTCCCACTGGATGCCCTCAACGAACTGCGACCAGTCTGCCGGGAAGAGGTCAGGCTGTTTGTTGAGGTTGTCGGTCAGGGCAATGTAGACAGTCGAACCATAGGCCACGGCATCGCCAATGCGATACTGCGTAGCCGCGCTCCACGTTCCAAGGAAGTTCAGGCCCTCAACCATCAGCGCCCAGTAGGTCGCGTTGGTCGGTGCGTTCCCGGTCGTTTTTACGACGTTGATGTAGACATAGGCGTTACCGCCGTACTTCACCACGTCGTTGAGTTCATACTCAGTCGCAGCGCTGTAGTTGCCAGCCCAGTAGAACCGCAGTTTGCCGAGATCAATGACAGTAGTCATACGAACACCATCTCCAGATGACCCTTATTGCCCCACCGGAACTGATAAGTGTCAGTTGACCAAACCCAGTTCACATACTCGTTCGGGCCAGTGATGTAGCCCGTCTGAGGCAGGCTGACCGTAGACCCATCGTTGATGATGTCCACATTGAGATCGCCCGTCGCTTGGATCAGTTTGAAACCATAGAAGGTCTTGTCGGCCAGATCGGTGCCGGTATGGAACCCCGCCATCAGTCGACTCCTTCCAGAACGGATACAACGCAGTCGAAGGACGAGCTAACGGCAGAGATGACGCGAAGCCGCTCATTCGCCTCCATGACCAACTTCTTACCACTAACGAAGTCGTTCGTCATCCCTCCATTGATGCGGAGAGCGCCAACGAGGCGCACGGATGAGGTATCAGCCTTGATGAGGTTGATGGTGACGGGGAGTTCAGAACCCGTGATGTTCGACAGATTGAGCCCGATCACGATGGACTTCGTAGCGGCAGGCACGGTGTAGACATCAGAACCGCCGGTGCCGATGTTCTTGGTCGTGTAGTTCTTGAAGGTGTTCGCCATGGATCACCCCAGAGCTATGACGAGGGCCAAGGCGATGTTCGTCGCCTGCGCCGGTGTGGTGACGTCTTGTGCGGCTGCTGTCAGGTAGACAATCGAGCCGCCGCCAAGATTGAGCGGGGAGCCGCCAAGCGAACTCTCAATGACCGACCGCGTCATTGTGGGGCCGCTCGAGGAGTAGACGCCAGTCCCGATCTCCCAGTCGTTGCCAGCCTCGATTGTGTAGCGGACCTCATCGCCATTGCTGATCCCGCCACTCGCGAAGTTCTGGAAGCCAGTGACCGCCGGTCCAAGGGTGATTGTCCCTGTACCAGTCGTCGCCGTCTCAACCTTCACTCTGTTGGCGAGAACAACCACTTCTTCTCCTCACGCGATGCGGATGATCGCGTTGCTTGCGTCAGCCACCGGGAAGATGATGGTGAACGTGCCGGTCGTGGAAATCTTGGCGCCGCCGAAGTCGAGCACACAAACAGCCGGGTTGGTCAGAGGACCGCCGATACCATTCGCCGAGGGCGTGGTGTTGTAGATGAGTGCTCCGTATGCGGTGATCGTCGCTGAGGTGAACGACAGGTCTCCGAAGTCACAGAACGCCGTGGTGCCAGACGTGGCAGGGTCGCCATTCGTCAGCGCGCCACCACCGGCAACATAGGTTCCCGTGTTGGGAACTTCGTTCGTCGCGGTGTAGGTGGTCGTCGCGGCTGTGAAGGAGGCGCTGTTGTCGTAGAGCGCCAACTTGAAGGTGTCTCCGCCGCTGCGGAAGTCATGCACGGCAAGCAGAAGTTCCTGCTTGAAGGACGTGCACATGTAGTTCCCGGTGAACGCCATCAGATTCTCCTTAACTGCTCGGCGAGATCGGGGAACCCTGCCTCGCGGACCGTGTTGCTCACAGTGTGACGATCCTCACTGACCGCCATTGTAATGTAATACCGCACGACGTTCAACATTTGCGCTCGGAAAGCGCGGGCCTGCTGCTGAACTTCCGGCGGGGCCGTATCGGAGACGCTGATGATCTTGTCGACGCACATCTCAGCGATGGTGTCGGGTGAATGTCCGCCATTGGACGACGCGAACACCTTCGCCATGGGGGAACCAAGCATCATGACGGGCTCCCAACCTTGTAGGTTCCGTCACGGTAGTCATCGCGCTTGGACCTGATGTCGATGCCGAAGAGGTTAGACATCGCCTCGTTGTACCGAGTTGTGTACAGTTGCAGAATGTCGGCGTCGCCCTTCAGGTAGGTGTAGGCCTCGATGAGGCACCCGTAGAGCAGTACCGTCTCCGCATTCTCACCAAACCAAGAGGTGCCATCAGCGTTGAGTACGGCGTTGACGGGTACCGAGAAGAGAGAACCGCCGCCAAGCGTAACGTTGTTGGCCGCAAGCACGTCTCCAGCGACGTAGAGGGCGCCGGGATCGGAGATCGTCACGGCGGTCACGCTGCCACCAGAAACGGTGATGTTGGCGCGAGCGCCCGTCCCAGAGCCTCCTGTGAGGGGGATATCCCAGTACCGCCCGTCGACGTAGCCGCTACCACCAGCAATGGCCCCAAGGCCAGAGATGGAAGACTGCACAATCGACGGCGGGTCATAGTAGTAGTGAAGCTCGACCGTGAAGCCGTCACTGGGAGTGGGGGCGAGGATGAAGTTGCCGTGGGCGGACACGTTCCCGTCGCCATCGAACTGGGCGTAGTACTTCGGCACGCCAGCGGAGGATTGCTGCGGGTAGGCCTCACGGAGGAAGTTCACGTCCTTGTCAATGAGGTAGGTGTAGGAGTTGCTGGCGTCGATGACAGCAAGCGAGAAGACGGACAGGAAGTCCGTGGGGCGCTGGAGGTAGGGGTTGTTCGGTGTGAGGGTCGTCGTAGCGTTGCGGCGCAACTCAGGGATCATCACGGAACGGACAATCCGCTCCTCCGCCTGCCTGATGAAGCGGGGTATGTTCTCGACGAAGGACGTCTCGAAGCTCTCCGTGTAGTTCTTGATCGCGTCCGCAAGCTCGATGTAGTTCATTTGAACTTCTACCTCACGATGTGGTCACGGTGACTGTGCCAACGGAAGCAGTCATCTGCTGCACGGGATTCCAGACTGGGTTCCAGCCCCAGATGGCGTTGGCCTCTGCCTGACTGGTGTCTGGGCGGGGGTCGCGCAGGGACTGCGGGTCGTTGATCTTCACGCGGCCAAGGAAGTTCTGCGGCTGGTCGGGGTCGACGACGTCCTTCCCCACACGGAAGCCGGTCTTGGTGCCGTTGTTGTACTCCCAGACAAGCTCGTTCAGGGGGTAGCGGAACCCCGTCTTGTCGCAGAAGCCGAATGCCTTTGATCCTCGAGCGTAGGCGGGCATCACACACCGAACGTGTAGAAGGGGGCGAACTGAACCGAGGCACGCTCCTGATCCTCACCGGAGGCAAGGGCGAACTGATCCTCGTATATCTGGCGCAGCGGCTCAACACGCATCGCCGCATCAGGCTTCTTCATGGCGACGTGGTAGGCAAGCCCAGCCACGAGAGCGGGCACAAAGCGCGGCGGGATCGAGGCAGAACCGCTGATGCCAGAGGAGAGGCCGTCAATGCCCTTCAGCCGGTAGTAGACCAGCGTGTAGGGCGTGGTGTTGTCGGGCACGGGCCAGAGCGTGACCTTCGTCTCCGTGGCTAGGCGCTGAACGTAGATTTGAGTGGGCCTGCCTTGGGTGTTCTTGTTGGTCTGCTGTGCGTAAGTAGATACGCTGATGCGCTCGAGGGCTGTGTCGATCTGGGAGGTTCCACTTCCGGTGCGTAGTTGGTGCTCGATGATGTCAATGGTATCGGAGGGAAGCGTGTAGGTGTGGGTGCCTGCGGTAAGAGCTTGCGTGCCAGACTCAATAGTGAAGAGATTAAGCCCACGGTTCTGCCACTCCAGCGTGAGGATGTTGAGGCTGCGACGGATGGTCTTCAGGTCATAGCCAGAGCGCATCTCCAGACCTGCGCGCTCATAGGCCTCCTCGAAGAGTTCTGACAGGTCAGGAACGACGACTGGCATTACTTGGTGCTCCTGTGTCTCGCTGTCTTCTTGGCGACGCTCTTCGGTTGTGCCACGAACTGCTTGCCTTTGCGAGTGCCTTCACGCTTCGCCTTGGTGGTTGCAGCGTACTCAGCGGGGGACAGGGACTTGATGGCGCTCTCGGGGAGGTAACGCTCCCCAGTAGCCTCTGAGCCCTGCGTAGATGGCTTACCAGACTTGGTCCGCCACTTCTGCTTGGTCCATGCCTTGAGGCTCTGCTGCGGTCCCTTGAGCGGCATCAGTCCCTATAGCCCCCACCCTTGGCCTTGTATTGCTGTGCCAGCATCTGCGCCTTCCTCGCGCTCCACTGACCCGGCTTCCCGCCCTTGCCGCCCGACTTGATGCTCTCGAACAGGGCCTTCCTCATGGAAGGCTTCGTGTAGTTCCCGGCCTCATTGACGCGCGACTTGGGCTTTTTCATCAGACCACACGCCCCTTGGTATGGCCCTTCATGCAGGCGCCGTCGCCACGGGTCACATTGCCGCCCATGGCCATCTTCTTGACCTTGCCGCCGTAGCGCATGGCCTCGGTATCGCCGGTGACGTCACCGACTTCCATGCCGCGCTCTTGTGCGGTCTTGCGCTTCCGCTTCATCAGGTTGCGGAGGGCCAGCGCGCCGATGCCGCCAGCAACGAGAGGGAGGACGGGGATCGCCATGTCCGGTCTCCTACTTCGACTTCATCATGCACATGCCAGCCGCTTTGCACTTGGCTGGCGACTTGCACATCGGGCAGGTCTTGAAGGCCTTGCCACCCTTGGCCATCTTCTTGCTGGAAGGGGCAGTCGCGATCTGCTTGCCCATGTTCCCACGGCTCATCATTTCTTCGGTCCTTTCTTGGCGACGCCCTTGATTGTCCCTTTGTTCTCGGAGGCGTAGAACACGCGCTCTCCGCGCTCCTTGCCATACTGCTTCTGCATGGCCTTCTTGATCTTCTCGCCCTTCTTCGTCAGCGGCATGATATCCTCAGCAGTCCCAAGCCCTCAACGATTTGTTGATGCGGGAGTTTGGATCGTTCCGAGTCTTCTCACTGGTGAGCTTCTTCTTCATCCCGGACATCCGGGCGCAGAAGCTCTTGCGCCGACCGGCGTCAGCCTTCGTCTTGGGGTTCGGCGCCGGGGGCTTGAGGTTCATGCCCTGAGCCTTGGCAGAGGCGCGGCCCTTGGCGTTGAGACCACCCTTCGGGTCTTTGCCTTCCT
>Ga0209972_10001761_pt1 | contig 18408 bp, 18 predicted proteins | sample NOAtaG_7_FD_187302 | JGI IMG/M metagenome (GOLD analysis project Ga0209972, IMG submission 187302) | Freshwater lake microbial communities from Lake Erie, under a cyanobacterial bloom - NOAA_Erie_Diel1S_2200h metaG (SPAdes) (version 2) | ecosystem: Environmental > Aquatic > Freshwater > Lake ... | reverse complement strand
GAGCCCGGGGTGGAGCCGCCGCCGGTGTCGGCCCCCGGGGGCAGGGCCAGCGCGATGCCGGTGTCGCGGCCGTCGGCATCCCGGGTGAGCGTGCGGCGCACGCCGTTGCCGGCGAGGGTTTCGCGCAGGCTGCCGGCGGCGTCGTAGCGGGTCTGGGACAGGAAATTCACCGCGGCGCCGGCCACGGTGCCGGAGATGGCAACGACCTCGCCGGCGGTGTTGCGCTGGAAGACGAAGCTCTTGGCGGTGGGCAGGGTCAGGGAGGCAAGGCGGTCGGCGGCGTTCCAGGTGTAGCTGGTGGTGTAGGTGACGCCCAGTTCGGTGCGGCGTACGGAGGTGAGGTTGCCGCGGGGGTCGTAGGCAAGGCGGGTTTCGCCCGCAGCGTCGGTGATGCGGCACAGGCGCCCGATGCCGTGGGTGCACGAGCTGTCGCCGGGGGAGGCGGCATCGTGCGCGAGGGCGACGTCTTCGCCGGCGGTGGGGTAGGTGATGCCGGTGAGGCGGTCCAGGGCATCGAAGCTGCGCGTTGCCACCACTCCGCGCGCGTCGCGCACGCTGCTGGGGTTGCCGGCGCCATCGCGGGTGAACTGCACGCTGCCGCGGTCAGGGCCCGATTCGGCCAGCCAGTCGCCCAGGGCATCGAGGGTGAACAGGGTCTGGGCGCCGTTGGGGGCGCGCAGGCTGGTGAGCTGGTCGAGGGCGTCGTAGTCCAGTTCGGCGAGCCCGCCCTCGGGGTCGGTTTCGGTGCGCAGGCGGTCGAGCACGTCGAACGCGCGAGTGGTGACCACTGGCAGGGTGCCGGTGGAGCGCGGGCCGGTGATGGCGGTGATGTTGTCGGCGGCGTCCCTGCTGTAGGCAGTGCGCTGACCGGCCGCACCCAGGGCGGCGGTCAGGCGCCCGAGCGTGTCGTAGCTGGCATCGCGCGAGCGCACCAGTGCGCCGTCGGGGCTGAAGAGCTCTTCCCTGAGGCGATTGCCGGCCGCATCCAGGGTGAAGACCGCGCGATTGCCGAGGTTGTCCACAGTCCCCGTCAGCCGCCGGGCCGGGTCATAGGCAAGTTCCAGGAAGCTGCCGTCGGGCCGGGTGATGCGAGACAGCTCGCCGCTTGGCCGCCAGTCGAAGGTGGTGGTGGCGCCTGTGCTTCCGCCGGTGCGGTGGGTGCGCAGACGGCCCCGCTCGTCCCAGGTGAGGTCCACCTCCACGCCATTGGGGTCGAGCAGGCGCACGGGATTGCCTCGCCCGTTGTAGTCGAGCACCGAGGTGACGTGACCCAGGGGGTTGGTGATGCTGGCCAGCCGTCCACGCCGGAACAGCACGGGGTTGTGCGGCGGCTGGTAGGCGAAGACCCAGGTGTCGGCCACTTCGGTGCGCGGCCCGTTCAGGCGCGTTTCCAGCAGGGCGCCCGGGACCGTGTCCGAATAGGTGTGTGTCCAAGCCCAGGCACGGGAGCGATTGCGTATGGGGTCGGAGATGCGGCGCAGCACCGGGTTCGCACGGTCGTCGTATTCGGTTTCGGTGACGCGCACGGCGGCGCCGGTGGAGTCGCGCACCGTTTCCCGGATGGGCAGCCGGAAGCGGCTGTCCCAAGCGGTTTCGATGGTGCGGGTGACGCCCGCAACGGCGGTGCTAGGACAGGCGGTTCCGGACAGACCCTCCACCCGGCGGGTTTCGAGGTTGCGGCCCAGGTCGTGGGTGAAGCAGCTCAAGGTGCCGCGGAAGTCCACGACCGAGGCGAGGTTGCCGTTCGCATCGTAGGTGCGCGTGGTGCGCCGCGTACCGCCCGGGCATGTGGGGCAGGTTTCCTCAATGGCGGAGACGCGGGCCACGCCGAAGGTCGCAGTGAACTGGTAGGTGGTGACCGCCCCGAGCGGGCCGGTGACGCGCACGGTGGAGTTGTCCACGTACTGCAGGGTGTGCCGGTCCACCGGCTCGGCGGGGGCTTGGAGGTGCGTGGTGGATGTGGCGCGGATGTATCCGCCGCTGAGCGAGTAGCCAAAGCTCGCGAAGCGTGTCTGGTTCTCGTCGATGATGGCGCTAAGGGGCCAGTAGGGGCTGCCACTCAAGGAGGTGTACTCATAGCGCTTCACGCGTCCGTCAGGATAGGTGACGCTGTCAAGCAGCAGCCTGTTCCCGTCTATTGTTTTGTAGGTGTAGCGGTACACCAGTCCACCGGGTGCGGTCATGGTGGCGATCGCACCGCTATTAGCGTTTACATAGGTGAATTCCAGTGATCTGCCGAAGGCGTCGGTGACGCGGAGCAGGCGGCCCAGTGGGTCGTTGGGGTCGTAGCTGTAGACCTGGACCAGCCCGGCGCGATCGGTGACTGAAACCACGCGGCCGGAGTAGTCGTAGCGCACCACGGTGTCGTCGCCGTCGCGCAGCCGCCAGCCGTCTGAAAGGCGCTCCAGCGAGCCATTGATGTCGGGGTCTTGCCGCCACTGGGTGCCGTCCACGCGATACGAGAGGCCCGCTCCATCGGGACGGGTCAGGAACGCCCAGGTGCTGGCGGTGCCGGAAACGGCTGCCGACACCGACACCAATCGACCGTGATGGTTGGATTCCCACCCCGGGCCAAGGCTCCCGTCCGAACCAGTCTCCAACGCTACGCTGTTGTAGGCACGGACAAACCGCAGCGGAAACGGCCCGGACGCCTCGTAGTCCACCTCTTCTTCGTACTTGTTACCAGTACCGGGATCGCAGGGGTTCCCCACCCGGCAGCTGGGTTGCCCGCCTCGCCGGCCAGGATCCAGGTTGGGTGGGCCGTTTCTTAAACGGCACTTTCCGATATTGGAGTCGTAATAGAAGACGGAAGGGCAGGGGGCAAATTCCTCGGAGATACCCACAACATGTGTTCCACACCCAGGGCCATAGCGCTTCCACAAATCGACGTAGCAGTTGCCCGCAGGGCCAAAGGAATAGTCCATCCAGCCGCCGATTGCGGCACACGCCCCAGGTCGCGAGTCAGAACGCGCCACGGTCATGGTGTGGGGCATCCCATAGCAAGATGCGGATGCAATATGCGCGCCGGTCTTCGGGAGCGGGAACTCGGCTGGCAGGGACGCGCGATCCCAGGCCAATGCTGCTCCTGCCGCGGTGGCCAGCACCATCGCGGCGATCCAGCGCGTCGTTGCGCCCCCGAAGCGAAACTGTACCCGTGCGCTGGCTCCCGAGCGGCATGTGGCGGCTGTGCCTCGCGTCATGGCCTCACCGTTGGTTTGTCGAATCCGTGAGAACAATAAGTACCGAAAGTGAATTCCTCGTGACGCCACCCCTGGTCCAACCGGCATCTGCCACCGGCCTTGCGCAGCGCATTGGCTACAATCCACGGCGTTCGTCCACCCTCCGCGCCACGCCCGCCCCGAGCATGTCCTCCTCCATCGCGCCCGCCCAGAAAGCGCAGGTCCTCGCCGAGGCCCTGCCCTACATCCGCCGCTTCCACGACCGCACCATCGTGGTGAAGTACGGCGGCAACGCCATGACCGATCCGAAGCTGCAGGAGAGCTTCGCGCGCGACGTGGTGCTGCTTAAGCTGGTGGGCATGAACCCGGTGGTGGTGCACGGCGGCGGGCCGCAGATCGACGCGCTGCTCAAGCGCATCGGCAAGCAGGGCACCTTCGTGCAGGGCATGCGCGTCACTGACGAGGAGACGATGGACGTGGTGGAGATGGTCCTCGGCGGGCAGGTGAACAAGGACATCGTCAATCTCATCAACCGCCACGGCGGCAAGGCGGTGGGCATCACCGGCCAGGACGGCGGCTTCATCCGCGCCACCAAGCTGCTCATGCCCAGCCAGGACAACCCGGAGGAGTTTCTCGACATCGGTCAGGTGGGCGAAATCACTTCCATCGACCCGAGCGTGATCGAATTTCTCGACAAGGGCGATTTCATCCCCGTGGTGGCGCCCATCGGCGTGGGCGAGGGCGGCGAGACTTACAACATCAACGCCGACGTGGTGGCCGGCAAGCTGGCCGAGATCCTCAAGGCCGAAAAGCTCATCCTGCTCACCAACACCCCGGGCGTGCTCGACAAGGATGGCAATCTGCTCACCGGGCTCACGCCAAAGCAGATTGACGACCTGTTCACCGACGGCACCCTCTCCGGCGGCATGCTGCCCAAGATATCCTCGGCGCTGGACGCGGCGCGCAGCGGCGTTCGATCCGTGCACATCATCGACGGGCGGGTGGAGCACGCGCTGCTGCTGGAGGTGCTCACCGACCAGGGCGTGGGCACCCTCATCAAGGCCAAGTGAGGGCCGTGCGCCGCGCCTGGATCTTCGACCTCGACGACACGCTGCACGACGCCGGGCGCCGCATCCTGCCCCACATCAACCGGGCCATGACGGACTACGTGATCCGCCACCTGGACGTGGACGAGCAGCGCGCCAACGAGATGCGAGTGCAGTACTGGCGCCGGTACGGCGCCACGCTGCTGGGCCTGATGCGCAACCACGGCATCGACCCCCATCATTTCCTCTGGCACACCCACCAGTTCGACGACCTGCCCGGCATGGTGCTGGCGCACCCGGCGCTGGGCCGCGCCCTGCGCCGTCTGCCGGGGCGCAAGTTCGTGTTCACCAACGCGCCCCGGCACTACGCCGGCGCGGTGCTGCGCGCCCTTGGGCTGGAGCGCCACTTCGAGGCGGTGTTCAGCATCGAGCACACCGGGTTCCGGCCCAAGCCCCAGGCGGCCGGATTCCGCCGCCTGCTGCATCGCCACGGGTTGCACGCGCGATCCTGCGTCATGGTGGAGGACAACCTGCCCAATCTGGTGACCGCCCGCCGGCTGGGCATGCGCACGGTGCTGGTAGGCCCGGGTGCGGCACGCTCCGCGGTGGTGGATGTGGCGGTGCGTTCCGTGACCGAGCTGCCGCGCTGGCTCGACGCGCTGTGACAGCTATCGGAGCGGGCGCTAACTTTTAGACCAAGCCTCGTTTACACTGAGGCGCGTCGCAACATCCCCGCTGGAGTTCGTCCATGCCCCGCAAGCCCGGAGAACGCCGCCACCAGATCCTCCAGGTGCTCGCCGGCATGCTCGAGGACCCGGCCGGCGAGAAGATCACCACTGCCGCCCTGGCGGCGAAGCTGGAGGTCTCCGAAGCCGCCCTCTATCGCCACTTCGCCAGCAAGGCGCAGATGTACGAGGGCCTGATCGAGTTCATCGAGCAGACCCTGTTCGGGCTGGTGAACAAGGTGACCGCCGAGGAAACCAGCGGCGTTCGTCAGGTGCACTCCATCGTTTCACTGCTGCTGGGCTTCGCGAGCAAGAACCCGGGCATGACGCGGGTGCTCATCGGCGATGCGCTGGTCAATGAGAATCCGCGCCTGCAAGCGCGCATCAACCAGTTGCAGGACCGTATCGAGGCGCAATTGCGCCAGTCGCTGCGCTTCGCCGTTACCGGGGGAGAGTTACCTGAGAGCACCGATGTGGCAGCCCGGGCCAACCTGATCGTGGCCTACGTGGCGGGCCGCTGGCACCAGTATGCCAAGAGCGGTTTCAAGCGTTCGCCTCTTGAGATGGCCGAGGCGCAGGCGGCAATGCTGGCGTAGCCGATCCCTAGCGGGCGGTGCACGCCGCTCCGGTAGTGCCGGCGGCGAGCACGGCACGGTTTGCGCCGCACACCGGGCAGCCCGGGTCGCGGGGCATGCGGATGGTGCGCCACTGCATGCGCCGCGCGTCGAGCAGTTGCAAACGGCCCACCAGCGGCTCGCCCACGCCGGCCAGCACCTTGAGCGCCTCGGCCGCCTGCGCTGCGCCGATGATGCCCACCAGCGGCGCGAACACGCCCATGACGCTGCACAGCACTTCCTCGTGCTCCGCATCCTCGGGAAACAGGCAGTGGTAGCAGGGGCTGTCCGGGCGCCGCGGGTCGAAAGTGGCCAGCTGCCCGTCGAAGCGCACGGCGGCGCCCGATACCAGGGGCACGCCGAACTTCACGCAGGCGCGATTCACGGCGTGGCGGGTGGCGAAATTGTCGCTTGCATCCAGCACCACCTGGGCTTCGGCCACCAGCGCTTCGAGCCGGGCGCCGGCGAGCCGCTCCCGCAGCGCATCCACGCGCACGCCTGGATTGATGCGCGCCAGGGTGTCGCGGGCCGATTCCACCTTGGGGCGCCCCACCGATGCGCTGTGGTGGACGATCTGGCGCTGCAGGTTGGTGAGGTCCACGGCATCGGGGTCGCACAGGGTGATGCGTCCCACGCCGCTGGCGGCGAGGTACAGCGCCACTGGAGAGCCCAGGCCGCCGGCCCCGATCACCAGGGCGTGACTCGTCAGCCAGCGCTCCTGGCCCTCGATGCCCACCTCGTCGAGCAGGATGTGGCGGCTGTAGCGCAGCAGTTGGTGGTCGTCCATGCTGCAATGGTAGTGCCCCGGACGCAAAAAAAAAGGCCCGCGCATGCGGGCCTTTTTGACGGGGCGCAGGCGCTTCAGCGGCGGTTGACGATGGTCAGCGCCTTGAGCAGGTTGACCGCCTCGTTGAGCTGGAAGTCGTTCTTGGAAACCACTTCCGGGCCCTCGGGCTTGTCCTCGGCCTTGGCATCGGTCTTCGGATCGGCCTTGGGCGCATCCTTGGCGGCGCTGTCCTTGCCCTCCTGAGGGTTGGACAGACGCTTGCTCAGGTCGGCTTCGCGCATGCGCAGACCGCCCTCGGCAGCCTCGGTGATGGTGGCTTCTTCCACGGTGATGTCGGGGGTGATCCCCTTGGCCTGGATGGAACGGCCGCTGGGGGTGAAGTAGCGCGCCGTGGTGAGCTTTATGGCGGTGCCGTTGCCCAGCGGCAGGATGGTCTGCACCGAGCCCTTGCCGAAGCTCTGCGTGCCCATGATCACGGCGCGCTTGTGATCCTGCAGCGCACCGGCCACGATTTCGGAGGCCGAGGCCGAGCCGCCGTTGATCAGCACCACCATGGGCACCTTCTTCACATCTGCGGGCAGGCGCTTGAGGTAGTCCTCCTTCGAGCCGCGCAGGTAGTGCTCGGGCACCGCCATGAGCTTCATCTTGGCGTCTTCGGTGCGTCCTTCGGTGTAGGTCACCAGGGTGCCGGCCGGCAGAAAGGCCGCCGACACGCCCACCGCAGTGTTGAGAAGGCCGCCCGGGTCGTTGCGAAGGTCGAGGATCATGCCCTTCATGGGGGTGCCGGCGCTTTGCTTGAACACGTTGTCGATGGCCTTGGCCAGCGACTCGCCGGTGTGCTCCTGGAACTGGGTGACGCGGAAATAGCCGTAGCCGGGTTCCAGCAGCTTGGACTTGACCGACTGGATCTGGATCACCGCCCGGGTGAGGGTGAGCACGCGCGGCTTGGCTTCGCCCTTGCGGACGATGGTGAGGGTGATGGGGGTGTTGGGCTTGCCGCGCATGCGCTTGACGGCGTCGTTGAGGGTCATGCCCTTCACGTTGGTGTCGTCGAGCTTGATGATCAGGTCGCCGCTCTTGATGCCGGCGCGGAATGCGGGGGTGTCCTCGATGGGCGAGACCACCTTCACGAAACCGTCCTCCATGCCCACCTCGATGCCGAGGCCTCCGAACTCACCTTGGGTGCCCACCTGCAGGTCCTTGAAAGCCTCGGCGTCCAGGTAGGCGGAGTGGGGATCCAGGCCGGAGAGCATGCCGTTGATGGCCTCGGAGATAAGTTTCTTGTCCTCCACCTGCTCCACGTAGTCGGATTTGATGCGCCCGAATACCTCGGTGAAGGCGCGCAGGTCCTCCACCGGCAGCGGGCCGGGATCTTTCTGAGCGACGGCGGAGAAGTTCAGGCTGACCAGAACGCCGAGAACGGCGCCGACAAAGATCAGGCCTGCCTGCTTGAATTTGGTGACCATACCGCTATCTCCAGAAGGTTTGCTGGCGTCCGGCACCCGCGCCAGCAGGGGCGGACCGGAGCGAAGAGGTTGTGTGAAGAAGGTGGCGACGCGGCGTTCAATCCGGCTGCATCCAAGGTAGCGGATCAAATGGCTTGCCTCGAAAGCGCACTTCAAAGTATAGCCCTGATCGCTCGGCACTCCCGCTCGCGCCGACGGTGGCCAGGGGCTCGCCGATGCGAACTTCAGTGCCGGCGCGATGCAGCAGCGCCTCGTTGTTGCCGTACAGACTCAGGTAACCCTCGCCGTGGTCCACGATCAGCAGATTGCCGAACCCGCGTAACCAGTCGGCAAACACCACCCGCCCCGGCGCCACGGACCGCACTTCCTGGCCTGTCCGGGCGCGGATGAACACTCCCATTGAGGATATTCCCGAGCCCTCCCGTGGACTGCCGAAGCGCGCGGCGAGTTCCCCGTCCACCGGAAGGCGCATCCTGCCCTTCAAGACCCTCAGCCCCCCGCCGGAGGATGCGGGCATCGGGTTGGACGGATTCCGTTCGTCCACCCTCGCGGGAGGTGCCGGACGCGTCCGTGCCGGAGGGGCCGCAGCTTTAGCCAGCTTGAGCACCAGCTTAGACAGGCGCTCTTCGTCGCGTCGCAGGTCGGCGATTTCGCGGCGTTGCCGTACCACCGTGGCCGACGCGGCGGCGAGGATCTCACGCCGTGCGGCCTGCTCAGCCTCGAGGGTTTTGCGCTGTTCGGCCTGTCCGGCCTCGATGGCCGCGAGTTCCTCGCCGCGGGTACGGGTCTGGTCTGCGATGCGGTTCAGCTCCTGCAGGTTGGCCCGCAGATCGGCCATGAGTGCGCCGCGCGCCCGGGAGACGTAACCCAGATAGCGCAGGTCGCGGCCCACGGCGTCAGGATCGCGCCCGGACAGCACCAGGCGCAGCGGCTCCGTGTTGCCGTAGATGTAGCGATGACGCAGCAGGTGCGCCAGGGCATCGCGGTTGCGGGCGAGGCGCGCGCGGGCAGCTTCGCCCTCCAGCGAGAGCGCCTCCAGGGCGCCTTGCACGTGCTTTCGCTGAGCAGCCAGACCCCGCAGGCGGCTGTTTGCTGCGCGCGTGGCCAGCTCGGAGTCGCGCAGGCGGCGGGCGGCCTCGGCACGGCTGTCTTCCGAAGAGCGCAGTTCCTCGCGCAGTGCCTCGATGCGGCCGCGCACGGCCTCCAGGTCCTGCCGGGGCGCCGCCGGGGCGCCGCCCGCTGCCAGCGCCGAGAGCAGCAGGACGAGCGGGCGCAGCGGCTTCAGTCCTTGGCCTTTCCCTGGGCGGCCACGGCTTGCACCCGCGCTTCGATCGCGCTGGCATCACCGAGGTAGTAGTGGCGCAACGGAGCGAGGTTGTCATCCAGCTCGTACACCAGTGGAACGGCCGTGGGGATGTTGAGGCCGACGATGTCGGAGTCCGACACTCTGTCCAGATACTTCACCAGCGCGCGGATGGAGTTGCCGTGGGCGGCCACGAGAACACGCCGCCCGTGTCGCAGAGCCGGCGCGATGCTGCCTTCCCAATACGGCACCACCCGCGCCACCGTGTCCTTGAGACATTCGGTCAGCGGCAGCTCGTGGGCGGCGAGGGTTGCGTAGCGCGGGTCGCTGCCCGGGGCGCGCCCATCGCCAGCCGGCAGCGGCGGCGGCGGGGTGTCGTAGCTGCGCCGCCACACCAGCACCTGCTGCTCGCCGTACTGGGCTGCCACCTCGGCTTTGTTGAGGCCCTGCAAGGCGCCGTAATGGCGCTCGTTCAGTCTCCAGGAGTGGCGCACGGGGAGCCACATGCGGTCCATCTCGTCAAGGGCGATCCAGAGTGTGCGGATGGCCCTGCGCAGCACCGAGACGTGGGCCTCGTCGAATTCGAAACCCTGTTCGCGCAGCAGACGACCGGCCTCGCTGGCCTCTTCGCGGCCGCGTTCGGACAGATCCACGTCGGTCCAGCCGGTGAAGCGGTTCTCGCGGTTCCAGATGCTCTCGCCATGGCGCAACAGGACGATTCGGTGGGTCATGCCGCGTTTCTCCCCTTTGATGCCTAAACAACGACCGATTCTAGCCCGCACAGGGCAAGGGGCGCCGGCTCCCGGTTTGGCGCGGCCCCGGGTGCTCGCCTAGAATCGCGGGCTGTTCAGCGAAGGCCCGCGCCGCCCGGCGCCATCGGCCCCCCGCGGCGAATCCGTGCAAAGGAGCGTGACGTTGAAATTCGTGCAGGACAACATCTGGCTGATCCTGATTGCCCTGGTGAGTGCCGTGGGCTTGGTGTGGCCGTCCATCGCTAGGCGTTTTTCCGGCGTTCCCCAGGTGGGCGTTGCCGAGGCGGTGACGCTCATCAACCGGCGCGACGCAGTGGTGCTCGATGTGCGCGAGCAGTCCGAGCATGACCGCGGACGCATTCCCGGGGCCCGGCTCATCCCGGCTGCACAACTGAAGACACGGTTGGGCGAATTGGAAAAGCTGAAGCAGCGCCCCATCGTGGTCCATTGCGCCACGGGCAACCGCTCCCAGGGCGCCGCCGTCGCCCTGAAGGGCGCTGGATTCCCGGAGGTGTTCAACCTGCAGGGCGGCTTGGGAGCCTGGCAGCAGGCCGGCATGCCGGTGGAGAAGCCCTGATGGCCCCGGTGCGCATGTATTGCACGGCCGTCTGTCCCTATTGCATCGCCGCTGAGCGTTTGCTCATGGCCAAGGGTGTGGCAGGTATCCACAAGATCCGCGTGGACCTCGACCCGGGGCGCCGCGACGAAATGACGGCGCGCACCGGGCGGCGCACCGTGCCCCAGATCTGGATCGGCGACACCTGGGTGGGGGGGTTCGACGACCTCAGTGCGCTCGATCGCCAGGGGCGGCTCGATCCGCTGCTGGCCGGGCCGCCAGACTGACAGGAATACACTACGCAGCTTTTTTGCGCACCCCAACCGGAGCTACCCATGGCCGAACAGCAGGAAACCCAGCCCCAGTTCTCCATCGAGAAGATCTATGTCAAGGATCTGTCCCTGGAGATCCCGAATGCGCCAGCGGTGTTCCTGGAGCGTGATCAGCCGCAACTAGAGTTCTCCTTTCGCAACCAGGGAACGGCGCTGGGCAACGATTTCCACGAGGTGGCGCTTACGTCGACGGTCACGGCGCGCCACGGTGAAAAGACGGTGTTCCTCATCGAAGCCACCCAGGCGGGCATTTTCCTGATGCGCGGCATCCCCGATTCCGAGGTGGAGCCTGTTTACGCCGTGACCTGCCCCACCATCCTGCTGCCCTTTCTTCGCGAGACCGTGAGCGACATGTCGGTGCGCGCGGGTTTCCCGCCGGTGTTTTTGGCGCCCATGAACTTTGACGCGTTGTTCCGTCAGCAGCAGCAGGCCGCCGCGGCCCAGCCCGCTCACGGCGCCGCCCACTGAAGTCCATGGCAGCAGCTGGCCCGCGCCGCGCTGCCCTAGCGGCCGGCTTGCTTCTCCTTGGCGCAGCAACCGCCGCTGCCGGCATCGACTACCGCAGCGTGGGCGATGGTCCGGCGGTGCTTTTCGACGCGCCATCGGTGAGGGCTGTACGCCAGTTCGTGATCAGCCCGGGTTCCCCGGTGGAAGTGCTCACGGAAGTGCAGGGATGGGTGAAGGTGCGCGATTCCGGTGGCCGCCTCGGGTGGGCCCAGGCCAAAGCCATCGATGCGCGCCGCACCGTGGTGATCATGCAAGAGGCAGCGGTGGTGCGCGCCGCTGCCACTGATTCCGCCGAGGCAGTGTTCCGGGCTCGCCGCGGCCTGATTCTTGAGTTGATCGAGCCCGCTGGCGCATGGGCGCAGGTGCGCCACCGTGACGGCCTGACCGGCTATGTGCGCCAGGGGGCACTGTGGGGTCTGTGAGCATTGCGGTGGTGGGAGCGGGCGCGTGGGGCACTGCCTTTGCTCTCGCCCAGGCACCCCGGCATTCAGTGACGCTGTGGTCGTGGCAGGCCGACCACTGTGACGCCCTGCGGCGCGACCGTGAAAATCGCGCCTTCTTGCCGGGGTTCACCCTGCCCGACGGGTTGCGCGTGGAGGCCGATCTGAAGCGCGCGCTTCAAGGTGCCGCGCTTGCCGTGGTGGCCACGCCCACGGCGGCATTACGGCAAACCCTGTTGGCCATGGCGGCCGCTGGGTCCGTGCCTCCGGTATTGTGGTTGTGCAAGGGTTTCGAGCCGGGCACCGCCTGTTTTCCCCATGAAGTGGCGGAGGCCGTGCTGCCTGCATCGGTGCCGCGTGGCGCCTTGTCCGGGCCGAGTTTCGCCGAGGAAGTGGCTCGCGGACTGCCGGCGGCTGTCACCTTGGGTTCGCCGGATGCTGCCTTTGCCGAGGGTGCGGCACGCATGCTGAACGGGCCGCGGTTGCGCATTTATTGCACCGATGATCTGCCCGGGGTGGAGCTCGGAGGCGCAGTCAAGAATGTACTGGCCATCGCCGCGGGTGTGTCCGATGGACTGGGGTTGGGGTTGTCCGCCCGGGCGGCGCTCATCACCCGCGGCCTGGCCGAGATGACGCGTCTAGGCGTGCGCCTGGGAGGGCGAGTGGAAACCTTTCTCGGCCTGGCGGGCGCCGGCGACCTGATTCTCACATGCACGGGTGATCTTTCGCGCAATCGACGCGTGGGCCTTGCCCTGGCCCGAGGCGAACCGGTGGAGAGGATCCTGGCCGAGTTGGGGCATGTGGCCGAAGGCGTGGCCAGCGCCCGGGAGGTGCAGCGACGCGCTCGCGCCTGTGGCGTGGAGATGCCCATCAGCGAGGCGGTATGCCAGCTTCTCGAGGGCAAGCTTCAGGCCGCCGAGGCTACCGAGCTGCTGCTGAGGCGCGACCCCAAGGCGGAGTTCCCAGCAGGGGCGGTACCGTAGACCGACCGCAGGCCATGAGCCCGGGAGCCAGTGGACGGGGCGCACGGGTCAGGCGGCCTCAGTTGAACACGGCACGGCACACCACCCAGACGGACACCTGGCGGGCGCCGGCGGCGCGCAGGGCCAGCGCGGCCTCGCGCAGGGTGGCACCCGTGGTCATGACGTCGTCCACCAAAACCACTTGCTGGCCGAGCAGGCTGCGGGTGGCGCGAAACGCCCCGCGCACGTTGGCGGCACGCGCATCCAGGGCCAAGGCGGCCTGGGAGCCGCTGTCGATCACCCGCTCCAGGGCGCTGGCGTCCACCCGGGAGGACCATGACGGAGGCAGGGCACGGGCAATCTCCAGGCTTTGGTTGAAGCCCCGCTCGCGCAACCGGCGCGTGGACAGCGGCACCGGCACCACCGCGTCGGGCGCGCAGGGGGGCGTGATGGATGCCGCCAGCAGGCTGGCCAGGGCCGGTGCGCATTCGAGCCGTCCTCCGTACTTGAGGGCCTTCACCAGCGCGTCCACGGGGTAGGCGTAGGCGCAAGCCGCCACGGCCGTGTGCCACGGCGGCGGGTCGCGCAGGCAGGCTGCACAGGGCGACCCTGCCGGCGAGGGCAGCGCGCAACCTGCGCACACCGGCGCCGGAACCGCGGGCAACTCAGCGGTGCAATCCTGGCAGAGTTCCGCCTCGGCGGTGCTGCCGCATAGCAGGCAGCGCGCCCCGAGCAGCCGGCGCGCCAGTGAACGCAGGGGCTTCATGGACATGATTGTGAAGGCGTGCCAGTGGACTTGGCAGGCCCTGGAGGAGAGATGGTGAGCGATCCAGGTATCGATGCACGGCAGTTGCGGCGCGCGCGCGAGCGCGCCGCACCCCAGTACGGCCGGGCCGCCGTGTTACCGCGCGAGGTGGCTGCCCGCATGCTTGGCCGCCTGGATGTGGTGCGCCTGCCGCCTGGCGCCGTGGCGGACCTGGGTTGCGGCACGGGCGAGGGCCTGCGCCTGCTGGCGCAGCGGTTCCGCGACCGGTTGCTGGTGGGTACCGACGAGGTACCGGGACTGCTGCCGCGATGCCACCGGCCAGCCCTGGAGCGGCTGTGGCAGCGCATGGTGGGAGGGGCGAGCCACGCCGTCGCCGCCCATCCGCACCGGTTGCCGCTGCGTCCCGGAAGCGTTGCCCTGGCGTGGTCGAATCTGGCGCTACACGCCTTCGAACACCCGGCCGAGGCGCTGCGCGAGGCGCTGCTGGCCCTGAGACCTGGCGGGCTGCTGAACTTCAGCACCCTGGGGCCCGACACGCTGCGGGAGCTGCGCGCGAGCTGGGGCCCGCAGGCCGGGGTGCGGGTGCACGCCTTCACGGACATGCATGACCTGGGCGACGCGCTGGTGCGTACCGGATTCGCCGATCCGGTGATGGATATGGATCTGATCACGCTCACATTCGATACCGTGGAGGCCCTGGCTGGCGAGCTGCGGCACCTGGGTTGGAGCAATGCCTTGCGTGCGCGACCCAGGGAGCTGACCAGTCCAGGGCGCTGGCGCGCCATGGCGCTTCAATATGAGCAGCTGCGGGATGGTGGACGACTGCCGGCGAGTTTCGAGATTGTCTACGGCCATGCGTGGAAGCCCGAGCAGCCCCGTCGCACCGCTGGCGGCGTGGACGTAGTGCGCATTCATCGACGCGCGCCGACATGACCGGCCTGGCGGGTGGACGAATCGTATTTGTCCATGACACGCAAGGATTTTTCCTGCTGTTGAGCAGGCGGCGGCTTGCCGCTGGTTTCGGCAGCGTGCTACATTTGTGCGCTCTTGAAGGGCTTGATGACACTCGTACAGTCCCCTCGGGGTGGGGTCGGGACGAGGAATGATCGATGGAACTGGCAATTCTCTCCCCGCTCGCGGGCGATTACTTGTTCGTGGCGAAGCGTAACGACTCTCTGTCTCCCGCAGGCAGGCGCGCGTTCTTGCTCTCCATCGCCGTCATTTCCTTCTCGGTTGCCCTCGCCCTGGGGCTGCATGGCGCTTGGTTCGTGCTGCCCTTTGCGGGGGTTGAGATCGTCATTTTGGCAGTGGCGTTCTGGATTGTCGAAAGACACGCGGGCGACGTGGAAACCATTCGCCTTAGCGGTCACTCTGTCTTGTTGGAGCGGCGCCGCGCGGGAAGGGCGGAGCGGCACGAGTTCAATCGTGCGTGGGCGCGGGTGGAGGTGTGCCGCGGACGTGGTGGAAAGCCGGCGTTGGCTCTCCGCTCCCACGGCAAGGCGGTGCAGTTTGGCGACCTGCTCACCGAGGAGCAGCGTCTGGTGGTGGCAGGCGAGCTGAGCAAGCGGCTCGGTAGCAAATAAACGACAACAGGGAGTCGGGGGAATGATGAAGAAGTCTCTGGGCGCTGCGCTGGCCATGTTGCCGCTTTGGGCGGGAGCGGTGCTGGCGGCTGAATCCAAGTTCAACCTGCAGCCGCCCAAGTCGGTCATCGCGCAGGAGATTTACTCCCTGCACACCATCATCATGCTGATTTGCGCCGTCATCTTCGTGGGTGTGTTCAGCGTGATGTTCTATTCGGTGTTCAAGCACCGCAAGTCGCTCGGCTACAAGGCGGCACACTTTCACGAAAACACCGTGGTCGAGGTGGTGTGGACCATCATTCCGTTCCTCATCCTCATGGGCATGGCCTATCCCGCCACCAAGACGGTGATCGCCATGAAGGACACCAGCAATCCCGATCTCACCATCAAGGCCACTGGGTACCAATGGAAGTGGGGCTACGAATACATCAAGGGCGACGGTGACCTGGCCGGTGTGGGTGATGGCATCCAGCTGTTCTCTAATCTCGCCACTCCCAGGGATCAGATCTACGACAAGAACGTGGTTAAGAGCGCCGACTACCTGCTCGAGGTTGATACCCCGTTGGTGGTGCCCGTGGGCAAGAAGGTGCGCATCCTCACCACCGCCAACGACGTCATCCATGCATGGTGGGTGCCCGCCTTCGGTGTGAAGCAGGACGCCATTCCCGGCTTCATCCGCGACACCTGGTTTAGGGCAGATACCACGGGAACCTTCCGTGGCCAGTGCGCGGAACTGTGCGGCAAGGAACACGGCTTCATGCCGATCGTGGTCAAGGTAGTCAGCGTCGAAGAGTTCAAGAACTGGGCCGACCAGAACAAGACCAAGATAGCTGCAGCCCCCGCGGAAACGTTGGTGGACGCCGCGCCTGCTGCTCCCGTTCAGGTAGCTGCGGCCGAGCCCGCCAAGGCAGGCAAGGTGGATGGCAAGAAGGTGTACGAAGGCCTGTGCGCCGCCTGTCACGCCACCGGCGCTGCAGGTGCCCCGAAGACGGGCGATAAGGCTGCGTGGAAGCCGCGCGTCGCGCAGGGTGCCGACACCCTTCACCAGCACGCCATCAAGGGTATCCGCGCCATGCCCGCCAAGGGCGGCAACCCTGCCCTTTCCGATGCCGAAGTCACGGCGGCCGTAGACCACATGGTCGGCCAGTCGAAGTGACGTCGCCCGCCGCCCGCAACGATTTCAAGCAACAGTAGCTTTCCAGGAGAAACCGAATGGAAGCCGTCCACGGTCACGCTGACGATCACGACCACGCGCACGACCACCCCTCCGGTCTGACGCGCTGGCTGACCACCACCAACCACAAGGACATCGGCACGCTGTACCTGTGGTTCAGTTTCGCCATGTTCATCACCGGTGGCCTCCTGGCCATGGGCATTCGCGCCGAACTCTTCCAGCCCGGCATGCAACTGTGGAACCCCGAGTTCTTCAACCAGCTCACCACCATGCACGGCCTCATCATGGTGTTCGGGGCCATCATGCCGGCCTTCGTGGGGTTTGCGAACTGGCAGATTCCCATGATGATCGGGGCGTCGGACATGGCCTTCGCGCGCATGAATAACTTCAGTTTCTGGCTGCTGCCGCCCGCGGCGGCCTTGCTGGTGGTGTCGTTCTTCGTGCCCGGGGGCGCCACCGGCGCCGGCTGGACGCTCTACGCACCGCTGTCGGTACAGCAGGGCATGGGCATGGACCTGGCGATCTTCGCCATACACATCATGGGCGCCTCGTCCATCATGGGTTCCATCAACATCATCACCACCATCCTGAACATGCGCGCGCCGGGTATGACGCTCATGAAGATGCCGCTGTTCGTGTGGACCTGGCTGATCACTGCCTATCTGCTGATCGCCGTGATGCCTGTGCTGGCCGGGGCGGTCACCATGTTGCTTACGGACCGGCACTTCGACACCCATTTCTTCAACGCCGCGGGCGGCGGTGACCCGGTGCTCTACCAGCACGTGTTCTGGTTCTTCGGGCACCCCGAGGTGTACATCATGATCCTGCCGGCCTTCGGCATTGTGTCGCAGGTGATTCCCGCTTTCGCGCGCAAGCCGCTGTTCGGCTACTCATCCATGGTGTACGCCACGGCTTCCATCGCCATCCTGTCCTTCATCGTGTGGGCGCACCACATGTTCACCACCGGCATGCCGGCGGCGGGGCAGCTGTTCTTCATGTACGCCACCATGCTGATCGCTGTGCCCACGGGCGTGAAGGTTTTCAACTGGGTTGCCACCATGTGGCGCGGCTCCATGACCTTCGAGACGCCCATGCTGTTCGCCGTGGGGTTCATTTTCGTGTTCACCATGGGCGGCTTCACCGGCCTGATCCTGTCGGTCACCCCGGTAGACATCCAGTTGCAAGACACCTACTACGTGGTGGCGCACTTCCACTACGTGCTCGTGGCAGGTTCGCTGTTTGCCATCTTCTCCGGCATCTATTTTTGGCTCCCCAAATGGACCGGCCACATGGTGGATGAAAGGCTGGGCAAGGCGCATTTCTGGTGCTCGATGATCTTCTTCAACCTCACCTTCTTCGTGATGCATTTCCTCGGGCTGGCGGGCATGCCACGACGCATCCCCGATTACTCCACCCAGTTTGCCGATTTCAACGCCATTGCGTCGGTGGGTGCCTTCGGGTTCGGACTGTCGCAACTCATCTTCCTGGCCGCCGTCATCAAATGCATCCGCGGGGGCGAGAAGGCGCCTGCCAAGCCTTGGGAAGGCGCCGACAGCCTGGAGTGGACGCTGCCCTCGCCAGCGCCCTATCACAGCTTCGAGACCCCGCCGGTAGTGAAGTGACGGATTCGGCGGTTCGTCCATGACCACCCTCCAGGCACGTCACGCGCGCGGCGGCAAATGGCGCACGCTGGGCGTGCTGTTGGCGGTGGTGGTGGGCTTCTATGTCGCCATCATCGTTCATCACTGGTTCTGGCCGTCCCGATGAACGCCGCCAACCGCATCACCTTCGGCAAACTCGCCGTGGTTGCGGTGGCGATGTTCGGTTTCGGGTTTGCACTCGTACCGTTCTACAAGAAAATCTGCGAAGTCACTGGGATCAACGATCTGCAGAAAGCAGACGCGGTGGTGAACACACAGGTGGACAAATCGCGCACGTTGGTGCTCGAACTCGACGCCAATTTGCGCAACGACCTGCCGTGGGAGTTTCGGCCTCTCGAGCGAAGCGTCCGGGTACACCCCGGGCAACTTGCCCAGGTGGTGTTCGAGGTTCGCAACAAGTCAACGGCGCCCGTGGCCGGGCAGGCCATCCCGAGTTACGGCCCTCAGTTGGCAGGACAGTACTTCCGCAAGCTCGATTGTTTCTGTTTCGCAAAGCAGGAACTTGGCGCTGGTGAGATTCGCCGTATGCCGGTGACGTTCGTGGTTCACCCGGAC
>Ga0209972_10001760_pt1 | contig 18426 bp, 25 predicted proteins | sample NOAtaG_7_FD_187302 | JGI IMG/M metagenome (GOLD analysis project Ga0209972, IMG submission 187302) | Freshwater lake microbial communities from Lake Erie, under a cyanobacterial bloom - NOAA_Erie_Diel1S_2200h metaG (SPAdes) (version 2) | ecosystem: Environmental > Aquatic > Freshwater > Lake ... | reverse complement strand
TATAGATACGTGAGGCGTTTTGGGTCATTTGTCCTATGCTCCTTTTTCTTCAAAAAACAGCATACGCCTCTTTTTTACTCAAATTCAATCTCTGTATACTTTCTTGCTACTTTTGTCAGTCAATCAGGTCATGAATAGACTAATTCAGGTTCATTGATAAGGCGTAATAGCTTGACAGGTTCGATTGTTTCCATAGCGAAGGTATTGCCTTTTTTATCGGTAAAGTCGATTAGGAATGCTTTGTTATCAAAGGACATTAAAACTGTTCCCATTTGTCCTCGTCGCAGTAGGATTTGCTGATGAGTGACTTTATGCGTAGCGATCGCATCTTCTGTTAAAGCAACAAGGTCATATTCTTGGATTTCGTTCATAGTTGTTTTTCTAATCAATAGGCTAATTTCATTAGATATGATTTGAAGATTGTTGTGTTTATTGTAGCAAGGTTGTTATAGGCGATCGCATTATAGAAGGTAGAATGTATAAGCTGATATTCAATTTTATGGCGATCTGGTTCAATAAAAATCGCGATATAATAAGCAAAATGCATACGTTCGGGAGCCAAAAACTATGGTCGGTCAACTGAGCAAAACTGAAATAATTTATCCCGAAAGTGACGGGAAACCGATGGCAGACAATACTAAGCAGTTTCGATGGATTTTGACAATTCAGCAAAATATTGACTGGCTATATGCTAACGATCCTCAAATATTCGTTGCTGGTGATTTATTGTGGTATCCCGTTGAAGGACAAACTCAAATTGCGGCGGCTCCTGACACGATGGTGGTTTTTGGGAGACCTAAGGGAGATAGAGGCTCTTATAAACAATGGGAAGAGGGTAATATTGCGCCTCAGGTTGTCTTTGAGATTCTTTCGCCTAGTAATAAATCTGTAGAGATGGCGAAAAAGCTGCTTTTTTATGATCGCTACGGTGTTGAGGAATATTACATTTATAATCCTGACAATAATAATTTGGAAGTTTTGATTAGAAATGCTGGCAGTTTGGATAGCATTCCTGAATCTCATGATTGGGTTAGTCCTCGATTGGGCATTCGTTTTGATTTATCTAGCGATGAGCTACAAATCTACCGTCCTGATGGAACTAAGTTTTATTCTTATATTGAAATCAATCGGATGTTAGAGCAATCTAATCGACAGGTTGCGGAAATGGAGGCTATGCTGAAACAGTATCGCGATCGCTTTGGCGAACTTCCTCAATAGAAATCTCTAGAATCAGTGACAGTTCATGTTGCACTTACTCTTGAGTTGGCGATTCGTTGCTTGTATTGATGTCTGAAAAAATCTCACGCAAAACAGGAATTAAAATTTTTATATTTTTCCCATTCATCCAGTCATTAGCCTCAGTGGATGATACGAGAGGGAAAATTTTACTGCTATCAATAGATTTACCATTTTTCCGCTCAAAAATAGTCATACCTCCATTTTCAATATGCTGGGGTTTAAAATTCCATTCTTCTACAATGAGTTCTTGATCTATAGAATTACTTGAAATTAGCACTTGAATTTCATTAGGAAATTTAGTCAAGGAGATATCAATTACTGAGGCAAAAGATTCACCCTCATTCGAGTTTTGGTTTAGCAAAAGAAACTCATTACGAATTTTCTCAGTATCTAACTCTCTGAGTCTAAATGCATTTTTAAAAATTGGTTCCCATGATGTATTTTCGGAAAACTTCTTATGATAATATTTCCATTCTTCAGTAGATGCTTTACTAAGGTATAAAGCTGCAAAATATTTTTTAATCAGTTCGTGGACAAAACCATATTCTTTATCATCTTCTTTATAGAACATCTCAACAATAATACCGTCCTGAGATTCAATTGCATTGAGAATATCTTCTGCGTATAAATTGTTTTCTTCCCGATCTTTTATCACTCCTTCTTTTTGCAGGCAAGTCAGAATATCCGATTGAGTTGCGTAACTCACTATCAATTCAAGGATTTTAGATTTTTTGACATAGCCTCCTAAATCTCCTTCCTTCATTAATTGAATTGCAAGATAGCTGATTAAATTAGTAGCTCTATGAGTTGCAGCTAAAACTTTATATGCGTTATGGTAAAAATTGCTGCGTTCAATTTCACCATCCTGCCACTTTAGAAGGTATGACATGGAATCTTGGAGCAAGCGTAATCCATCATCATTATTTTTAAGATATGCAGTATTATCGATGCCATTTTCTGAATAAACACAGCATAGGCATGAAAGTAGCAATGGCGAGCAAGTCGCAAGTTCCTTAAGAGCATCACATCCATCTTTAGCCAGATCGAGACTAAGACCTACATTACAACTTGGAGCAGAATCATGTACCACTCCATTCCATTGACGAACAAATTTAATCGCACTATCATTATCAAAACCTTCTAGTTTAAATTCTTGGAAATCATTGAAGTAGGAGCTTGCAATTATGTCTTTAGTTTTAGAGGAGATAATGAAAGAATTGTCGGGATAATGTACAGACGTAAATCGTTCAAAAAACTCGACCTCTTCAATCGTAATATTTTCATTTAGGTCTAAACCATCCACTAGTAGTAAGATTCTGCCATCTTTAAAAGCTTGTCTGATCTCTTTAACACTAACTTTGCTATCAGGCTCAATAATTTTTTCGTAGGTGTCAAATAAATTGGCTAGAGGATTTTCTAGTTCTTTTGAGCGCAACCTTCTCAAAGATATGTACATTGGAATACAATCTTTTTTGAAATTTGCTTTAAGACATTCAAGGGCAAGATGTTTTAGTAATGTGGTTTTCCCAATACCAGCTTTTCCATAGATAAGAATCTTTTTATGGTCTTGGAACTTTTGATAAAGCTCAGATTTACGAGACTCAGAATCATCTGACTTTGGTATTAAGAATTGAGACTTAGGATCATCCGACCTTACTATTGTGAGAGGAACGTAGAATTCTTTAACTTTCCTCTCCCCAATTCCCAGTATATTTAAATTGCCACATCTATGCTCTACATAGTTTTTCCAGTCTTGATTTTTAGCAAGCTTTAGCTCATCTAAAATCTTTTCAACCATATTACGAATAATTTCAGGATTACTATTTATATCTGTCTTGGTAACAAGTTCACTTAAGCCAGCTAATCGTGACAGAGAATAGAGAACATCTAAAGCTTCTTCGTTAGTGAATAATTGTTTGCCATTCTTTTCTCTTTGGTAAAAATGACTTTCAAAGTTAATTTGAAGTTCAGATTTATTCTCAGCACTATTGTCTTGAATCTGAATGTATTTTTGGAGTAGGAGAGGTTGTTTTAATTCATTGTAAGTTTGTTGCGGGAGATGTAAAAGGAGAAAAAGAAAAAATTGTCTTGGAGTATCAAGATTTTTCTCGTTAACCTTCTCTTCAATTATTTTTACTATATTTTCGCATTTTACGTAGGCTTCCTCTTTACTGTATCCACTAGTCTTACCTGAAGCAATAGAATTGGTAGATTCATTAACATTTGTAGTCATTTTGTTAGTAACCTATTTTTGTGTGGAAAGTATCCAATCTTCTTTTTAATTTATTGGTAGTAAGCTAAGTGGCATGAAGGTTAAGTACTGATACTTATACCTACTATTCACTTGGAGTATTTTATCATGTCAAATCCACAAAACAAAAATTCAAGATCGATTAGCATTTCTTTATCATTGGACAACCCAGACGATCTTGCTCACAAGGTGCTTACTATGTTCAATAGTGGCACTCTCTCTACAGATCAACTTACTGATAAATTAGGAGAAGCGGGCTTTGCATTGACATTAATTAGCGGTGCAATTTCTCTAGTAGCCGATCTTGGTGAGAAGGCTAGCTTGTCTCAAAAACAACATGCTCAGGACTTAGCAAATGGTTTGCAGAGTTCCTTACAAAACCTACAGCAATTAGGTAGTTCTCTGGAATCGGATCAGTCTAAAGTACGCTTTGCTGAAATTGTTGCCAGCTTGTCAAAAGACTACTTTGCTACAGTCAAAGCTTTGTCAGAAGATTCTAACAATCTGTGGAAGTACGCCATTGGTGGCGCGATCGCAGTTGCGATCGGTGTAATCGGTGGCAAAGAATATCTAAGCGATCGAAGTACTAAAAATTCTTGAGCGATCTGATGTTGGATTTTTTTAATTTCTAATTTTTCTATTTGTAAATCAAGAGGTCAGCAATGGATTTTGAGAGTTTCAAAGATAATGTTGCTAAGACATTTAAGGGATGGGGTTCGGACTTGTTAGAATCAGAGCGCACAGCACTAAGAGAAAAAGTTAATGGTTATTCACTCGAGTTTTGGAGAATGGAGCATATTGGATACGTTTTAGCCTCTGGCGTTTTATTTGGAGTATGGGGTTTTCTAATCACTTTAGTGGCAATAACTGCCGACTTATTGTGGTGTAAAAAAGTTGGTACGCAAGCATGTCTTGGTATTGGACTTATTAATGGTTGTGAGGTTGATTTTGAGGAAGACATGAACCATATTTTAGCCATCTGGTCAGGTCTTGCAGAAGCGGCGATATTTGTTCCTGCTGGTAAAGTAGGTATTAAGGTGTCAAAAAAAATTCTTCCAAAAGTAGCTGGCATGGTGGTTGAGAAGTTAATATTAAAAGGAGGAAGTAAGATAGGAATGAAATTGGCAGCAAAAGCTGCGTCAAAAGCTACTACAAAACTAATTGCAAAGCTGATGGCAAAATATGGTGGATGTATACCTGTGCTTGGAGGTGCAATCTCAGCAGGAATTAACGTTTGGCTCCTTACAGGATTGATGGATGCTGCCGAAGCCTACTACAAAAGTGATTATCTTATCATTCATGACGAAGAAATTGCTTCGCTGATCTATTCATCTAATGCAGCAAAGTGTTATTGAGAACTTTAAGTTCTACCCTATCCCCACCCCATTCCCTCAAAATGGGGGGATGGGAGCCGACTTCAAAAATCCCTCTCAAGATTTAGAATTTGGGGTAAGGACTTCAAAACTGGAATGCATCTCGCTTACCCATGATATAGATAAGATTACTACTCAATCTTAACAGTAGTTCTATAACAAACTCAATCCTACACATTACTTTGGTTAATTATGATTGAAGATATCGAAATTATTGATGCTGAGCGTCCAAAACTTGATCTTAACCAGCTTCGTTTGATAATGGAATGGAGTTGGGGAGATCTAGGAGTATTTGCGGCTGATTTATGGCAAGCCTTGAATGAAAGACATTGGAAAGGAACTCTTGATCCCACTCCTATTTGGTTTCCCTCTGCCAGTCCTTATGGGCGTTGGGTTGGGAAAATTAGTGGCAACCACAAAGGACAAACGCAGCATATTCAAATCGTAAGAGGGAGAAGCAAACAAGAAAAAGCAGATATTCTATTTCATGAAATGATCCACCAATATTTGTTCGAGAACTCGCTCAATCCAAACCACAACGCAGAACCTTGGTGTGATGAGATTATGCGATTGTCTTTGGAAATATGGGGAACAGAAATTTGGGCATCACCATCCAACCCTAGAAAAGTGAAAGGCAAATCCGCCCGCATTCAAAAATTAAGTTTAAATGGTGAGACTAGTCTACCTTTGAAGAAGATTGCAAGTTGGCCAGATTCGATTAGTTTGAATATTCCAATTTCTGACTACCTCTAACTACGAGTAGTTGCCCAAGTGTATTCTCAGAAGTCTCAAAATCTCAGACCACCCGCAACTTCCCACCGACCAGCCTCCACATTCAAAACAAAAGTCCGCACAGACCGATCGCTTAAATGCACCACCACAGTCGTCGGTGACGAAAACTCAACCCTAATCTCCTCACCAAATCTCTGATGTAGCGAAACATACCTCCACTTACCCAACGGCGCATAAAGCCGCAACAGATCTCGATTTTTGCCATGACGCACCGCAAAGCAAGTTTGCACACCACCACCACTAACCACCACATCCGAAACAACCAACATCTTCACCCTGCGGCAGCTATACTCAAGCCTTGCCGTAGATGTCAGACTCACATTAGACTTTAAATTAGCGATCGCCTCAGCCTCCGTCCACCCAGTCGCACTACAAGAATGCGGCGGCAACCCCGACTCAAAAATCACCTGCCCTTCACAAAGCACATACTCTTTTTCAGTACCTGCCCCACGCTTCGCCGTAAAAAAAACCACATCCTTATGGCAACTCAGAATATTCCCATCTCTAATCTCATCAACAAACCAGCGCACACCCTGAGACCAATACTCAACCATATCCCCGTGATGTCCCACAATTTTGATCTCACTATGCGTCTGCGAGTCCACCTTACAAGTCGATTTCGTCGGCTCAGGATTCGACAAAGCGCGATCAATATCCGCGATCGGATAAACCGCCAGACTCGAAGCGCGATCGTACATATGAAATCGATCGAGATTATCTATACAAGCAGAACCAACCACAATCAGGCGATCGCCTTCATAGTTGGCGTGTTCATAAAGAACCACAAAAAAGCCCTCACCCACATTGATCGATTGGATGCGATCGTTCCACTCCACCCAGATCGGGAATCCCAAAAGCGTCTTTCCATCCTCATGATGAATATCCCGCAGATTTGCCAGTTCATCTCCAACATGAAAATTGCGCTTTGCCCCTTCTCGTCCAATCCGACGATAGATAGTCGCAACATCCCTGCCATTACTCATCCACAGCGAACCCGACACATAGTTACGAAGATGAGCCACCTCAGATCGACTCGGCTCAGAGAGCGAATTTTGCAACTCCTGCCACCGCCCATCATCACCCATTAAGCCCCGCACAATCTGTTCCACCTGTGACGAGTCCTCAACAAAAGTAGAAGTTTTACCCAAATAGAGATAATTATTACTCATAAAAGTGCCTATAAAAATGCTTATAAAAAGTTAAGAGCAGCGATCGCGTTCAGAAATGTACACCATAGTTCCCAAAAACATCGCCAGAGAACCAAGCCCAAACCAGACGATATTATTGTTTTCATTCATCCGTTCCATCGTTTCCGCATGGCAACGAGCCAAATCCATTGTCAGCCTAGCTAACTGCAATCTGCCATCATCCGTTTCTAAATTAGCAGAGACACTTTCCAGTCCCGAAAGCACTCGATCGATTACGCGATCGTAAGAACTTTGAGTCCTATTTTGAGATTGTCGCAACTCCTCAATATAATCACGATTAAATGCGATCGTGTGAGCAGCAAGCCCCGAATTCAAGAACATTTCGGCAAGATCGCGATCGGAGATCGCCCCTTTCACAATTGCCTCAAAGATATGCTTACCAACATACTTCGGCAGGGCTTCATTTGCGATCGCCTCCTGCAACTTTTCTTGAAGTGATGAGTTTTTAAGTTGAGTTCCAAACATATCCGACTCCCTTCTTGGCGACTAACTCGATAACTTCATTAAAAGCGATTCTTAGCAAATATCCAATTCACGCTCGACAGGTATTATCTTCGCGATCGCCTAACGTTAGTTAGGTAAGCATTAAGGCTTGCGATCGATCCAAACAATCGTACTGGAATAAACACCATTATGATAAAGCGCCTCAGCCACCGCACCAGCCCCTACATGCCAGTTCCACTGCCGCAAAAAATCATCCTTAACTACCCAATTTTTACTGCCAGATGTCTCGGTAATATGCACTGCTCCACTGCGATCGTCATAGCCCGTAACACATATCCAATGAAATTTTGGAAACGTTAACAACGATTTCCTTGTCGTCCCATTGCGAATTAAAGCGATGACAGGTTTTCCCTCTCTTAGCAAACCAACAATGCGCTCAAAATTACTATTACGTTCTAGCTGAACGCGATCGCCCTCCCATGTCTTTATCGAATCCCTCAGATAGTGAGGAGTCGATAAAGGAAGCTCGAATATATATCGACCAGCATCCATAGCCCTCTTCACTGAGTTAAAGTCAACATTATGCCCATACTTTCGCAAGCAACGCGCCGCAGAGTTTGGTCCACAACTCCAGTCATCATCTTGCGCCCCAGTATCAGGCAGATCGATAAATGGGGCGTTTACTCCTCTAACGTAGCAAATTTCATCATCATCTTCAGAGTTATTAAACAGGTTCCCAAAAATGTTCATAGATTCTCCATGCCACCGATCGAAATTTATCTTGTTTTACGAATATTTACAAACAACAGAAGTATCAAATATTAAGCCTGCATCCTAGCTAATCAAGCCCCAAACCAGTACTTATTTTGAGGCTTGAAAAAAAGGTTAATCCAAAATATCGCGAAAGAATTTAGAAGCAAAGCCTAATCCCAATTATCGCGAAGGAATTTAAAAGCAAAGCCTAATGTAGCAATTCCAGCTACAACACCAGCAATAGGAAGAGCAGCAGGTGCAAGGGCTACTCCAACAACTCCTCCCCAAAGAGTAGCATTAGCAGTTGCGCCTGCACCTACAGCTAAAGCTACGCCGCCAGTTGAAGCAGTAGCTGTGGCAACAGCGCCATTACCAACTGCAATTGCCAATATAGTGGATGAAGTACCTACTACAGCGCCTGTACCTACACCGACTGCGACAGTTCCAGTTGCAACAGCCGTTGCTGCACCCCCAGCTACCACAGCAGCCCCACCAGCAGTTTTCGCCAAATCGTTAGACATACCTTATAACCCTCTCAAGAAATTGATGAATGATTGGATGTAAGTGTGGGTTAACAATAACTTTAACTTTTCTTACTCTCTCAGCATCGCATTCAATGATTTAAAAATAAATCAGGTATTTTGAAGTCGAAAATCAGGTATTTAATATTGGCAAGAAGTGTGATTCAGGAAAAGCAAAATAAAACTATCAAGATCCTAGAAATGAGAGTAATTCCATCTCACTGACGACTTACTGTGGCACAAATCGAGTTTTATAGGGTTCTTCTTCGCACCACTCCCTTTCTAGAACCATTGACATCGCCGTACTTGCTGCTCCCGCAACGCAACCCGCCGCAAGAGTAGCTGCATAAATTCCAGTTGCACTCACTGCCGAACCAGCCGCAGTCCCAACTGCTCCAGCGAGACACCCCTTGCCTGAGCCGATTACCAATTCTTCGACAGTCAGACATCTCTCTTCTTTTTTCATAACCTTTTACTACCCTAGTTTCTAGCATGTTAACATTGGACATATAAAGATGCTACTTATCACTCGTCAGGTATTTTAATTGACTTTAGATAAGTGATTCCTATCACCTCAACCTTTTGCCCAACACTTTAATCGAGCAAGCAATGGATAACCTCAATCAAACAATCAAAGGCTACACAGAAGCAAGCAGAAATTGGAACTTAGCCCAATTGTTTTCAGATTTAGCGGAGATTAAGGGACAAGGGAAATCAAGAGGGTTAACACATACTGAGAAGGAATTACTATGCTTAGTTTTAATAGGTACAAGTCCTACTGCCATCGCTACAATAAGATCTACCACAGTTGGTTCAGTTAAAACAGAACTTTCTACAAAGATTTATGACTACGCAAACCAACTAATCTCTCAAAAAGCGCATCAAGATAAAATCCTTGACTGGAGAGATGTAAGTCGTTTGCTATCTAGATACTATGCTTCTGTTCCACCTACTCCTTCAGATACCGAACAGGTAGAAACACTAGCCCCAGCGATCGGTTGGATTCGCATCGGCGCAGTAAATTCCACATCAGGCTTACTTCCACCTGCTGGTAGCCCACTAATTCCCACTGCTCAACCTGTAACAATTCAGCCAATGGTTGTCCCTAAAGTACGAGACATCGTGGCTATAGTTCAGTATGTAAATGTTAGAGAAGATGTGCCACGGGAAGAGAACAACTATCAACTTGCTCCCATAGTTGGCGTTCCTTTGCCCATTGGTACAAGATTAGCGATCGTAGAACTTGCAGCATTTATCGATCCTGACTCTTCAGTTCCATACACTAGAATTTGGTCGAAAATAGCACCCGTTATTTTGCCTGAGTTGTAGATTAATTTAAGTTCATGCCGCTTACTAAATTTAATACTACCCTTATCTATCAAGACAACTTTTTAGGACTAGGCTTAGCCACTTTACTCGATGATCGCTTCGGCTTACGCTGAGAAGTTTTCTTCTCCTTCCCCGTCGAACTCTTACCCAAATTAGGCTTAGCCGCCTCATCCAGATCGCCAAACTTCTTCGACCACCACCTCTCTTGAGAAGACCAGAAAAAGACCACATCCGCATGATCCTTGCGTTGCCGCGCCTGCACATCCCCACACTTCAACATCACCTTATCCACACCATCCTTCGCATAGGGAAACTTAGCCAAAGGCTTACCACAGACAGGACAAGCAAAACTAGTCACCTCTGCCGTCACTGCATTCTCGCCCTTCGGTTGAGGAATCTCCCACTGATTACGGCGATCGCTCCAAAACATCACCAGATTCTCACAGCCATGCTCACACTTGAGAAAATGCCCACCACTCACCTTCTTAGAAGGAATCTTACTGAGAGGATGACTACAAGTCGGACAAGCCACATCTGAAAGCTCATTTTTGCGATTACTTGGCTGTAAATCCGCACCGAGATTCGTATAAGCTCGCGCCAACATCGGTTGAAAATAGGACTGGTGCCAACCAATCAAATAGCTTTGCCACTCCAACTTACCCACCGAGATTTCATCCAAAGTCGTTTCCATCCCTGCGGTAAAATCGGCTCTGAGCAGATCGGGGAAAGTTTTATGCAACACATCATCCGTAGACATCCCCAAAGCCGTAGGTTCAAGCACCTTACCCTTGAGCAACACATAGGTTCGATCCTTCAGCGTCTTGACGATCGCTGCAAACGTACTCGGTCTACCCACACCCTGACGCTCTAGTACCTGTACCAACTTCGCCTCGCTATACCTAGCAGGAGGTTGGGTTTGTTTCTGCGTAGACCCTGCATTTACCAAAGTCAAAGTCTGACCACCCGTTAAAGCAGGAATATGTTTATCCTTACTCAAATCATTCCAATAGCGCGTATAACCCGCAAAGGTGAGAATACTACCCCTAGTCTGCCAGAGCGTCGAACCTGCCTGAATAATCACCCGACTTTTTTGAATCAAAGCATTCGCACATTGAGAAGCAACGGCTCTGCGCCAGATTAACTCATAGAGTTGATGCTGTTTGGCACTGAGATGGTCTCTCACCGTTTTTGGAGTAATACTCAAATAAGTAGGACGAATCGCTTCATGAGCCGATTGAGCGTTAGCTTGTTCACGATAACGAGTAGTTTTCTTAGGGACATTATCAGGATCGTGCTTTGATAGCCATTCCTTTACCTCAGTACAAAACTCAGGAGCGAGACTGGTACTATCAGTGCGGTGATAGGTAATCAACCCTTTGCGACCTTGAGGCAAATCGACACCCTCAAACAACTCTTGAGCCACCTTCATCGTCTCTTCAGGTGATAATCCTAATCTCACAGAGGCTGCTTGCTGAAGCGAACTGGTAATAAAAGGCGGCAACGGTGATTTCTGAGCAGTGACACCCGTAGCTTCTCGAACGATGTGGGGATGATTACGGGCAATTTGAATAATTCTTGAAGCTTCCGCTTCCGACAATACCCGTTTTGACTCAACCGTAGATTCCGTATTCACCTCCGCCGCATCATCGGTGACATCCTGATCGTCAAGTACAGGCTCGATCTCACTACTACCCGCATAGAAAGCGGTGAAGCCTTCAGCGTATTCTGTCCACACCGACCAGTAAGTAATCGGCACAAAGGTATTAATCTCCCGTTCACGCTGACAGACGATGTGCAAAGCAACTGACTGCACCCGACCAGCCGAGCTACCGCCACTTGTTCGACGCACAAGTGGCGAAACCTTAAATCCAATCAATCGATCCAAACATTGTCTCGCTCTCTGAGCCGAAATCAGGTTTAAATCTAACTGATGAGCATTAGCGATCGCTGCCTTAACCGCCGTAGGCGTAATCTGGTTATAGACAGCGCGTTTGGGATTACGCAACTTGAGTTGCTGTTGTAAATGCCAAGCAATCCCCTCCCCTTCGCGATCGCCATCAGTGGCAAGTACGACTTCTGAAGCATTCTTCACCGCAGCGCGTAGTTTAGCGACGACCTGTTGACCTTTACCTTCAGTCAATTGGTAACGGCATTCAATTTTGTTGGTATCTTTGTGCATGGTAAAGCCCAAGCTATCTTCACCATCTTTAGCAAGTTCCGTAAAGTGACCAAAGGATGCTTCCACTTGCCATTCACTACCGAGGATGGCTTGGATGGTTTTGCACTTGGAGGGAGATTCAACGAGTAATAGCTTTTTCATATTTTTATACCTATATTGACTTTATCTTGAATCTGGTCTAAAAATCTATGGAGACGATAAACGACAATGCTTGTAGTCTATAATCATCATTAAAATTGGCGATCGCAATGGTTCAAACTCCTGTTAAACCTATAACCCTTGAAGAGTTTCTGAAATTACCAGAGACAAAACCTGCTTGCGAATTTATTGATGGAGAGATAGTCCAAAAGCCAGTGCCACAGGGAAAACATAGTACAGTTCAGCTTGACCTTGGCTCGGCAATTAACCTAGCTCTCAAACCTCAAAAGATTGCCCGTGCTTATTCAGAGTTGCGATGTAATTTTGGCGATCGCTCGATTATTCCAGACATCTCAGTTTTTACTTGGGAACGCATTCCTAGGGATAACGATGGCAAGGTATCAAATCTATTTGAGTCTGTTCCTAATTGGGTAATTGAGATTCTCTCACCAGACCAGAACCAAACAAAAGTGATTCGGAATATTCTCTATTGCTTAGCTCATGGTACAGAGATGGGATGGTTACTCGATCCCGATGAGGAATTGGTATTTGTCTATTTTAGCGATCGCACGATTGCTATGTTTGAGAATAAAAGCGATCGCTTGCCTGTGCCATCTTTTGCATCATCGTTTCAGCTTACGGTGGGTGAGTTGTTCAGTTGGTTAGAAGATTGATATTTCATAAAGAGAGCCTGAACCATCTAAACTGCTGAGAAAGTAACAATTTAATTTATGAGTGATCTAATCGATTCCTATCAACAATTAATTTCTCGTATTGGAGAATGCTTGACACAGGGCCAGCAACGAGCCTTTGAGCAGGTTAATACGCTTTTGGTAGAAACTTATTGGCAAATTGGTCAGTACATTGTGGAGTTTGAGCAGAAGGGGAATGAGAGAGCGGAATATGGTTCGAGGTTGTTAACTCAATTATCGCGGGATTTGAAAACAGCTTAGGGCAAGGGATTTAGTCGTCGTAATGTCTTGGATATGCGCCGCTTTTATGTTAGCTATCCAAAATGGCAGATGGTGTCTGCCAAATTAGGTTGGTCGCATTACACGGAGCTTTTGGCGATTTCGGATGATTTAGCGAGATCGTTTTACGAGCAGCAATGCATACGCGATCGCTGGAGTGTAAGGGAACTAAAGCGTCAGAAGGATTCGGCTTTGTTTGAGCGAGTTGCCCTGAGTAAGGATAGAGCAGAGATTCTTGCTTTGTCTCAGAAAGGACAGAAAATCGAATCAGCGCGGGATGTGGTGAAAGATCCCTATGTGTTTGAGTTTTTGGATTTGCCAGATCGCAATTACAATGAGAGTGAATTAGAAAATCGGTTGATTGTGCAGCTAGAGAAGTTCTTACTAGAACTGGGAAAGGGATTTGCATTTATTGGGCAACAGTACCGAATTACGTTAAATAACACGCATTTTATGTCGATTTAGTGTTTTATCATCGTATTTTGAAATGTTTTGTCTTGATTGACTTGAAAACAAGGGCTGTACGGCATGAAGATATAGGACAGATGAATATGTATCTAAACTATTTTCATGCCGAAGAGAATATGGAAGACGATCATGAACCGATTGGCATAGTGTTGGCGCGAGATAAGGATGAGATTTTAGTAGAGTATGCCACGGGAGGAATTTCCAATCAGCTTTTTGTATCGAGATATCAGCTTTATCTGCCCGATGCTGAGGCTTTAAAGAAGGAGCTAAGGAGGCTTTTGGAAGAGGTGGGATAATTCTGCTTTTTGTGGGGAATGGTCAGCGCGATCGATATTGATAGGGCAACAATTTCATCAGGTTAATCGTTTGATTTTTAATGATTAGGCTATAGTATATTTTTATTTCTCATTACAGCGAGATCATCTATGAGAGCAGTGGAAGTCACGGGGACAATCGATCGCGAAGGACATTTATTGCTGGATCAGCCTTTTGAAGAGGACATATCTAGTCGTGTCCGTGTGATTGTGTTGTTTTCTGAACCAGTTCAGGAATTGGAAGATGATCCTGATGATACGCCTATTGAGGAGGTGAAAGCAAGTTTGAAAAGGGCTTTTCAGCAGGCTAAGGCAGGGAAAACTAGACCAATTTCTGAAATGTGGGATGGAATCGATGCTGAGTGATAGTCCTTTAGTGTTGTAACAATCTAAAGATATGGCAATTGAAGTTACAGAAGATTATCGAAGTTTGTTAGTGGCGGTGAAGCATCGGATTCGTGCTGCTCAGTATGAGGCTTTAAAGGCGGTTAATCGAGAGTTAATGGCGCTGTATTGGAATATTGGTGAGTTAATCGTTACTCGTCAAGAAAGCGCTGGTTGGGGTAAGTCAGTAGTGGAACAATTAGCTCAGGATTTGCAGGTTGAGTTTCATGGTATGGCTGGGTTTTCGGCGCGGAATATTTGGAATATGCGAAACTTTTATGTCACCTACCGCACGAAAGAAAAACTGCAACCAATGGTTGCAGAAATTGGTTGGACTCATAATCTGGTGATCTTGGAGTCAAAGGATCGGACGATTGTAGAGTATGCGCTACGGTAGTCGAATCGGGCGATCGCGCTTTGCAACTTATCAAATTGTGTCGTCTTTGCTGTTGGAGTTACAGGGACAGTTGCCTGCTCCAGAGCAGGTGGCTAGGTTGTTGGGGGGAATGTAGGCGTTTTTATTTTGATGAGAATATTGGGTATGCGATGATTTTGCCATGCCCAATGACAAGAATCCTGTCATCCATGCATAGAGTGACTTTGCGCTGATGGGTAGCAGTGAAGCAGATTTGAATTAATCTATAACTTAACAACTAAGTATGAAGTGACCGCTCAGTAGTTTGTCTCAATTGATTAGCCAAGCACGCTAAATCTAAATTTTAAATAGCTGCGATAATAATCTGTAAATTGTTATAATTATGTCAGTTGTCGCGCTGAAGGTGCAAAACATGAATACTAGGAATGTTTCTTTGGGTGCGGTTGCAGGTACTGGCTGGTCTGGATATACGGCGTATCAGCGCAGTATCCATGAAAGTTTTTTGGCTTCTGCCGAAGAGATTACTACTAAAATTAGCAGTGACAACGCCCCAGCAAGTCTTGATGTTCTGAGTGCTAGACAGAAAAATATTGATGTTGCTATTTCTACGCTAAATAAGATTCCACCTAGTTCGGGAGATATTTATCGCAAGGCTCAAGAACGTTGGAATAAGTTAAAAGAACTTGATGCTCAACTCACGCAGAGAATAGAAAATGAGAAACTAGCGCTTAGTTCATTTGAGAAAGCTAAGTCTCTGCATGAGGAAATAGTGAAGGAGTATAACAGTCGCAATCTTTCCCTTGAAGAGTTACGAGTGAGTCTTGCCAAATATCAAGAGGTAATCTTCTTGTTGGAAAAGTTACCTGCTGACACTTCTATCGCTGCGGAAGTGAACAAAGCTTTGAAGGACTTTAGTAAAAGTAATGACACTATGCTGACTGCGTATCGTAATAAGGAATCTGTAGCAAGGGAAGTTGCTGAAAGGCAAAGGCAACAGGAAGCAGACAAACAGCGTCAACATGAGTTGCGTATGTTAGAACGCCAAGCTCAGCTAGAAATACAAAAGAGTATGATTGAATCAGTAGGAAGAAGAAGAGAAGCAATCATTAATAGACCTACGAGAATTTTAGTGGATTGAGATATTCCCAACGTAATCTTTAATTATCAATTTACATGAGAGAATAACCATGCTGCAAACTACTTTTCAAAATATTGAAGAAAGCTTAAAGCAACTTCCCTATTCCTTGCAAGTTGAAGTATTCCATTATATTGAATTTCTCAAGAGCAATTATGCCAAGCAAAGTATTCAAGAGCCAGAGATAAAGCAACCTAAAAAGCGCGATGGTTTTGGCATTTGGCAAGGAAAAATTTCGATGTCAGAAGATTTTGATTTGCCAATGGAAGAATTTGAGGAGTATATGTAGATATGAATGTACTTTTAGATACGCATACATTCATTTGGTATATAGAGGGAAATGCGAAATTAACTCAAAAAGCTAGGGATGTTATTGAGATTTCAGGAGATAAAATATATCTGAGTATTATTAGTCTTTGGGAGATTGCAATTAAAACTGGTAAAAAACAGCTTTCTCTTCAAAACAAATTTGATGATTTATTAGATGTTTTAAATTCATTAGAAATTGAGATTTTAACAATTACATTTACAGATACACAAATTTATAAAAATCTGCCTTTACATCATGGAGATCCTTTTGATCGCATGATAATTTCTCAAGCAATAAATAACAACTTAACTATTGTCGGTTGCGATCAATCGTTTAATGATTATCCAATCCAAATAGTGTGGAAATGATAAATAAACATGACGACGGGGGAATGGTTGAGCCAGTAGATTACCCACTGTCACTGGTAGGGTCTGTTTGTTTCCACATTAGCCACGCATACTCAGTCTCGCGCTCAACCCAAGCAGGACGCTGGAAGCAACTGCAAAAATAGCGACAGGCATCATCAAGGGCAATCAAGTTAGGACGACGAATCAATACAGCCACCGCCACGTTAATGGGCATGGCTCCCTCATAAAGAGCTTCTTGAGCTTTGACTGCTTTTTGCTGTTTCAGTGACGCATTGACATTGATGTTATTCAAAGAGGCAGATTGCTCTTGCGAGACAATGCTCTGCTTGGTCACGCGCTGCATATTTACTTTGGCGATCGTTTCGTTTGCCCTTGTGAACTGACAAAAAACTTCGGTATTTGATATCGCATCACGGGCGATCGTCTAATATAGAATAATTTGATTGTTGAGAAACAAAAGTGAACACTATGGGATTAGATCGAATTGTCATTAACCCAGATGTCTGCCTCGGACAGCCCACCGTCAGAGGATTGAGGATTACCGTAGCCTTTGTCCTCAAACTGTTAGCCAGCAACCTATCCGTTCCAGAAATTTTAGAAGCCTATCCTGAACTAGAACTTGAAGACATCAGACAAGTCCTCCACTATGCAGCTTGGGCAGTCTCAGATCAAACTCACGGTGTTCTCGCGTGAAAAATATCCGTTTACTTGCAGATGTTCATATCTCACCCAAAACAGTTGCAGACCTGCAAAAACAAGGCTATGAAATTATGCGTAGTTCAGAAGTCTTACCTGCCAACGCACCAGACATCAATATATTAGAATTTGCCAGAACTGAAAACTGGGTTGTATTGACTCAAGATCTAGACTTCTCAATGCTAGTAGCACTTAGCAGATACAGTCAGCCCAGCTTAATCACCCTGCGCCTCTCATCAGCAAAACCCGACATCGTGACCCAAAAACTGTTAGAAGTCTTGCCTCAAATAGAAGAAGCCTTACAAGAAGGTTCTGCAATTACAATTCAAGATGAGAGTATTCGCATCCGTAAATTACCAGTGAGATAACTATTGAATATCATCAAAACAAACTTGATATTGACTAATCAAAGTTTTCATTTTTATTCCACCTGTGACAGTAAAATCTGACTTTCAGTATAGCCCCCATTTGGGGTTGCAGAGATAACCATCCCCCGCGATCGCCAAGGTGAGTTTGAACCGCAGATGGTGAAGAAAGGACAAAGTCGTCTGTCAGGAATCGATGAAAAGATAATTGCTTTGTATGCGCGAGGGATGAGCGTCAGGGATATTCAAGCCCAGTTGCAAGAAATGTATGGTGTCGAGGTATCACCAGCCCTCATTTCCAATGTTACCGATGCCGTAATTGATGAGGTGAAACAATGGCAAAACCGTCCCCTTGATGCAGTTTATCCGATTGTATTTCTGGACTGTCTAGTCATCAAAGTGCGAGACAATGGCAGGGTGATTAACAAGTCCCTGTACTTTGCCTTGGCGGTAAACATGAATGGATACAAGGAATTACTGGGTATGTGGATTTCCCCGAATGAGGGAGCGAAATTCTGGTTGTCAGTACTCACCGAAATTCACAACCGTGGAGTCAAAGATATTTTGATTGCTTGCGTCGATGGTTTGACTGGTTTTCCCAATGCCATTGAGACTGTATTTCCTAAAACTCAGGTACAGTTGTGCATTGTCCACATGGTCAGAAACTAAGTCGCTTTTGTGCCTTAGCAACAGCGTAAGCAGGTTTGTGCCGACCTCAAGGCGATTTATGCGGCGACGACGGAATCGGAGGCGGAGTTTAACCTTGAACTCTTTGCTGAAAAATGGGACAAACTATATCCCTCGATCTCCAA
>Ga0209972_10001758_pt1 | contig 18433 bp, 23 predicted proteins | sample NOAtaG_7_FD_187302 | JGI IMG/M metagenome (GOLD analysis project Ga0209972, IMG submission 187302) | Freshwater lake microbial communities from Lake Erie, under a cyanobacterial bloom - NOAA_Erie_Diel1S_2200h metaG (SPAdes) (version 2) | ecosystem: Environmental > Aquatic > Freshwater > Lake ... | reverse complement strand
TCGCGTTGCCCGTCGCCGATCTGCATCATTAAACACAAGGCACCACCTGAGATTGACGAACTCGGTAAAAAGGTCCATCGGACTGAGCCGAATCAAATAAAACTGCGGCTTGCACCTGCATTGGTGTTACCTCTTGAGTTATTAATTGCAGTTCCTCAGTTGCTCGAAATTTGACTCGAAAAGCGTCGATCACTACTGGTGTGTTATTTTCCGCCGTATTTAACCCCGCAAACCGCAGCCAATACTCTTGTGGATTTTGATTTAAAGCAATTATTTTTTCGCTATTACCAAAAGTATAAGAAGCCGCATAATCAGTATTAATCGTTGCTGCTCCAGTGGGCGTAAAGTAGATCATGCCAGCTTTTAAATCTACGGTATAATCCGTATCTTTAATTAAGCTTCCTAAACTTGTGAAACTGGTTAAATTAATATTTGCTAATGGAACCCACGAACCTTTAGCACCTGGACAACGCACGGTTTCGTTAGTAACTGTCGCCCCTGTAATTTTATTAGCCGTGCCAAAAAGAAGCAAAGCTAAATTATCTAAATCCCACGACTCCATTGTGATTTGCGCCATAACTTCTTTTGTTCGCGGTAGCTCTAAATCTTTATTCCTTTGCCCTGTCGTGCTTTCGTTGTGAGTAATGTAATCTATATTGTGCATTATTCGCAGTTCTGGGCAATTGCCTAGATACCGAAGCCCATTTGTTACGACTCCGGCACAGCTTCGCACGCCTGCGTAAACTTCGCCTTGCCCAATAAAATATCTGCTATCTACAGCCATTAGTATCACTGGGGAATTCCCCACGGAGAATTTTTTATATTTTACTTTCAAACTTGGCTAAATAAACCATTTTGGAAAACGATAGACAATATCAATCGTTACCCCCACTTTTATTGCTTTTCTGCCTTTTGTTTCTACAGCTTTGAATCTTTCCCTGAGAACGGTATCGATCGCACACCCAGACCAAGTGGGATCAATTGCAATCGCCCTTAAAATATCACTGGTCGCTCGGCACCCTAGCTCAAGAACATTTTCACCAAAAAGGATTGCGTCTATTTCCACTGGCATCACAGCCTCGTGATAGTTATTTTTAAGCGCAAAAAACTCGCTATCAACATCACGGTAATTAAATCCTTCTTTGTTGTACTCAGAATCAATATCCTCAAAATAAGTAACTACTTCACCCAAATCGGTAGAATATCCGTTAGCGATAGTAATCTCTGCCAGTCTTTCGCCGATTTTTGTCAGTATTTCTAGAGTTTTCATTACTGCTTTAAAATCAATAAAGTAAAAGCGCCGTCGCCCTGGGGTTGCACGCCTACCACTACATAATCAATACCGTTTACCTCAATTCCGTCTCCGTGGGAACAATTAATCAAATCACTAGATTTACCGAAAGCCGTAATAGATCGCCCTTCTGCCCCTAGTTCAAAAGCGGCAAAAGTATTATCAAAAATCACCTTTACCGCCACCCCATTAAGAGTAGCGGTAACGGCAAAATGATCAAGGTCAAGAAAAGTATCAAGATTCTCGTTCAGCATCTTTGATTGCTTTCTGGTTAACATCATCATCATCAAAAGAAGACACATCTTGAGGCTTATACACCTCAATGTTGGCCGCATGATGCAAAGCTAATTCCGTTGGCAGTTCTAAAGTGTCCCCCCCATTATATTGTTGATTTTCGTGGTAAATCGTTCGCCCATACTTAACTCTGTAGGTCGCCATCTTTTTTCTCCCTGCGATTATTAACTAATTCCACCTGATGAGCGATAAGCTCCAATTCGTTCGGAGTAACGTCAATTTCTTCCCCCGAGTTGTAAATTTTATCGCCCAATTTGACATTAAAAAACTCACGGACTTTAACTTTCATAGACTTAAGGTAAAGTAGTGATCATGTCGGTAATTGCGGCAAATGAAACCACCTGCCGGAAAGCAATGTCAATGGTTTGCATAATCCTAATTGCTACATCTCCCGAAGTAAAACCCGCACCGTAGGGATTGACCAATATTTCCACTGATCCCCATTCCCCAATTATTAGATCATTAAAATTGCCGAAGATTAAAGCCGAAAGGTTTGTCCCAGTTCCTTTGGTTAAATCGCCTGGCACTTGATTAGTACACGCTAACTGATAACCCATTAAGGATCGCCCAGGCTCAGGCAAGATAAAATTACCCTCTACCCCAGACGCTTGCTTGGGAGTGAGCATCAGCCTGCTCTTAACAAGAGGATTAGTCAGCCAATTAAGCGCCCCTATATCAGCGTTATCTATTTCTAGCTCGCGCATCAGAGCGATAATGCTGGAATAAGTCGGCGCTCCTCCATTAGTCCCTAGTGGCACCGTACCAATGCCAGCTAGATTCAAAATCCCTCTTGGCTCATTATTAGTCCCGGTTCCGGCAATCGCCACTTTATCAATTCCGAGCGCCATAATTCTCACGAATTCATCGCGGACTAATTGTTCCATGTCTAGCGAACTCTGCAAAAGCGTCAGCCGGGACATCATCGAGTATGCCATGGCTGATTTGGGACGGAGAGGTACTTGCCGAAAAGTTCCCTCGGATTGAGTCCCAGCTTGACTCTCCCCCACCCAATAAAGTTGGCTTGACGAAGCCCGCCCTGGAATATCTACATTTCCCTGTAATCCAGAAAGAACAGTGGCTCCAAGCGATCGAATAACCAATTTATTTCGCAAAATATCAATAAAATTTTCTGAAAGCAAATTGGTTTCTACCAAGTTGCCGCCCGTGGCTGGCGTACCCACTTGGTATGTGGCGCGGTAATTTTCTATCTGAAGATCCCGCACTGGCAGAAAAAAACCCGCCGTTTCTTTCCCGGACCGATTGGCGATTTCTCTAGAGCATTCCCGCTCAAAACCGGCTTTACTCCAATCATTGGTAAGACAAGCATTCATCGCCCGCAAAATCGAATAAGACTTACTTTCTTTTGTCGATAAATTTAAAGGATTGACAGCGCCCGCCACTGGATTCATTTGCTCACCCAAACGAGCTAGATAAAGCGATCGAGCGTCTTCGATATCCATATCTTCCTTAATTGCTCGTTGGCCTAATTCTGGAAATCCATAGCTTCTCACCAATTCCTGAATTCCCAAAATTCTTTCTCTTTCCAATTCCCTTTCTGCATCTCTTAACGACATATTGCAACCCTCAACATTTAAAGAAATCGTACCCTCAAACCCTTTAGCGCGGCCAAACCCCACCGTATAATCAGCCGGAACGGATACTAACGACACCTCAAAGGGTTGCCACTGGGTAACTCGATAACTACCCTTGTCGCTTAAAGGTACTGTTTTCAAGACGTTGTACCCAAAAGAGACATTTCTGATAATGCCGTTAGCTACGTCCTCTTTATAGCCTTGCACCTCCGGGCGACTTGACCAGCGGATTTTGCAATAACCCTTTTTTTGAACTGGATCAATCCAAGCCCGTTCGATCGCTCCCAAAATAATAGAGCGATCGTGATTTAACAGCAGATTGGCCGTGTCCATTCGTGATAAATCGACCGAACTGGGAGCGTGATCTAAAATTTCCACCCCCCACCCCCGATCTACTGGGTACTCAGAGGAAAAACTAAAAATAGTATTATCACCCGTTTCTTCAAAGGGGGAACGCTCGCGAAGCGAGAGCGGTAATAAATAGGATGAACGGGTTAGCGATTTGGGAATTTCTATAGTTTTCATTACGACACCGCTCCTGGGGGTGGAAAGTTAGTATCTGCAAAAATTTGAGGTTCGCTCGAAATCAACTTAAAAGGAAATGTTGCTTTTTCATGATCTGGCACACGAAAACAAGCTTGCAAGTCAAGGTTAGAGCATTCGCCTCTTATGTCAACCGAATGGCCATAATGCCCATGAAACAGGACGTTTTTTAAATCAAGATTAAACAAGTCTTGCAAATCCTCTGGCACAGTAATTTTAGGAATATGCCAAGAATTAGGATCGTTATCAGGAGTTTCAATCCGAACTATTTCTCCAAGATATTCAAGAATAATTTTCATTGGTTTTTTCTTCCAGTTATAAGAGTTCCTACTGTTAAGTGAAAGTGTTCTGGGTCTTTAGCGAAAAATTTTCTAGCCTCACTAGGACTACTTAAGTATTGTACTCCCATTGAAATTACCTCACTTGCGTCGAAAGTATAAATCTTCCCAACGTAGGGATCAGCAAATTTATCGGGATAAGCTTCCTCGTCAGTGCCATACCCTGAATTATTGGCTAGTTTACTTAGCTTTTCAGGGTTTCCCGTGGCACGAGATTTAATCCAGTCTTTTGTGGCTATGATTAAAGCACGATCATCATATTCCACAAAATGCCCCATCTCGTGAAAGAGAGTTACTTTGTTTTTCTCTTTAGCCCAGGAGCTTATTGAATCATTGCTATAATTATTCATTGCGATAGTCCTTGTTGCAAGCTCGGCATAAGCTCGCCCGCTTTCTGTGATTTTAAAAGTGTGAAGCCTCGCAGGTAGTCGGTTTTGACCAATCAAGGCCAATACTTCCCCTGCATATTTTTTGTAATCACTAACGGCATCGGTAAATAAGCCTTCAAAATTCAAGCTATCTACCAATTCTTTGATTTTACCTGAATCAGCATCTTTTTTCAAAAAATTAAGCGCTTTACTAAACTCAGAATCAACCAAGACCGATAATTTGTCAATATCGGCAATTAATTGTTTTTCTTTTTCTTTTAAAAGCTTTTTTTCTTCTCCCTTAGTTTTTCTAATTTCCTTAGTCAAAACACTTGCCTCATCTCTTAATTTCTCAATTGATTTTTCCACTTTTAAAACAGACTCGCCATCAAAAACTTTCTTTAAAGCCTCCTTGCCTTCATTAATTAAATGTTTAAAATCAGCGCGGGGAGATTCACTTGGCCTTCTAAAAGGGTTAACATCGTAATCAATTTCAACCTCGTCATAAATAGAAGCAAGTTCTTTAATTGTAATTTTTCCTTTAATATTTGGCTCGGATTCTTTTATAAATTCAGCTAACTGAGTTGCGCGATCCACGGCTTCTTTACTGTCACCCGTTGGCCGCCATGCCAAGGCTTCTATTTCCAATTGTCCGCTGGTATTGGTCTTGGTTACTACCGCGCCAATAGTTTGCCCCGCATCATCATCTAAAAATGTTACTGCGCCAGACTCCATTTTTTCCGCTACTATTCTCCAGGCCCGTCGATTATAGCCAGATAATTCTGCTTGGTCTAAAGATTTTGCATTTGCGGCAAAATATTTTGCCTTTCCAAGAAAATCTTGGACTTCCGCAGAACGATCTTTGCCTGCTTTACATTCTTTATGTTTGGCTATACAAGTATTTCCGCAGGGTTTACCGGTAGTGCATTTTTTTTTTGCCTTTCGTCTTCTAAATTTCTGTTTTCTTCATCTTCTGGATTAAGCATCTTAATCTCGATATCCGTATCACTAATTTTAGCCTCTAAAAGCTTTTCTCCGTCCTGAAATTGGACAATGATAAACCTTTCATCATCAGATAAAGACGGCTCACCAATGGCATCGACTCCATCGGTGTAAACCGATTCAATTATAGGTAATACGGCTTTTTGTGCTTCATTCATCTTCAGCTTCATCCTCTTCTAATTCAAAATCATCAGGATTATATAACAAAGCGAAACTTTCAAAATAAGGGACTATTGCCTCTGCATAATCAGCCCGCGTTGCTAAATCGGAAAATTTGCCCCGATCAAAATCTGCTTTAATAGCATTGACAATTCCCGCTAAAGGCTCAGGATAAGGCGCGGTAGCCCCCTCATGACTCGAAGCCATCCGCGAATAAACATCGCCATCCCCAGCAACCAATCCTCTAAACAAGCTCTTAACCGATTTTTCTAAACGTGGATCCATATTTTTCCCTTAAAGTTCCTCCATTTCTATAATAGCAGGTTCTCCCTGTTGCCTAGTAATTTTATTCACCTTAAAACCAGTAAAACTGGGGTAAAGGACTTCTCCTTCCCAGGCTTCATTTTTGTACTGATCCACAGTTCGCCCTGATCCAGTTCCGTCTAATTTGGCTTTAATCACAAAAGTTACTTGTGCGCCACTTTGAAAATGATCAAGATTATTTTTAGCAGTGGTAGCAAAAACCGTTGGCTCAAGATGGGGTTTACCAGATTTTTGCGCCTGTTCGTAAGGAGCCAAAAAAGCATCAAGATCAGGCAAATCTTTTATGTGTCTGCGTAGCTTTTTATCTTCAGCCAACTCTGATGGCTCTCCCCGCTCTTTTGCTATTTTTCTAATTTCTTTACTTGTGACTGGCGGCATTTTCCGAAGTGCTTGACTGGTTCGGATTGCACCCGCTTCGCCTATTTTTTTATCTTTAGGCGAAAGAGAGTTTGGGGCATAAATTGATTTATTTACAGTTTTATATTCATGGTTAATCCAGTGAGCAACTGCGTCGGCTTCTGCTTTAGTTAAATTTGGATTATCATCAAGAAGATTAAATACTTTTGCTTGTTGAGCTTTTGTTTTATTGAAATACAACAAAGTTCTATCACCGCTTTTTTGTTCGCTTAGAGGGCGATCGTCTTCTAGCCCTGCCGCAATTCTAAAAAGTCGTTTTTTATGCTCCGTATCTAGCGAATTATACTCGGCTTGAGTGTAAATGCCTTTAGGCACAAATTCAGGAGTCGGAGCTGCGGGTGCGGGTGCGGGATCAGTTTTAGAAGTGGCTTTTTTATTTGATGCTTCGTTGACATAAATTGGCATAGAATCTTTATCAACTTTTCCCGAATCAGAAAAACCTGCATTTTCAAAAAAATCAATCAATCCAGGTGACTTAAATCCGTTTACCGCCGCATTTTTGCCTTGAGAATGAGCCTCTGCAACAATTTGATCTAACAGTTCTTTGCCCGCTCCAGGTTTGTCCGGGTTGAACATTGGTAGATTTCTAGGGCGTACAGCAAGCGAATCAATATAAGTAGTAGTCACACCCCCTTTAGTTTCTTCTTTTAAAGAAGCCGCCGCTATTACTTCCCCTTTCTCATCTTTCAAAAAAACCACATCTTTACCAGCTTTATTAGCTTTCTTGATTGCTGCCCAACTAGCTTCCGAAGCTTTAAGCACAGTATCACCAATTGAATTAGGCACAACAAGAGAATATTGAGCTTTTTTTGCTTCTTTTTGGTAGGTATCTAAAGTTTTTTGTAAATTTGGATCAGCCCCCTTTGAGACTGTTGTTTGAGGAGTAGCCGGAGATGCGGGTGCGGGTGCTGACGATGCAGCAGGAGCAGCCGGGGCAGTAGTCGCACCCCCCGCCGCTTTTTTAGTTTTCGCTTTAGCTGGTGGTACTTGCGTTGCTACTGCTGGGGATAAATTCTGTTTGCAGACTCTATTCTTAGCAATACAGGTATTCCCACAAGCAATGCCTTTTTTGCAATTTTTTGCCCTTTTTCGTGGACTAAAAGTGCGGGTCAGTCCTGGCAGAATATCAAAAAAGACATCCACGCCCATTTTCTGTAAAGATCGATATTCAAGTAAATTTGTCACGGTGTAATCTCCTAGTATAAAATCTTCACTTCTTTGTTGGGTTTCGGCTTCCTCGTCCTCGGTAACAAAAAAAAGATTACCAGTTGCAGCCATGTAGGCAACTTCATCTAAAATACGATTTTTAGAGTCTAAACTTAACATATTAATTCACCGTTTGCAAAACTAAGTTTTTAATTTCATCGTATAACTCGGACTCAATTTTTTTTCTATCCCCTCCAGATTGAATCTTATTAGCAGCAGTATTTAACGATTGACTAATTGGGCCGCTTAAATTTTTCAACGTATCAAATACCTGCAAAGTTTTGGACGCATCATCAGAGATAGACTTTGATTTTGCCACATCAATTGTATTCCCAGCCTGTGCTAATTGTTGAGCGGCTTTAGTTTTGCCCACCGTACCAAAAAGCTTTTTATCTTTTGATAATTTTCGTTTAATAGAAGCTTGTAAAGAGGCTTTTTCAATTGCATTATTAATAGTGACGGACGATCCTCCAAATAAATCTAATTGAAAATCTTGCGAAGACTCAGAAGATTTTACAGTATCTATAAGCTCGTTTAAGACCTCATTAGTTACTTTTTTCTTTTCTTTTTCTGCTAAATCATAAACACTTTTTTGCTTATCCGGCGACAAACCGCTACCCCCAATAATTGCCGCTCTTTCAATAGTTAAATCGCCATCGATCGCTTTTCTAAATAAAGAATCTTCCAAATTTGCCAATGCCATGCCTTCAGTAGCTACTTTTTCTCGCATTGGAATACCTTTTTTTTGCAAATCATCACGGGTCAATCCAGTGTCACGCATAAACTTGGCGGCATCTAAAGCGGTTCCTCGTCCCTCAGCGATATTAGTCAAAGCTCCTACTGCTCGCGCTTCTTTCGCATCAGCTACCCCCAAATAACGAACCGCTACAGCAGTCGCCCCAAGTTTTTTAGCCAAATCTAATCGGTTATGTCCGTTGACCACATAGGTTTCCCCGTCCGATGGATCGACCCAAACCTGTAAAATTCCAGCTAAATTAGGATCGTAAGTTTTCACCCCCGACAAACTGCCAACCGTCCCCGTTTGCGTTTGCTCTCCAATAATTTTGTACTGGAAACGCTTCGGATCTACTTTAATTAAACTTGGATCAATCTCGGCAATACTACCAGCTTTAGGAGTTAAAAATTGAGAGGAACTTGAAACTGTTTTTGTGGTTTTAACTTTAACTTTAGCTTTTGCTAATGGTACTTGTTGCTGTGCGATTGGGGGTAAATTCTGCTTGCAGACTCTATTTTTAGCAATACAGGCATTTCCGCAAGCAATACCTTTTTTGCAACTTTTTGCCCTTTGTTGTGAACTAAAAGTGCGGGTTAGTTCTGGCATGATACGGATAGGGGTCATGCCCTCTGCCGGAGGGGGAGGCTCCTGCTCACCCCCTTCTGCCAGGACATCCAAGCTCAAGCCCAAATCTTTAGCTAGATCAAGAATTCGCTTTTGTTCCTGCAGCACATCTTCCACATCTAAGCCCTGTTGTGCCACCACATCCGTGATTGACACAAACCCCGCCTTGACCCCCTCTTTATTGGCAGCGATTTCATTTTGTGGATCAACCCACTGCCACCCTCGGGGCGTAAACTTCGCCTTTTGATAAAATCGCCGGTTCAATTCATAATCACCAATTTTTAAAGAACCCGACAAAACCGCCAAATCTAACCATTTTTTGTAAATTCTTTTGTGCAATCGCCGGATTAACCACGACTGAATCACCCGATAGTTATCCCTCTCATCCATCAAAGACGTTCGCGCCGAGGAGTAACTGGTATTAGAGAAATCCCGACTTAAAGCCTCATAGGATAGCCCAATCCCCGCCGCCACCCCCCGCAGCATCATCCTGATAAAAGCATCAAACCCCTGATTGGGACGAGTGGGGGCAAATCCCTCGAAAGATTCTCCGGGATTCAAAACCTCGATCGCCCCCGGCTCCAAACTGGTCACGCGCTGGCCTGCCATTTCTTCCGGAGCATAAACATCCGTGTCCGGCGTAGTAATAAACCCCATCACCGCCGCCTGCGCCCGGGCTGCTACCAACTCAGCCTCCGTGTAACCCCCAACGTGCCGAAAAGTAGTCAAGGCACTATGAAACCAGGGAACCCCACGGGTCTGCCCCGGTCGATCGCAGATAAACAGGTGAATAATTTCGCTGGCTGGAACCCTAATTAATCGTTGTCCGACCGAACTGGTAAACTGAAAATCTCCAGGATGCCTTTCGTAAAGGTGATAAGCGACGGGTCGTCCCCACTTATCAATCTCCACCCCCATCCTGATCTCATTGCCATTTTCCGCCGTGCCGGACCATTGATCATCGGCCAATTGATCTGATTCAATCAACTCCAAAGCCAACGGCACTGGCGAATCATCAAAGCTTTTACGCACTAATCTGATTAATACTTCCCCCGACTCTATTAGCGATCGCATCGCCAATCTTTCAATATCAGAAAAATCTAATTTGCCGGCACAATCGCAAAATTCCGCACTTCCCCATTCTTCCCAAAGTGCCTCAATTTCCTTATTTATGCGCTCATCGTATTTCTCGCCGCGTTTTTGCTTAACCTTGGCTTGTAAGGGGATACCTTTTCCCACAATATTATTGCAGATCGTTCGCACCGCGCCTTTGGCATAATCGTTATCACGACAAAGACTGCGAACACGATTTCTCAGAGTTCGGATGCTGGAAACTATCTCACTATCGGCACTGGTAGAAGAAGCAAGCCAATCAGAAGTTAGGCGATTATAAATCGCCCCTTGATAAATCCGTTTTTGCTCTTTCCTTTCTTCTTTTTTGCCAAACGGCCACCACCAAGCCATGCAGTGTCGGTGGGGAATTCCCCACGGAGAATTTACTTTAATTTACTCTCAAACCTTGCCGCAATTGATGCAATTAACTTTCTTAACTGCTATAATTAGACTATCTTTAGCGTTGCGGCTAAAAGGCTTACAGATTAGTCTATGAGGTCTTCTAAAAGGCTCCCTCCTTAGGGGGTTTTTTATTATTTTCCAAACCGTACAAAAGCCCGCTGGGGATTAGCTTCCCCCCGCAAAACCGCTTCTGCTGATTGTTTTCTTTGCAATTGGAACCGATAACTATCTCGCAAAGACATCAACTCAGACAAAGATAATTTAGACAAGGAACGCCCCTGGATCGAGTAAGATTGCGCTCCCCCCGACACTACCGCTCGAATTGCCTGGTTAATAATCTCCAAATCCTTTTCCAATTGATTGCGGCCGTCAAAATCGGGAGAAGCGGCATAATTTATTACCGCTTCCACAGCCCCTGATTGTATAGTTCTTCTCAAAAGATTTTTAGTAATATAAGCCTGATAATAGTAAGTTCCCGCGCCTAATAAGTTAGTGCTATCAACAATCGTCAAAAATTCGCCATTATCATTAGTGGCAATTACATCCAAACTGGAATCGCCATTAATCGACTCTACGGCGCGAAACGACCAGCTTAACTGATAAATTGCCGGGTCAAAAGTCACAAAATTTCCTGTTTCGGGGTCAAGTCCCCGCAGGTCGCGGTGCCGCCAAATCAAGCGATCGCCAATAGTAATAGACTTGGAAACAATCAACATACTTACCAACTACTGGCAAAATTGCCCTTTTTGGATCTCGGGTACTGAAATTCATTTTGCCCTCGAACCTTTGGCACGTCCACCACTTCCTCTAGTTTTTCCTCAATTTGCGGGGTCAAAGACTCCCTTAATTTATTCCAATCGATCCGCGCAATCCCCAAAGCAGTAGCGGCCGCGTAGGCATAAACCAAGCAATCAAGCGCCTCATTACGAGAGCGAATTTTAATCCATTCCTGACGCGGAAAACCCTTGACATACTTAGTTTGTAGCTTTTCAGCGCACAACTGCTCGTAGTATTCTGAATCTAAGCCAATGGGAAAATGGATATAGCCCGGCCCGTAATTTTTCAGCTGCAAGCGACTGTAAATAATCCCCTTGACAGTATCAGACCCCACCGGCCACAGCCGCACACCTTTTTTAAGCACCTGACCCTTATAAGTGACTTCCTGATAAGTCGGTTTACCAATCACCGGCTTCCCGGCCGTGGACATCCCCTTAACCGCATAAAGATTACGCCCAGCCCGGCGACGGACAAAATTGTAAACCTCATTTGGCTTAAACCCAGAATCGATCGCCGCTGCCGTAATTGCCAACTCAGACCCGCCTGCATGAGTAAACTTCGATAAAAGCAAAACATCTAAATCCTCCCAAACCTTTGCCTCGGTCGGATCGCCGTAAAGCTCGATCGAGTAAATTAGCCAACTTTCCTCACCTGGACCCCAAGCATAAACCCCCACCGATAGCCGGTCTCCCTGCACATCAACCCCCGCCGTGACCAATAGTCCCCCGTGGGGAACCGTCAAAGGTTGATAAGGTTCGGCCCGATTGCTTAAATGCTGCCACTCAATCCCCTCGCCCCCGGCCTCATCAAAAGATTCACCTAGAGAAGTGTTGACCCACACCTTAAGCAATTGCAGATCATCTTTAGCCTTAAGAAAATCCTTGGCCACATCCCCGAAAGATTTCCAGGGAGAATAAAGCTCATTGATGTGAAATCCAGCCACTTTTGAGCCAGATTGCGTGGCAACCCAGCGACCAGCCCTCAAAAAAGCCTGCTTGTGACGATGCTCAATTTTCTTGCCGCAATCAATACACTCATACCAAGCGCCTTCTGGGTCTCCCGGTTCCCATTTCACTTGTCCCCAAACTAAATGCTGTTCTTGTCCACAGTGAGGACAGGGAATAAAATAGCGACGCTTATCCGATCGCTCGTACTCGCTCTCGATCCGAGATGCCCCTCGAATCGTCGGCGTGGAAACCAGTACCACGCGCCGATTCCAGAAAGTCGTTGTCCGTTTAACGGCCAATTCTACCGGGTCGCCCTCAAACCCCGCACTAAAAGGATAGCGGTCCACCTCGTCACAAACCACCACCCGCACAGGACGGGAGGCCAAACTAGAAGGGGAATTAGCTCCCGCCATAGTTATGTGTCCCCCTGGGAACTTTTTAGTCAGGATTGTGTTTCCCGATTTACGCGATCGAGTATCAATCTTCCCCACCAAAGCCGGCGAATCTCGCAACATGGGCATTAGCCGATCCTTTGACCACGTTTCCGCCATTTCCAAAGTAGGATTAATGCTGAGAATCGGAGCCGGATCCTGATGGATGTAATACCCCACCAAATTATTAATTAATTCCGTCCCGCCCACCTGAGACGACTTAATAAATACCACCCGCTCACAAGTGCCAATGCTATCCATAATCTCTTTAAGATAGGGAGTTCGTGCCGTCCGCCACTGTCCTGGTTCGGCACTACTTTCCGGGGATAATCGCCGGTAAGTATCAGCCCACTCACTCAGCGTCAACCTCGGCGGTGGCTGAAACGACGTCGCCACCTGCATTAGTAACTGTTGAGCTTCCTTCAAATTCCGGCCTCGCTAATTCCCCTAAACTTTCGTCAATTACCTCTCTTAATATACTTTCTATAGCCAAAGGATCGCTTTCTCCGGCTAATTCATAAGCCAATTTTGTCGGTACTGACAGCAACTTAGCTCGGCAAGCAAGAATATAATCAGACCAAACTTTTACCACTTCCGACACTTTAATTAAGGTGCCTTCTTTTTCAGCGACTTCTAACTCTACCTTATCAGCCCGCGCCCTAGTTAAACGCACTTCCTCCTCGTAGAGAGCGCCCTTTTTTTCCTTGTTAGAACTATTCTCTTTTTGATAGTGAGCAATTATTGCAGTCAGAATTTCGAGCATTTCTCCTGACTTAGGCACAATTCCCTGCGCTTGCCAATACCGAATCGTGCGATCTGGAATCCCTGTCTGTTTGGCGATTTCAAAAGAAGTAGGCATTAATAGTCCGTGGCAAAATTGCGCCGGTAAGCGCCTTTCCTTGCAATGACGTGACAGATCGTACTTTTAGCCACTCCTAACCAATTTCTCAAATCCTCATAATCAACCCCGCCGCTTTGATACAATTCCCTAATCACCTCAACCTCCCCAGGACTAAATCGGGGCGGTGGGGTAGATTTTGATGTGTGTTCCTTTTGGCGTAGATCAGGGCTTGTTACAAAAGCAGCTGATCTTTTGGCGTGGCTTGGGGCAGAACGGCTTTTACCGTAAAGAATCTCACTGGAAGCAGAAAAATCAGAGCGAGTTAGGGGACGTTGCTCGGCAATGTCGGTTAAATAGTCGATCTTGTCACGGATGCTAGGCATGGCAAGAAAAGGGAGGGTAGTTTCAATCCCTAGTAGGGATTAAGATTCATTCTTGTCACGAATGCTAGGCATGGCAAGAAAAAGGGAGGGTGGTTTCAATCCCTAGTAGGGGTTAAGATTCATTGTAACGGGGGGTATCCCCTCCCGATATGACACAAAACAATGTTTCAATCCCTAGTAAGGATTAAGATTCATTGTAACCTTTAAAATCCCCTTACCTTTGTAATGTTCGGAGCTTTTGTAATGTTCGGAGCTTTTGTAATGTTCGGAGCCTTTGCTATTTATACTCGACCGCTAAATCAATCGATTTTTGCTCCCGACGTAAAGCCGCAAGATAAGGCACGATAGTGCCATTAAACATTTGGCTATTTGTAACTACGATGCAACCAGCACTACCCGGCGCATTAGCATCTCGATGCAAGCCAATTTCCGCCCTTACAAATCCATCACCTTTGTAGGGGTCAGGGGTAATGTGATAAAACATTCCTTCAACTCCCCTCGTATCAAGCCAATACCCCCCAGTATTAATCTTCCACAGACGACCTTCTGGTATTGGCCCTTTGCCTCTAATTTTTTCCGCTCCCCGAAACTGATACCCGATTGCGCCACTGGTCGCACCCACACCTATTTCTATATTGCCACCCCGATAAAAATTCAAATGACCTTCAATCAACTTAGAAGATCGATTCACAGAAAGAGAAAGCCGAAAAACCGCCGTCACCACCGAAGTATTAGGCAAAGCAGACAAATCCCAGTGCGGCTTAAATAACCACCAAATATCCGCGCCGTAGCCAAGTTTAACCTGAATATGCAATCCCGACTGACTCAAGACCTGATCGACGGGATAAGTGCGATCTTTCTCCGCAAAAATCAAATCTTCAGCTTTTAAGCTAGAAGCTTGGTTCGGAGTCTTTTTAAGAAAAGTGTCAAATTTCGCCTTAATTATTGTCATTTGAACCTCTAAAATTTAGATTTAGCAAAGTCGTCCCAGATGTCAGCAATCCAAGCGATATACTGTTTTCTCGCGCTATTCCTAGCCTTAAGTCTAGATAATGAGTAATCACTGCTAAACTAATCAAAAAAACAGGAATCCAATTACTTCTCATTGTTTTTGCATTTTTTAAAAGCAGGTAGTTTTAACTACCTGCTTGATTACTTTTAGGCTACACTCGAACGGAAATCTTCCACCTCCTGCGCCGTAATATTGTCGGCAAGTATGCGCCGCCGCAAATCGCCAGCATTTCCAGATGCGATTAGTCCGCGTTGTTTGCACAGGGTGCGAAGCTGATTAATCTTTACATGAAATAGTGCCGTAGTAGCTTTTAAATCATCACCAATTGTGTCAGGATCATTTTCCTCAATTTCGATTGGGGCAAGTGGGTCTGCGTCCTTAGTCTCACTGGGGAATTCCCCAGTAAAAGATTCCGATTCAACTACTGCTTTAGCTTCAATACTAGGCGGTTCTGGCTCTGGTTCTGGGTCTGGATCAGATTCGACAGGCTCACTGCAAGCCGCTAACTGCGGACGCTCACAATCGAACAGAGAATTGATCGCACCCTTAAATGTTTGCACTTCTGTCGGACTAATCGCAGTAATCATCATTAAAGCAGTCTTAATCTGCTCGATCGCACTTTCTGATGCGTTTTCGGCACTTCCTAACTGCTGCTGGTACTGTTCTAACTCAAGCTTTTCACCCCGTAGCCATTCAATTTTTTTCTGTAAATCCTCAATCTCTTGAGAAATGTTAGCGATCGTTGTCGAGACTTGATTGATTTTGGAAGCGAATAACATATCTTTAATCCTCTTTAGTTTTCTAGGTTTTGCTCTGCGGGGCGCTCTGTGGTGTTTTTTTTGCCCCATGCCTTTATATTACCGTGGTACTTTGGATATGTCAAGGGGTTTTGAGAAAATTTCTGGAATATTTTCCAAAAAACTCGAAACTTTTACCACGCTTGGCTTTTAGCCTTCTTTTCAACTGACTCAGGACAAAATTAAAAAAATAGCGGTTTTTTGCCACAGTACCACGATAAGATAAAGGTACATTCCACACCATAAACATGAGATGAGACAAATTAAAGATTTGAGCCACCGAGATGCGTCAGGGAATTGGGTTTCTCGCCATAGCAAACCTTTATCGTCCAAAAAAATAGGAGTATATTTATTCAAGGACGACCACGCAGCTATTGAAGTTATCGCCGAAAAAATTGACATAACCCCCACCGAAATAGTCCGAGAGATCGTTCGGTTGTGGCTTGCCGATGGAAAAACCGATGCTCTCAAAATCTTAAATAAAGCTTTGCCACCAAAACCTTTATGAAACTAACAACCGCTATCATTTCTTCCAATCCCCGGGAAGTCACGACCAAATTTGGCCAGCGCACAGTAATTGATGCAATCCGAACTGATACCAACGAGACGATTGCAATATGGCGACCGCCCAACGATCGCTATGTACAGAAACTCGGCAAAGACGATCGAGTATCGATTGCGATCGACGAAAAGGGCAAACTTACTTTAGTAGAAGAGGAATCGCCCGCGTCTTCTGAGCCTTCCCCCTCCCCTTCATCTACTGCTAACTTGCCCTTATCCCTTAGCGAAAAAAAGCAGATTGCCTCTTACATTCAAGAAATGGCAAAGCTTTACGGCTTCTGCTTACAGCAAGCCGATTCTTTAGGCACGATTGATAAAGACCGACAAGCGATCGCTACTACATTATTTTTGAGCGCTCAAAAAAAATTCAACCTTTAACCAGCGATCAAAAAGAAATACTCTCAGTGTTGGCAATCCCTAAATCCTGATTTCACCTAGAAAAATTTTGCGCTTGCCTTACCCGCATTGGCGATCGTTTACCCAGTACCTTAGATCGATTTTAGATCGATCTTTTTTTTATTTTCAAACTCAAGCCGATGATGGGATTTGAACCCACGACCAATTGATTACGAATCAACTACTCTACCACTGAGCTACATCGGCACATTGCCAGTTTCTGATTATATCACGGACAATAGATACAGAGCTAGAAAAATTTTTTTATGAGCAAATCTCCTCGACTCGATCCCCAAAAATACGCGCGCTTGAAAGCGGAAGCGGCCAATCCCTACCGAGGTCTGCGACAGTTTATCTATCTCGGTTTAGGGGCATCCGGTTTTATCGGTGCGGTGGTTTTTCTGGCCCAATTAGCGGCAGGCAGGGACGTAGCCACCGCCTTACCCAATTTTGCCCTACAAATCGGTGTGGTGGCCCTGATGATTTGGTTATTTCGTCGGGAAAAAAAAGCTGGCGGTTGAGGGAGTAGCCACCGATAGCCAAAACGGTCTCTTTCCCTGGAGAATAAAAGTTAACATTAACTCCAATCTTTCTGTGTTATGATCGAGGCGAGAGTCAAGATTGGTGTTCAAGTTCGTTTTCAGTATTAACTCGGTAAGTCTTTTACTTTAGTATTGTTCGGCTTCTCCCTGAATTTTGTGTCTCCACACCGTTTCGAGTATTGATCGAGGATTCAAGTATTATGTCTATTTTTGTTGGTAATCTCTCTTACGAGATTTCCCAAGAAGATCTGGTCGATGTCTTTAAAGAGTACGGCCAGGTTCAAAGGGTTCATATTCCCGTGGATCGCGAGACACAGCGCAAACGCGGTTTCGCCTTCGTGGAAATGGAAAGTAAAGCCCAGGAAACCGCCGCAATTGAGGCACTGGATGGTGCTGACTGGATGGGGCGATCAATTAAAGTTAACCAGGCCCGCGAGCGTGAAGAGCGCGCGCCCTTCAATGGTGGTGGTGGTGACAGAAAAAAACGCTATTAAGCTTTTTTTGTGAATAATTGTGGGAGGGTGGATAGGGTTCACCCTTTTTTTGTCGGCAATTACGATCGCCGTTTCGCTCAAAACCAATAGAAATCTAAATGTCTGAGTCTCTCTAAAAGGTAACAAGTAGGGTTTGCGGCAAAAAGTTTTTCGTGGGGTGTGGGGTGTGGGGTGTAGGGTTTTACCCATTTTCAGGTGGTCAGTTACCTAATTTTCAGGGAAAAAGTCCCGGAATTTTACCCCCGATCACTCCAAGGGTCAGCACTTTTTGAGGGAAAAAAAATCTAAAAACCTTATCTAACAAGGTTTTTAGATTTATTCAGCAAACCCCAAGTAAACTATAAAGGATATCGTCATCAGGTCTGATCGGCGATCAACTCTTTCTGTGTTATGATCGAGGCGAGAGTCAAGATTGGTGTTCAAGTTCGTTTTCAGTATTAATTCGGTAAGTCTTTTACTTTAGTATTGTTCGGCTTCTCCCTGAATTTTGTGTCTCCACACCGTTTCGAGTATTGATCGAGGATTCAAGTATTATGTCTATTTTTGTTGGTAATCTCTCTTACGAGATTTCCCAAGAAGATCTGGTCGATGTCTTTAAAGAGTACGGCAAGGTTCAAAGGGTTCATATTCCCGTTGACAAAGAGACAGGCCGCAAACGCGGTTTCGCCTTCGTGGAAATGGAAAGTAAAGCCCAGGAAACTACCGCAATTGAGGCACTGGATGGTGCTGAATGGATGGGGCGATCAATTAAAGTTAACCAGGCCCGCGAGCGTGAAGAGCGCGCGCCCTTCAATGGTGGTGGTGGTGACAGAAAAAAACGCTATTAAGCTTTTTTTGTAAATA
>Ga0209972_10001756_pt1 | contig 18475 bp, 10 predicted proteins | sample NOAtaG_7_FD_187302 | JGI IMG/M metagenome (GOLD analysis project Ga0209972, IMG submission 187302) | Freshwater lake microbial communities from Lake Erie, under a cyanobacterial bloom - NOAA_Erie_Diel1S_2200h metaG (SPAdes) (version 2) | ecosystem: Environmental > Aquatic > Freshwater > Lake ... | reverse complement strand
TGGCTTTGTTGGACAAAGAGAAATCCACCAAAATGTCCAAACGATCAAAACGGTTGACCGCTGCATTGGATGATGATTACAGAAGTTTGGTGCTAAAATGTTAAAAGCGATTTCCCTGTTCGGTAACTAACCAAAAGTTGTATCTACAATAATAGTCGCTACCTTTGCGGTATGTCGATTGAGAAAGATATTAAGCAGGAGAAATTTGAAAATGAGTTTCAGAAGATGGCCGTGAACATTATGTTCACGAGTAGCTGGTTGCATGCCGGCAATTTGGTTCGACTTAAACCGTACGCCATCACACCCGAACAATTCAATGTCCTTCGAATTTTGAGAGGAAGTCATCCGCAGAAAATGATGTTGTCAGAGATTACGTCTCGGATGATTGACAAGAGCAGTAATTGTACAAGGCTGGTGGAGAAGCTAAGAGTGAAGGGATTACTGAGCAGAGAGGTGTGTGTGGGCAACAGAAGGCAAGTAGATATTGGCATTACTGCGAAAGGGCTCTCTGTACTGAAGAAGATCGATGAAAGCGCTGAAGAATGGATCACTTCACTAAAAAAGGTCTCTGCTTCCGAAGCGAAAGAACTGAATCGGATTTTAGATAAGCTGCGAGGCTAAGATTTTTTTTGAATGCATCTGGTGTCTTAGCTTTACGAGATGGAAGACTTTCTTTCTGCAGCCGCTCAGTTCATCAATACGACCTCAAGTCATATTTTCCTTACAGGCAAGGCAGGCACGGGTAAAACCACTTTTTTAAAAAACCTACCCAAACTTACTCATAAGTCATTTATAGTGGTGGCGCCTACCGGCATAGCGGCATTGAATGCAGGAGGCGTAACGATTCACTCTCAATTCCTTTTACCTCCTCTTACTTTTCTACCAGATCGTAATCTGTCGGATGATTTCAGTGAAGGAGGTAAGTTCATCAACCAAAATACGTTGGCGCGAAAGCATCCACTCAATAGCGCTCGCAAACAGGTATTGCGATCGATTGATCTTTTGGTGATTGATGAAGTAAGCATGCTTCGGGCTGATTTGTTGGACGCCATCGATTATCGGATGCGGGCCGCCCGCGGTAATTTCAAAGAAAGTTTTGGTGGAGTACAAGTGCTTTTCATAGGCGACCTCTATCAGTTACCACCAGTGGTGCGAAACGAGGAACGGGAAATGTTGAGTCGATACTACCATAGTTTTTGGTTCTATGAAGCCAAAGCATTGCAAGACAATCAACTAGTCTATATCGAACTGGATAAAATATTTCGTCAAACGGATAATGGATTTATTTCCATTCTCAACAATCTACGCAACAATGTCACCACGGCCGAAGATATTGATGTACTCAATCAACATTATAAAACCTCAGACGAAATCAGCAGCCTAAGCGAAGTAATTACTCTAACTACGCACAACAACAAAGCCGATGAGATCAATCAGAGAGAGTTGTTTGCTGTCAAGTCAACTGCTCATTTCTTCGATGCGCATTTAGAAGGTGAATTTCCAGAAAGCATGTACCCGGTATTGCCAACGATTGAGTTAAAAGAGGGCGCGCAGATTATGTTCGTTCGCAACGATAACGAGAGTAAAATGTATTTCAACGGAAAGTTGGCAACCGTCAAAGAAATAAAAGGGGATGATGTATGGGTGGAGATGGCCGAAAGCCATGTCCGTTATAAGTTGAAACGCGAACGGTGGGAGAATAAAAAATACATGGTTCAGGAGGATAGCAAGGAGCTAGAAGAAGATGTGATTGGTGGGTTCGAGCAATTTCCAATTAAACTTGCGTGGGCCATCACCGTGCACAAAAGCCAGGGGCTCACTTTTGATAAAGCCATTATAGATGTAGGACAAGCTTTTGCCGATGGACAGGTATATGTAGCGCTTTCTCGGTTGCGTTCGCTGGAAGGCCTCGTGTTACGTACACGAATCAACACATCGGTCATTAGCACCGATCAGCAAGTGGTGGCGTTTGTAAAAAGCAATCATCGTCCCAATCAATTAAAAGATGTCATGAAGTCAAGGCAACAACAGTTTATCAGACAGTTGCTGGATAAAACATTTGATTTCACGACATTGATCAAAGACATTCGTTATATCCAGAAAGAACAGGGCGAAGAAGGATTTTCAGAAAAATCAATGAAGCCTGTGCTGACTCAAATTATTGAGGCGCTGGAAGCAGAGCAAATCAATACCGAGAGATTTAGAAGGCAATTAACAGAGTTACTCAATGCAAACAATCAGTCCGGACTTGTAGAGCGCATCCGCAAGGGCAGCGACTACTATAAAAATCACCTCTGGCAAAACAGCAAATTACTGTTGCATCATCTGGAAGTGACACGCCAGCAAAAGCGAGTAAAAATCTACCTCACACAACTGACCGACCTCGATCAATCTTTAAGCAAAAAATTAGAAGAGGTCGACAAAGCCGTATTTCTAACGGAAGCTATTTTGAAGGGTGAAGATAAATTTGAGTTTAGTGCACTGAATAAAGAAAGATCCATTCAGCGGAATGCCATCTTGAGCGAGATTAGAAAGGAAGTAGAAAAGGAAATTCCGACTTCAGGCAAAAAGAAAGTGCGCAAAGAAAGAAAGTCAAAGAAAGAAGACAAGCGGACTACCTACGATATCACCTTAGAATTTTTGAACAATGGACTAACGGTAGAGCAAATTGCCAAAGAGCGCGACTTAGTAGTGAGCACCATTGAAACTCATTTGGCGAAAGCTGTGGCGGAAGGGCGTGCCGATATTTTCAAATTCATGCCCGAAGAAACAGTGATGGAGATCATCAATGTTCATCGGCAGTTACCGGAAGATTCCACGTCCAAGGATTTGTTTGATGCAATGAAAGGGAAATTTGGCTATGGACAGTTGAGAGCGGTAATGGCGTATGCGAAAAATAAATAGCCTGTCGCTTAAAAGCAAAGAGGGCCACCCCGTTTTGCAGGGTGGCCTTGTCTTTTTTATTAAGAGCTGATTAAAACTTAACCGTCTTAACGTTTCCGTTGCTGGTAGTAACTTCAAAAGTGAATGCCGGTGAAGTCACTTGCTTTAAGTTGTAGATCAGCGCATAGTTTCCGTTTACATTTAATATCTGGTCGTGTACAAGTTTACCATCGTGCGCATAGATTCTTACGTCTACATTTTCTGAACCGTTGTTATAAACATTCAAGCGGTACTTGCCATCCTGATTGGCAACTGGTGAAACGCTTACGAAGCTGGTTACTTGGTTTACTGTGTAGCTGATTTTTTCAGATTGTTTGCCATTCTTGTCTTCAAGCACAATAGTATACTCGCCTTCATTCAATTGGCTGAAGTTAAACGGTCTTACAAAAGAAGAAGTATTGAAAAGCACTTCAGAATAAACTGCATTGTTCTTGCTATCGATGATCGAAAGTTTTACAGTTCCTTTTTCAGTTGTTCTGTAGTGGATGTTATAGACATTGATTTTCTCTGCGCTCTTTACAGTAAGTGAAGTTGGGCTGGCAGCAAAGGCACGTGAGATAAGTACTAGAGAGATGATGATGGCATTAAGTGTTGATTTCATAGTTGTTTTAGTTTGCGTCTGTTTTTTTTGACGATGCAAAGGTGGGGGTAGCCAGTCGTTGAACTTTTCCGAAATCAACCCAACGAAAATGCGTGTAAGAAAACGGTTATAATCTACCAGACAGAATATCGCCACATGATTGGGCTTCGTGGCGGTATTTGTTGAAGGCTCCCGGTACAAGCACCTTATTTTATCGCTCAATATCTATTGAATCGAAATATAATTTTGTTTAGTGGCTTATTCATAGGCCTGCGCAATCGATTTATGCTGTAAAAAGGAGACTTGCGGAATATAAATGATGGTTCAGATAGTGGTCAATTTGGTTAAAAGGTAGCCAGAAATCTCATTTCACTGCCAATCCTACATCAATCGAGCCGGAGCCACGAAATTTTTCAAAACTCTAAAGTCAGGCAGAGGCACTTTGCACCTTCGCGTCTTTGCGTGAAAATACAATGGCAACAAACTTTATCCGTTATTCAGATTATTTTCTTTTCTTGTACATCTACTTTTTGAATGAGCTCTATTTCCCTTTCGTCTTTCCTTCGCTTCACTTCTTATTGGTCTAAGCTGGCCGGAGTCCGGTTGCAGTTATTCCTGACCTTGGCAGTAATCTGGGGCGCAAGCAGCTGGCTGAAAAATGAATATGGGCAGGATGATTCTAACCTATGGTTAGTAATGAGCCTTTTTGGGCAGATAGTTAAATGGACGTTGGTCGGTCTATTATTGACTAGTCTATTATCCGTACTGCTGACATGGGCTTACTTTATATATACTATTAAGAGTAAGCAGGTTCTGGTAAATGCCAGATTGGGGGACGGACAAAAGGCGTCAGCCGGTTGGGTGCCGCTTACGATAATGTTAACGGGTCCAATTGTAAGACCATTGTTAGGTTCCATACAGGCTCGTTTGATATTTTCCGAAATGAGAATGTCAGAGCCCGTGGTGTTGGATGGGAATGTTCCAAAACCGAGGCATTGGTGGAGACAGGGTATTAAAGGGACGGGTCAAGCTTTTTTGCACGATCGGGGAGTGTATGATGTGGAAAAAGTGCTAGTCTCCTTTTATGATATGTTGGGATTGTTTTCGTTGCCCTATACCCTTCCATTTACTCAGCAACTGTTTACGCTCCCCAAACCGCGGCATATACAAAAAACCAATGCAAGCCCTAATTCAACAGAGGAGCAAAAGCAGCGTATTGAAATCCCTAAGCGGGTGGAGGGCGAGCATGTTAATTATAAAGAATTTGAAGCAGGCGACAACATCCAGCGAATCGTTTGGAAGATTTATGCAAAAAACGGCCAGCTAGTAGTGCGCATTCCTGAAACAAAAGATCCGTACGCCTCTCACTTGTATTTTTATGCAAGTTTTTTTCATGGTTTCGAGAACCAGAAAGGTGCATTTGAATTGGAGTTACTCAATGTATATAAGGACAAAGTGAGAAATTTGTATGAAGCACTGCTGCAGAATGGTTATGAAGTGAGAATACCACAAGATCAGGAGGTGCCTAAGTTAGCGGGGCTTAGCGAAAAGAAAAATGAGTTGTTTCAGATCACGGCAGCTACGTGGCAGTCAGCACAGCCGCCATCGGTTTATGTGAATTATAACAAAGCAGCATTTGTATGTTTGCCTTCTCTGGCGCCAGCAGCCGAAGTAGAATTGCTTTTGCGCAATTTGCCTTTGTCAGTACCGGTTATTGTTATCAAACTATCAGACGCTATTCCTTCTCCGTTTCTCTTCAAAGCGAAAGACATATTATTTAAACCGGAAAAGCAGGCGACCGATCATCTCCGTCAGCCGTGGATGTTTTCATCTCTTCGGAGGGCGTTGATGAAAAATGAGAACGAGATTGAGGAAGCACTAAAGCTGCGAGGCAACAGTTGGTTAACAAATGCGTTTGAAATTGAAAAATGACAGTAGGTAGTAAATCAGATCGTCTTCAACAATTGCTCATCCGCCTGGCCGTGGTGGTTTTACCCACTATTGTAATTGGCTATATCACGCTGCGGTTTCTTAACTTCTCTTATACTTCATTAAACACCGGGCTTTTCAGTCAAACTATTTATTTCAGTTTTGGCTTGGTAGCAGCTTACGTGCTTTATTACTACGGTGCCCGTTGGGTTGTTACATTTTTCTTGTTGTGGATTGCTTATTGGTTGTTCGATAAGGCAATCAACCGATTGCCGGGCGAGTTTGATGTATTCTATACAACGGCTCGCTTTCAGCTCTATTCCACGCTTTTCATTTTCGGTTGGGTATTTGGATTGCTTTTGGTGAGAGTTAAGTGGGCCTACGTTATTTTGTTCGCTGTTTTGTCAATAGTAACGCTAGTATCGATATCTGATACAATAGACCTCAGCCTGTCTTATATTTTGATTCATATTTTTCCGGTTACAGTGTACGGCCTGTACATGTATTTTCTTTCCCCGCTGGTGGCAGAGCGAATCGAACTGGACAAAAAGAAGTCTGTGAAATTTCTGTTGCGGGTAATGCTTTTTGTAATGTTGGTTGCACTTGCTTTTGTGATTGCCGAAAGTTTGCTGAAAGGCAATGTGAAGGCTGTTGAAAAAGAGCTAGCCGCACGGGGCGCAAAGGGTGACAAAGACGGATCCAAAAAAGACAAAGACAATTATGACGATCGGGATGGGCTGATGGACAAAACAGACGATGGCTATCGGTTGAAAGATACAATGCGTGTGACCTCTAAAATGAGTCAGTCCGACAAGCTCATGTTTTGCAGTAAACTGGATAACTATTTTCCAGATGGTTCTCCGGCACCAATTTACTTTGTGTACCATTATCTCACCCGCTATGATCCAGTGAAAGAAACATTCACAAGAGATATCAACGTCCCATCATTGGATGAGATCACGGTTGATCCAACTGCGTTACCGATGTACTACAGCTATACTGATACAACGATGATTCGGAAATCAATGGCCAGCAAACTGCGCAAAGTGGTGGAGGCCCAGGTTTACCTCTCCGAGAATACATGGAAACATTCGGTGTTGGGACCCGCCAGCGTGTTTTCCATTCAAACCATTCCAGTGGAGAAGGATTTTCAGAAGACCTTTATCCAAGGATACAAGATTGCCTCTTTTACGTCAGAGTTGAACAATGCTTATTTCGTGTATAATATTTCGGCCAGTCCCACTTTAGAGCCACTGCAGGAACAACGTCATGACGAGCTTCGTTCGGTAAAGAGTTATGAAAAAACGAATCAAGAATTTTTTGACTATTACATCAAAATGCCAACGGGTGGCATCTACGATTCAATAGCAAAACTTGCGTTTAGTTTAACTCCTAAGGGCAGCAAGCCCGTAGACAAAGTGATTGCTGTGCGCGACTTCTTTTTAAAGCGAAATGAAAATGGCAAACGAATTTTTCGTTACACGCTTAAAGCAGGCGCTGTAGACGACCCGAACATCCCCAGCTCAAAAATGTTGTACAACTTTCTGTTTAAAACGCACGCGGGGTATTGTACCTACTACGCTGGCGCCTCATTGTTCATGTTGCGTGCATTGGGTGTACCTACTCGGTTTACAACAGGCTTTGCTACCATCAACCGAAGCGACAAGAACAAAGGCTGGTATTGGTTTTATGCTAGCCAAGCACACGCGTGGACACAGGTTTATTTCCCGGGCTATGGATGGTTAGATTTTGACATGACCATCGGTAACGAAGATCAACAAAGCGCACCGAAGCCAGATGGCACGCCTCCGTTGCCTCCCCCCGAACCTTGGTTAGTGATCAATGGCAAAGCAGAGAATGTAAACACCAGTTCTAAGAGTCTGACAGTATCATTCGATCAGTTGATCTATTTCAATACACCTCACCAAATGAGCCGCTCCTTTACAAGACCTGTTGATGCTTCACTTTGCCGCGTGCTATATGATAAGAGAGATACCACATTCGCAGCGATTCAACCGGGCGACTCGATGATTATTGTTTCCTATAAGGACGAAGCAAAAAAGATTCCAATGCCAAGAGCAGGTGTGTCAATTGAAAATCAAGTGAATGACTTCCCAAGTCCGATCATTGCTGATGAAATTCACATTCGCGTAAAAGAGAAGGACAAAAAGAAAGAAGGAGCAGGCAAAAAGGCAAAACCGGCAGAAGAGAAAAAAATGACGTGGCAGGAGATCATCTGGCTGGCGGGTAAAGTTTTGATTGGGCTTTTGATTTTTGTCCTTTTACTGCCGGTACTTTATCTGTTGTTTTGCTTGTTACGCATTTCAATGGCTGGCAATAGTACCACCAAAGCAAATCATGTATATCGGGCCGCTCTGTACCGATTCCATATGGCCGGTTTGGAGCGTGAAGATGAAACACCTCTGGAATATGCACAACATAAAGTAGACCCAACGTTGTCAGCAGGCTTTGAAGAGTTCATGCGAATATACCTAAGGCTAAAATATGCAAACGGAAATTTGCGCGATGGCGATGGAGAGGCAATTAACCGTTTTGCAAAGAATATTGGATCATCGATTAGAAAGAAGATGGGTATTCCAAAAATGATACTTAATTATTTTAACGTGTTAAGAGCGAGTCGCTACATTCAACCAACCCCAAAAACGGACTACGAAAATCAATTGTTATGACAACCAACGCAACTAAATTAAAAGCACTTACCGAGAACATTGAAACCATTATCCGGGGCAAACCCCAAGAGGTAAAATATGTAGTCACTGCGCTATTGGCGCGAGGCCATATTCTTTTGGAAGATAATCCGGGTGCTGGAAAAACAGTATTGGCCAAAACGCTGGCTCAATCCATTTCAGAAGGAAGTGTAGAGTTTCAATCAACGAATGGAGGCGTTGCATTCAAACGAATTCAGTTCACGCCTGATTTGTTGCCGATGGATTTGATTGGCTCTCATATTTTCGATGAGTCAAAGAAGGATTTTGTTTTTAAGAAAGGACCTTTATTTACCCACGTATTGCTAGCGGATGAGATTAATCGTGCCTCTCCGAAAGTGCAAAGTGCGTTGCTGGAGTGCATGGCTGAAAATCAGATTTCGTCAGGAGATGCAACTTTTCAGTTGGATCCATTCTTTTTTACAATTGCCACGCAAAACCCCATTGAGATGGAAGGCACCTATCCATTGCCTGCCGCCCAACTCGATCGTTTTTATATGAAAATTTCTTTCGGCTATGTATCCGAAGAAGTAGAGTTTGATATCTACACCAACTACCTCACCATTGGCAATGGAAAAAGTACAGTAAAGCAGGTGCTTACGTACAGCGACATTATTCATCTGCAGCAAGAAGCGGAAAATGTGTACATGCATCCAGAAATAATCAAAGGTGTAGTGAGATTGGTGCAATCGACCCGTCATCATCCCGAAATAGTGTTGGGATGCTCTACGCGAGGAGGCATTACCTTTATCAAATGTCTGAAGGCGTGGGCATTGGTCAATCAGCGCGACTACGTGATTGAAGACGACATGCGCTCATTGGCGCAGCCTGTTATGCACCACCGTCTCATCTTTCGAAACCGAGAAGCATCTCGAACAGCCTTGCAGCAATTAGTCGATGCAGAGGTGAATAAGTTGGCGAAGCTGGGAATTGGAAGTAAGAAGTAAGTCTTAATTTCTGTAATTTGCTAAATCGTAAAACCCAAAATAAAATGGAAGCCACTCAATTAAAAATTAGTTTAAGCATTAAGCAGCTTACATCAATTGTAAGGCAACTCAACTCTTCTGAAAAAATGAAGTTGAACGAGGCAATTTGGGATGATAAAATGGATATACCGATCGAGCATCAGAAATTGGTAACGGAGCGAATAAAGAAAGCCAAAAAAGACCCTACACGAATGGTATCGTGGAAGAAAGCGATCAAGCAATTGAAGCCGTAGCTGTAAATGAAGTTGTATCAAGTTTTAATTGATCCTAGTGCACTGATCGATATCCAGAAAGCAACGGATTGGTATAATGAGCAACTGCCAGGTTTAGGGAGTCGATTTCAATCACAAGTAGTTGCGCAGATCAACCTGCTTGCAAAGAGCCATAAGCTCTACATTTTACGGTATAAAAAAGTGCGTTGTATGTTAATAAGAAAGTTCCCCTATCTAGTGCATTTTACAGTAGATGCCAATCGGGGAGTGATCGAGGTGTTTGCTGTATTTCATACTAGCCGCAGTCCAAAAATTTGGTTGAAAAGAAAAAGTTCACGCAAATGAGAGTAAGTCCCGTTATTGGTTTCATTTTATTTTCTGTTCTAACTTTTTCAGTTGATGCACAAAACTCTATTCGCCAGCAAATTGACAGCCAGCGTGACGGATCATTCTTAGACGATAAAACGTATGAGAAGGCGAGAGGCTTTATTCGAAAAGACAGTACCTATTATGTTGGTCATATGCTGGAGGGTGCCTATCTTTTTTTCCGTGCCAATGATGAATTGGGTTTTCGAAAAGCAATCGCTCCACTAGAAAAAGCATTAAATAAAATCGAGTACGACTTCGATCCGATTTTACGCATCCGCACGAACAACTATGCTGTCTACAGTGCTAATTATCGCTACCAGTTTGACTACGGACTAATCACTTATTTTTTAGGAAGATGTTATCAAAACGTAGAGCTCCAGGACAAAGCCATGGAAGTGTTGGAACACATTCGTGATCGGAATTTTCAGGTAGAAATAAACATGGATTCCTATAACACAATGGCCTGGATCTTTCATCGCAACCGAGTCTATACGTCAAAGCAGTTTCCCTTTTTAAAAAATTCAGTAAAGGAAAACGTAGCTGCAGCTAATCGTTACCTCGATTCGGCTTTGCTAAAAATTCAAAACGACATGCCGGTTAATAATGGACTTTATGATCCTAAATTTATTAATCGCCAGTACTTGAGCACGTATCACTATAAAGCCATGATCCATGATTATTTATTGGACATTGACTCGGCCAATTATTATTATGATTTGCTCATTCAAAATCAAGCTTACTCTAGCAATAACTACGCAGAGTTCAAATTAGCAATGGGTGAATTTGAAGAAGCCGAGCTCTTTTTTCAAGAAGCAGAACAACGAGAAAATAGTCCCGAAAAAACAACGAAGGAATACTACTATATGCGGGGCACCTTGGCAACCTACCGCGGGCATCCGGAAAAAGCAGATTCGTTGTTAAAAGATGTCTTGCAAAAACAGGGTAGTACACCTGGGTTCGGTTGGCATTGTATCGGTTTGGCACGAGCGCAACACTATGAAGGCCTCACAGCAGAAAGTCAGGAGCGCACAAACAAGGCAGCACGTTTTCAGGAATTGCACATCGGCACTACATGGGGTCAGGAGCAATACAATCTGGCAGTAGCTTCTTTGAATTATCTTAATCAACTTCAGTTCAAGAAAGAATATTGGTTCGAGCATAACGAATGGTACTTCTGGCTTAACCCCGTCAATTGGTATAAGTGGGTGAAGTATACCTTGGAGATTCGACATCATAAAATGCTATTGGCGTCCTTGGTTGCTGAAAACCCGGAGCGGGAGCAGGTCTTGTATTCTGTATTCTCACCCGAAAACTTGATTGCATTTGATGAAGTGTGGTCTGTCATCGAGGGTTTTGGAAACGAGTACTTTATAAAGATCTATAAGGATAGGCTGGCTACAGATAAACGCCCCAGAGTAAAAAAGTATTTCCGCTATTTCCTGGGTAAACTCTATTTGGCAGAGGGAAAAGAGTCCGAAGCAATTAACTATTTTCAGCAAGTCCTCAATGATCCCGACATGGATGATCCGTATCAAACCATGCTGACGGCTCGCGTGTATGAAGGGTTGGCCCTAGCCAGTAGTGGTGTTGAACAAACAAACTATACACAACAATTGTACGCGCGATATCCGCAATTGATTCCCTTCAGTGATTTGACGATGTCATTTCGATTAAATGTTCAGGGTGAACCCGATGAAATAGAGAATACTATTTTGGAGGAACTAAGAGATAGTCGTATTGAGTTTGTAGAAGATCAAAAAGCCCCTTTGGTATCAATCTCTTTTACAAAAAGAGGTGAGGCGTTGGATGTAAATTACAGCGTTGAAGGAAGTCAAACCATTAATGGTGTGTTTCGGGTTGAGGCCAACGAAAAAGATGATGCGGGCAAGCTTTTAGCATACCGATTGTTTAATATTCAAAAAAGTAAAATAGGCGAACGCCCACCCGCCCAGGTGCAACCAATCAAGGAGGCTAACGAAAAACCTGTTTAATACTTGAACCGGCTCACACCTTTCCTAAGCAATAAGTTTAAGTTTTGGGCTTTTGTTTCCATGGTGTTGTTGGTTTTCGTGCATGGATACAATCTGAACCTCCGTTATTTGCAACCATGGACAACGCCCGATGAACCATTGACCGTTACTACGTTCATCGAATACTTATTTGCAAATGGGTTGTTTCGTTTTCGCATCCCCATGCTTTTTATTATTTCGGGTTATCTCTACGCCCTCCATGATCAAACCCCAAATAATGAGAGATTGGGCAAACGGGTTCGAACACTGTTGGTTCCGTATCTCATCTGGAGTGCCTTAGGAATAGCATTGGTCTACGCCTTTGAGTTGTTTCCGTATACCCGACAATTGGTCATTGATTCGCATGTGGTGCAAATAGATAATGAGCGAATGCAGGTACATCAATATCACTGGTATGAAACAATTGCCTGCTGGCTTTTTTTTCCTGTTTCGTATCAGCTCTGGTTTATTCGTGTTCTTCTTTTTTATAACATAGCCTATCCGGCTATTCGATGGTGCGTAATCCATCAGCAATGGCGTTGGGTATTTTTTGGTTTTGTAACATTACTTTGGTTGTCAACAGCAGGGTTTATCATTGCAGAGGGTGAAGGACTGTTATTTTTTTCGTTGGGTGTTTGGATACAGAAAACAAATTTCTCAATAAAATCACCTGCGCGATGGTTAAAACCTTTTCCTTGGATGGTTATTTTTCTTTCGTTTGCAATGATCAAAACGGTCTTAGCATTTAAAGGTGTTGATTGGCTAGGCAGTTCGGTCCATCCCATAATTACACTACTTCATAAATTCACCGTGGTAAGTGGGTTGGTCGCGTGTTGGTTTGGCTTGGATAAATGCGTGGTCTGGTTTATGAAGCAAAACTGGTTTGTCTGGCTTACTTCATTTTCTTTTATCATCTACGCCACTCATGCTCCTTTGGTGGCGATCCTTATTAACGGAATGTTTCAATGGCTAAATTTTGTAAACGGATATCGACTTATCGCATTTGCTCTTTTGCCAATGGCGATTATTGTGGGGAGTGTAGCAATCGGAGGAGTTCTGCGCACCTTCACGCCAAAGTTCTATTCTTTGTTGACAGGTGGACGAGGAGTTTGATTTTACCATGAGTAATGTTTTTCAGGCGGCCCCCTGATTTTTTTTCTTTACTTAGAAAAAAATCAGGGCCGGGCTGTCGGCAGTCGCCATCTCACGCCCGTTCCATTTCGGGCTCCAACAATGCCTCCATCCCTTGCCGGAGGAGCTTCGACACCCATTGCTTTCTGTTTAGGAGTGTAAGGTTCTTTTCAAAAATCCCATTTCCTTTGGTTTTTTAGTTGAAACTCCAAGAGTTGTTTTACCCCCAGAAAATTCTCTATTAATTAACTACCTGATATTCAGTGATTGATTGGATTTGGCTAAAAACTTTTGGGTTAAGGTTTGCAAAAGGGTAATTAGGTATTACCTTTGCACTCCCTTTTAGCGAAAAGGGGTCAAATTGGGTGAAAAAGCCAGATTAGAGGAGTTAGGGAATAAAGGAAGTTTATTTCCACACATTTCCACATTTAGAAAGAACCGCGAGGGGATTTCTGATACGTTCATTGAATAGATAGGATAAGGATAGCGGGCCCGAAAACGTCAAGATAGATTGACGAATGGAGCTGGTTTAATGAGATGAGCTTCGGCTTAAGGAATTAAAAGCAGCAGGTCAAGGACAAACATAAGGACGGAAGATGCCGTGAGGCATTGGAAGTCAAAGATTATACTATGGAGAGTTTGATCCTGGCTCAGGATGAACGCTAGCGGCAGGCCTAATACATGCAAGCCGGACGGCAAGTTGAGTAGCAATACTTGACCTAGAGTGGCGTAAGGGTGCGTAACACGTATGCAATCTGCCCACAGCCGGGGTATAGCCCTCCGAAAGGAGGATTAACACCCCATAGGAAGATGAAATGGCATCATTTTATTTTTAAACCACGGGGCTGTGGATGAGCATGCGCTTGATTAGCTAGTTGGCGGGGTAACGGCCCACCAAGGCGATGATCAATAGGGGACCTGAGAGGGTGATCCCCCACACTGGCACTGAGATACGGGCCAGACTCCTACGGGAGGCAGCAGTAGGGAATATTGGACAATGGGTGAGAGCCTGATCCAGCCATGCCGCGTGCAGGAAGAAGGCCTTCTGGGTTGTAAACTGCTTTTGCCGGGGGATAAAAGATCCCTGCGGGGAGAATTGAAGGTACCCGGTGAATAAGCCACGGCTAACTACGTGCCAGCAGCCGCGGTAATACGTAGGTGGCAAGCGTTGTCCGGATTTATTGGGTTTAAAGGGTGCGTAGGCGGTTCTTTAAGTCAGTGGTGAAATACAGCCGCTTAACGGTTGAGGTGCCATTGATACTGAAGAACTTGAGTACAGTCGAGGTAGGCGGAATTGACGGTGTAGCGGTGAAATGCTTAGATATCGTCAAGAACACCGATAGCGAAGGCAGCTTACTAGGCTGTAACTGACGCTGAGGCACGAAGGTGCGGGGATCAAACAGGATTAGATACCCTGGTAGTCCGCACAGTAAACGATGGTCACTCGGTGTTGGCGATACACAGCCAGCGCCTTAGCGAAAGCGTTAAGTGACCCACCTGGGGAGTACGCCCGCAAGGGTGAAACTCAAAGGAATTGACGGGGGTCCGCACAAGCGGTGGAGCATGTGGTTTAATTCGATGGTACGCGAGGAACCTTACCTGGGCTAGAATGCCCTTGACAGATTCAGAGATGGATTTTTCCGCAAGGACAAGGAGCAAGGTGCTGCATGGCTGTCGTCAGCTCGTGCCGTGAGGTGTTGGGTTAAGTCCCGCAACGAGCGCAACCCCTTCTCTTAGTTGCCAGCACGTAATGGTGGGGACTCTAAGGGGACTGCCCGCGCAAGCGGAGAGGAAGGAGGGGACGACGTCAAGTCATCATGGCCCTTACGCCCAGGGCTACACACGTGCTACAATGGCGCGTACAACGTGTTGCAAGCCAGCAATGGTGAGCCAATCACGAAAAGCGCGTCTCAGTTCGGATTGCAGGCTGCAACTCGCCTGCATGAAGTTGGAATCGCTAGTAATCGCGCATCAGCAATGGCGCGGTGAATACGTTCCCGGACCTTGTACACACCGCCCGTCAAGCCATGGAAGCTGGGGGGACCTGAAGACAGTTGCCGTAAGGCGCTGTTTAGGGTTAAACTGGTAACTAGGGCTAAGTCGTAACAAGGTAGCCGTACCGGAAGGTGCGGCTGGAACACCTCCTTTCTGGAGACCTTTTGTAGAGCTCCGACTTTGTCGAAGCCATAATACAAAAGATACACCTTGATCATGGCTCGCTATCCTACCTTATTTATTCTAGATATTTGAAAAAGAAGCTACAGGCTTCAAGCTACGAGCTTCAAGCTTATGAGCGATAAGCCGGGTAGAAGCCAGCAGCCTGGAGCGTGCAGCCAACTAAAACGGGCTTGTAGCTCAGGTGGTTAGAGCGCTACACTGATAATGTAGAGGTCCGTGGTTCGAGTCCACGCAAGCCCACTTGGTCTCCGTAGCTTCAGCGGAGGAGGCCGAAAAGGCATAAGCTTCAGGAGAAGAGTCGATCAAAGTCGGCCTTCGCTAAAGCTGCGGCCGACAAGGGGGATTAGCTCAGCTGGCTAGAGCGCCTGCTTTGCAAGCAGGAGGTCATCGGTTCGACTCCGATATTCTCCACTTCACCCTCCGAAGCCTTGGCGAAGGAGGAATGATAGTAAAAAAGAGAGAAAGAGAGAAGGGGATTAGGAGCAGATAAGTAATAGAAGAAATAATAATCACATCGATCAAATGAGATTGATGACAAGTTGAAAAAAGGTAAACAGGGTGCGTATAATTTGACTGTGTCAATTCACTATTGACTATTGTCCATTTACCATCGACCTATTACCACATTACTAGATGCTTTAGGCCGCTTGTGTGAAATAGTCACAAGACGTTTGGAGCTGTCACTGGTAAAAAGTTCATTGACATGTTGGCGAAGAAATGACAAGAGCAAATAACAGGACAGGCCGCAAGGCCGCCAGTTAGTTGAATTTTTAGAATTAAATTAGAAGAAGTAGAGAAGGGCGTATGGGGAATGCCTAGGCTCTCGGAGGCGAAGAAGGACGTGGTAAGCTGCGAAAAGCTACGGGGACCCGCAAACAGGGCTTGATCCGTAGGTGTCCGAATGGGGCAACCCACCATGCCGAAGGCATGGTATCCGCCGGAAGGCGGAAGCGAACCCGGGGAACTGAAACATCTAAGTACCCGGAGGAAGAGAAAACAACAGTGATAGCGCAAGTAGTGGCGAGCGAACGCGCAACAGCCCAAACCCAATTGGTCACGGCCAGTTGGGGGTTATAGGACCACATAATTGAAACCGAAGACGACATGAACTGGGTGGGAAACCAGGCCGCAGAGGGTGAGAGCCCCGTAAAGGAAGTCTAAGGGGAGAGGTGGTATCCTGAGTAGGGCGGGGTCGGAGACGCCCCGTTTGAATTTGCCGGCACCATCCGGTAAGGCTAAACACTCCCGAGAGACCGATAGTGAACCAGTACTGTGAAGGAAAGGTGAAAAGTACTCCGAACAGGAGGGTGAAAAGAGAACCTGAAACCATACGCCTACAAGCGGTCAGAGCTCCGAGATGGAGTGATGGCGTGCCTTTTGCATAATGAGCCTACGAGTTACTGTCACTGGCGAGGTTAAATGATTTGAATCATGCAGCCGGAGCGAAAGCGAGTCTGAATAGGGCGCATAGTCAGTGGGAGTAGACGCGAAACTTTGTGATCTACCCTTGGCCAGGGTGAAGCCCCGTTAACACGGGGTGGAGGCCCGAACCAGTAAACGTTGAAAAGTTTTTGGATGAGCTGAGGGTAGGGGTGAAAGGCTAATCAAACTGAGAAATAGCTCGTACTCCCCGAAATGTTTTTAGGAACAGTGTGGGGGTTAAGTTTGGCAGAGGTAGAGCTACCGATAGGACTAGGGGGAGTCACATCCTACCAAATCCTGACGAACTCCGAATGCTGTCAAATATACCCTGCAATGAGGGCGCGGGTGCTAAGGTCCGTGTCCGAGAGGGAAAGAACCCAGACCTACAGCTAAGGTCCCAAAATCTACATTAAGTTGAACTAAGGAGGTCCAGTTGCTGCGACAGCCAGGAGGTTAGCTTGGAAGCAGCTATTCCTTTAAAGAGTGCGTAACAGCTCACTGGTCGAGCGACAGGGCATCGATAATGATCGGGCATAAAATGTAGTACCGAAGCTTAGGATTAGATAGCAATATCTAGTGGTAGGGGAGCATTCCAACAGCGGAGAAGCTGAGAGATAACTCTTGGTGGAGCGGTTGGAAAAGCAAATGTAGGCATAAGTAACGATAAGGCAGGTGAGAAACCTGCCCACCGATAGACTAAGGTTTCCGCGGCAATGCTAATCATCCGCGGGTAAGTCGGGGCCTAAGGAAAAGCCGAAAGGCGTATTCGATGGATCACTGGTTAATATTCCAGTACTACCGTATTGAGCGATGAGGTGAAGGAGGAGTGAAAGCTGCGCGCCCTGACGGAATAGGGCGTTGAAAGGTGTAGATATAGGAGATGCAGGCAAATCCGCATTTTTTGTCGAACCCAACAGTACTCAGAGGCTTCGGCTGAAGAGATAGACAGTGTAAACAGACTTCCAAGAAAACCCTCTAAGCATATTGATATGGTACCCGTACCGCAAACCGACACAGGTAGTCAAGGAGAATATCCTGAGGTGCTCGAGTGAATCATGGCTAAGGAACTCGGCAAATTAACCCTGTAACTTCGGGAGAAGGGGTGCCTCCAGCAATGGAGGTCGCAGAGAAATGGCCCAGGCGACTGTTTAACAAAAACACATGGCTTTGCGAAATCGAAAGATGAAGTATAAGGCCTGACACCTGCCCGGTGCTGGAAGGTTAAGGGGGGGCGTTAGCCGCAAGGCGAAGCGCTGAACCGAAGCCCCAGTAAACGGCGGCCGTAACTATAACGGTCCTAAGGTAGCGAAATTCCTTGTCGGGTAAGTTCCGACCTGCACGAATGGTGTAACGATCTGGGCGCTGTCTCGGCCATGAGCTCGGTGAAATTGTAGTCACGGTGAAGATGCCGTGTACCCGTCACGGGACGGAAAGACCCCGTGCACCTTTACTATAGCTTCGCATTGGTACTGGGGGGATGATGTGTAGGATAGGCGGGAGGCTTTGATCCTGGGCCGCTAGGTCTAGGGGAGTCAACGGTGAAATACCGCCCTTTATCTCCTTGGTGCCTAACCTTTTACAAGGGACATTGCGTGGTGGGTAGTTTGACTGGGGTGGTCGCCTCCGAAAGTGTATCGGAGGCTTTCAAAGGTACCCTCAGTACGGTTGGTAATCGTACGTGGAGTGCAATAGCATAAGGGTGCTTGACTGTGAGACTGACAAGTCGAGCAGGGACGAAAGTTGGATATAGTGATCCGGTGGTTCTGCATGGAAGGGCCATCGCTCAAAGGATAAAAGGTACGCCGGGGATAACAGGCTGATCTCCCCCAAGAGCTCATATCGACGGGGAGGTTTGGCACCTCGATGTCGGCTCGTCACATCCTGGGGCTGGAGAAGGTCCCAAGGGTTGGGCTGTTCGCCCATTAAAGTGGCACGCGAGCTGGGTTCAGAACGTCGTGAGACAGTTCGGTCCCTATCTGTTGTGGGCGTT
>Ga0209972_10001750_pt1 | contig 18518 bp, 17 predicted proteins | sample NOAtaG_7_FD_187302 | JGI IMG/M metagenome (GOLD analysis project Ga0209972, IMG submission 187302) | Freshwater lake microbial communities from Lake Erie, under a cyanobacterial bloom - NOAA_Erie_Diel1S_2200h metaG (SPAdes) (version 2) | ecosystem: Environmental > Aquatic > Freshwater > Lake ... | reverse complement strand
GACCTTATCGGGATTTTGCTTGGGTGAAATTTGGTACTTCACACCTACGACACCCTTGAACCCAGCATTGACATCTTCCTTGTATGCGACACTGTAGGCATTGATATCCAAGTTGATTTCGATGTAAGGTCTTGCCTCCGCATCGTAGAACGTGTTCATTTCGACGAAGTAGAGCAAATCCTGCGCTTGGACCCTTGCTGTGAATCCCAGACCACAGAAGAGGACCACGAACAATCGAACCATGGGGTTGAATTTCATATTCCGAAACTTTTCCTGAAGTAGCTGACCGCCAAATCTTGCCAAATCCAACACAAAACCCTTCGGAATTGCTATTTTTGGCCGTTTTTCCTATGTAAAAATACTCAGAAAATGAGAATCCTCCCGGTATTTTATTTCCCTCCGATTGCATGGTTCGCCGCAGCTGCAGACTCAAAATCAATCATATTGGAGCAATGGGCTCACTACCGCAAGCAGAATTACACCAATCGGATGAGCATCAAAACGCCGGAGAAAATCCTGCATCTGAGCATTCCCGTCCGAAAACTTGGCGAGCAGACTCCCATATGCAGGGCTGAAATTGCATACGATTGGAGATGGCAACACGACCATTGGAAATCCTTGGAAAGCGCATACCGCAGGTCCCCTTATTTTGAATACTACGAGGACGAACTCAAAGTTTTTTTTGAATCAGAAGAACCCTCCCTTTTGAAACACCAATTGGAAATCCTCAAAACCCTGAACCGCCTTTTAGACCTCGACTTGGAATGGACTTTGAGTGAAGAATACCTGACCGCCACCCAATTGGAGGAAGATTTCAGGGACGCTTTTCCAACCAAAACCGAGCAGCTCCCTCTTAGATTCAACAGCAAGCCCTACCAACAGGTTTTCGGCTCGGAGTTCACACCCAATTTGAGCATCCTTGATTTGCTGTTCAACAAAGGTCCGGAGAGCGTGCAGTTCATCCGAGGTTGCTGGACAGACAAATAATTGAATCGGAAGCCCGAATATTGGTGCGATGTTTGCTATTTTGAAGCCATGAACCTGCGGAATTTCATCGGATTGATTTGGCTGTTTCCATCGGTATTATGGTCACAAATGGACAGCTTGCCCTTTTTTGCAGGCCAACCCATCGATTGGGCCAAAACCAAGGGTGTATTGCCCAAGTTTCAGCAAAAGGACTTGGTAGTACGTATCGTCCGACTGAACAACCTAGTCTATGCATTCGAAAAGGAGGGGAGCCCAGCTTGGCAAGATGATTGGCACTTCGCAGAAATCACGGGAGATCGATACGTGGATGGGATTTTCTCAGGCAAAACCAAGTTCCACAAAGGCTGGCATACCTTCGTGAGTTTGGGCGATTCTGCCATGAAATATCCTTTGAAAGGTGATTTCCCTGGCTATGTAGCTTCCCTCAAACATGGACATGGCGGAATCGAGATGGTGTTGCGAGATGACCCCGGAGAGGGTGAATTCATCACAACCATCACGCACCAGTTTTGGGCTTACGGATCCGACCGGTGGGAGTCTGCATGGGAAATCCAATATGTCAGCACCACGGAAATACCGGCTTTGGGCAATCCTGACCAACATGTATTGAAATTGCCGATGGCGCTTAGGACGTCACCCCGTGACCTCAGGGAGCCAGCCATCGATTACAATGGTGACGGAAAACCTGACGGAATGGGAAATGTGGTGGCAGAATTTGCGCCTGGAGCAAAGGTCAGACGATATGCAATCCACAAGGAGGGAGACTTGGAATGGAGCTTTGTGACCATCGAGGGAAAAATAAGCCCAAAAGGATTGATTCCCGCATTTTCCAGGCCCAATGTGCACGTGGCGGGCTGGATTCCCTCGGGGGCTTTCTTAAAACCCTGATGCCGTTATTCGCCTTGGATGTCGATTGACTCCAAATGGATCGCCGAAAACAATTTCAACACAAACTCTTCGTTGAGACCCAATTTTCGAGCTTCATCACGTGCATGCTCCACCACTGAATTCCATCGGTTGTGCTGATAAAATGCCACATTGTTTTCAGATTTCATCTCACCAATCCGTTTGGAAAGCTCCATGCGGTTGGCCAAAACCTCCAACAACTGGCTGTCCACTTCGTCGATGGCATCGCGTAAAATCGCCACTTGTTCTTGATAGGATGGATTGTCGGTGCTGGGCATTCGAAACTGAAGGCGTCGAATGAGTTCACCAAACTCCTGGGGTGTCAATTGTTGTTCGGCATCCGACCAAGCATTCACAGGGTCAGGATGGGTTTCAATCATCAGTCCTTCATAGCCAAGGTTCAATGCCTTTCTGGCCACTTCCTCAATCAAAATCCGCTTTCCCGTGATATGGCTTGGGTCACAAATCAACGGGATTTCGGGATAGTGACGCTTCAACTCGATTGGAATTTCCCACAAGGGCTCATTTCGGAACCTGGTCTTGCCATAGACATCGAATCCCCGGTGACAAGCAAAAACTTGACCCACATCTGCACGTAGCACCCTTTCAATGGCACCTTTCCACAAGCCGGCATCAGGGTTCACAGGATTCTTGACCATCACGGGCTTTTTGACACCTCGTAATGCATCGGCAATCTCCTGTACGGTGAAAGGATTGACCGTAGACCTGGCCCCAATCCACAACAAATCAATGTCGTGCTTCAAGGCAGCCTCCACATGGCGGGCATTGGCCACTTCAATGGCAAGACGAAGACCAAACTTATTTCTGGCTTGCACCAACCATTCCAAAGCTTGATATCCTGCCCCTTCGAAGCTGTCCGGAGAGGTTCTTGGCTTCCAAACTCCTGCACGAAAATAACTCACACCAAGACCTGTCAGCATTTGGGCTGTTTCCAAAACCTGTAGCTCGGTTTCGGCGCTGCAAGGACCGGCAATGATGATTCTCGCTGCAGACCCTGACTCGGATTGATTCAGCGATGGTTTGATATCTTGCTCAATGAAGGACATACAACCTTGGTTTGCAAAGATAAACCTTCAAATATAGAGGTTGTTCAGGTGTAACCTCAGAATTTGAGCAATCATGACCAATCCAGACACCATGACACTGCATTCCAGTCAATTTTCTACGGGCTTGACCAAGTCCTGAAACCTCCGCTTGCCCTTTAAGAAATATTGGAAAACAATGCTACGTGGCAGGTATCCATGCTGGGGTAACCTAATTTGGGAAAGTCCTCGATAAGTCTGATTCCTTCTTTTCAGCCAGAAGCCCAATCGGAAAAACAAAGCCCAATGAGCCTTTGCTATGGCCCCAATCGTTTTGAAATCAAATTGGGTCAAAGCCCGAAAAGCCCACACCCCATCAAGACAAAGTCTAGCAAACAACTTGAATGGCATTTGGGAAGCAGGGAAGTTCTTCAACAAACAAACAAGGCTGTTATGGGCATTCAGATATGTTTTGCGGGGATTGGATTTGGGAAGGGTGCCTCCGCCAACGTGATAAACAACCGATTCGGTGGTGCTCATGATGCGGAATCCATGGTTTTGAGCCCTCCAACAGAAGTCAATTTCTTCCATATGGGCAAAAAAATCGTCCTCAAACAATCCCAATTGATCGGTGACGGATTTCCTGACCATCATGCAAGCGCCCGTGGCCCAGAAAATATTGGATTCCCCTTCGTATTGGCCATTGTCGGGTTCATTGGTTTCAAAAATTCGGCCTTTCGTGAATGGATAACCCAAGCAATCTATCCAACCTCCGGCCGCTCCCGCGTATTCAAACTCTCCCTTGTTTTGATGACTCAACAGTTTGGGTTGGCAGGCGGCCACATCTGGGTTCCGCTCCATCAACTCCACCAAAGGCTTTAACCAACCGGGCTGCACCTCCACATCGTTGTTTAGCAACACGAAATAGGGACTGTGGACGTGCGGCAGTGCCAAGTTGTTGCCGGTCGTAAACCCATAATTTCGGTCCAAAGCCAAACGCCGTACATCAGGGAACTGACTTTTCAAAAACTCTAAGGAATCGTCCGTAGAAGCATTGTCGACCACCAAAACCTCAAAGTCCGAATAGTCGGTTGCCAAAACACCAGGAATGAACTGCTGCAAGAATGACTTACCGTTCCAGTTCAAAATCACAATGGTTACCTTAGGAAACATGTTCAGGGCTTCCCGAATTTACCAAAATCAAAACCTGGAATATTGGGCATCATTCCGCCGGACACCTTGGCCAATGCCTGCCTTGCATGTTCCTCCGCTTCCTCCATCGCCTTGTTCACTGCAGCCACCACCAAATCCTCCAACATCTCTTTGTCGCTTTTGTCCACGATATCGGGGTCGATTTCAATCTTCAGGACTTTCCTGTTGCCGTTGGCCGTCACCTTGACCATGCCCCCGCCCGATGAAGCGGTCACGATCATGTCATCAAGACTTTGTTTGACCCTTTCCATTTCGGCCTGCATCTCACGGATCTTGCCCATCAATTCCATTGGATTGAACATCGAACCTCCTCTTTTTGGTATTCAGGACAAAGTTACGAAAATAGACACCGGTTGAGGAGTCATTTGCCGCCTAAGCGAGGGGATAAGACATCACCCTCACGGGGGGAATGTTTCCATCGCCGGTGAGACCAAAGCCAATCGGAGGGTTCATCTCGAATGACGGTTTCAAGATAGGCTACGTGACGGTCGGTGAGCTCGTAAACAGACTCCTTGGAAATGGGCAATAAATCCGCGTGGGGAATATGATGGAGTGATACTTCGTAAAATCCCCTCTTTTTTCGACGGATATCGAAGTAATACACCGGCACATTCAATTTCAAACTGATGGTGGCGATTCCCAAATGCACAGGTGCAGGCCTACCCAAAAAGGAGGTAAAGAACATTCCCGAATGGCGAGCAGGCGTTTGATCGCCTAAAAAAGCAATGTAACAAGGGTTATTGAGGCGGGTTAGACTCTCGCGAAATGTTTGTTCCATGGTGATCATCTCGTTGCCATGCCGCGTCCGAATATGATACATCAACCTGTCAAAAACAGAACTGCTCTGTGTTTTGTACACCCCGACGGTAGAAAAAGGAAGCTGCAAGCCCATCCCGGCTCCCAACCACTCCCAATTGGCAAAATGCCCAAATACTGCTATCCCACCCTTTCCATGAGACACCATTTCATCCACTACTCCAGGGTTGAGGTGCTTCACCCTACATTTCAATTCGGTCGATGAAATCGTCATCAGTTTTACGATTTCAACCATGACATCCGCCAAATTCAAATAAAAATCCTTGGCAATGGCTTCAATCTCCCGATGCGTCTTGTCGGGAAAGGCTTGTCTGAGATTGTCCAGCACCACACTCCGCCTGTATTTAAGCACATGGTAACCAAGGCAAGCCGCAATCCGCGCTTGAAGGTGCAAGACCGACATGGGCAACAAACTCCAAAGCCAGACAACTCCAAAAATCAACCAATAGGCTAGGCGCATTAACATGTATCCAAGATGGCAGTCAAATACGAAAACAAAAAGGCCACCTGAAAAATTCCAGATGGCCTGATAAGATCAAATGAAGTTTGAAATCAACCTGCGCTTGCCAAAGCTTCAGCACCAGCCACAATCTCCAAGATTTCGGTGGTGATGGCAGCCTGACGGGCACGGTTGTAGGTGAGCCTGAGCGACCTTAGCAATTCCTCGGCGTTGGTGGTAGCATTGTCCATGGCCATCATCCTTGCACCCTGCTCCCCGGCGTTGGACTCCAAGACCACCCGATAAAACTGCGTTTTGAGGCTTTTAGGCAACAATTCAGCCAGAATATCCTTTTGATTGGGCTCAAAAATATAATCCAACGTGTTGGAGCTTGCCATTTCAGTGGATTGGGCGTCAACGGGCAAAAATCTTTCATGCCTGCGGATTTGCACGGCCACATTCTTGAACTCGTTGTACACCAGATCCACCCTGTCATAATCACCTTTGGCAAAAGCCGCCATGATTTGATTGACAACAGGCTCGACCGTTCCAAAACTCAGATTGGGAAAAACATCGAAGTTTTTGTCTTCGACCATGTTGTATCCCCTGCGTTTGAAGAATTCGTACCCCTTCTTACCGATAGCCAAAATCGAGAGCTTACCATTGGCTTTTTGCTCAAGATAGTGGGTTTCGATGGCCTGCATCGTTTCTTTGCAAACGTTGGTGTTGAAGGCACCGCACAAGCCACGGTTGGATGTCACCACGACCAAAAGAACCTTTTGTGCATCCCTTACAGCAGTATAGGGGCTGTCGATTTCTTCGGTCATGTTGGCCGATATATTGGCCATGATATCCTGAAGCTTTTTGGAGTATGGCCTCAAACGCTCGATGTTACGTTGTGCACGACCCAATTTTGCAGCGGACACCATTTTCATGGCCCGTGTCATTTGTTGGGTTGTGACGACGGTACGTATGCGTGATCGTATTTCTTTCAGGTTGGCCATGGAGCCTCTCCTTTGTGAGAATGATTATTTCTTGAAGGTTGCAGCGACTTCGCGGGCAGTGTCGGTAAGGACCTTTTCGATCGCATCGGTGTACTTGCCCGCACGGAGCTCGTCCAGCACGCTGCGATGGTTCAGGTTCAGCGACTCCACGTAAGCCGATTCGAATGCCTTGATCTTGTCCACCGGCACCACGTCCAAAAGACCTTTGGTACCAGCGTAGATGATGGCGATTTGAGCTTCAACCGGATTCGGAGCAAATTGCTTTTGCTTCAGGATTTCGACCAAACGCTTGCCACGTTCCAATTGTGCTTGAGTAGCTTTGTCGAGGTCGGAACCAAACTTTGAAAAGGCCTCCAATTCACGATATTGGGCCAAATCCAGCTTCAAGGTTCCAGCCACTTTCTTCATGGACTTGATTTGCGCCGAACCACCTACACGGGATACCGAGATACCTACGTTAATGGCTGGTCGAACACCCGAGTTGAACAGGTTGGACTCCAAGAATATCTGACCGTCGGTGATGGAAATCACGTTGGTGGGGATGTAGGCCGAAACGTCACCTGCCTGGGTCTCGATAATGGGGAGTGCTGTGAGAGAGCCGCCGCCTTTCACGATGCCTTTGAAGCTTTCGGGAAGGTCATTCATGTTCTTGGCAATCTCATCGTTTTCGATGATTTTGGCCGCACGCTCCAACAGACGTGAGTGCAGGTAGAAAACGTCACCAGGGTAAGCTTCGCGTCCTGGTGGACGGCGGAGCAACAAGGAAACTTCGCGATAGGAAACAGCTTGCTTGGACAAGTCGTCGTATACGACCAATGCATGGCGACCTGTGTCACGGAAATACTCTCCGATGGCAGCACCGGCGAAGGGAGCGAAGAATTGCAAAGGAGATGGATAGGAAGCAGGAGCAGCCACGACCACTGTGTAATCCATAGCACCAGCCTTTTCAAGGGCATTCACAACCTGCACAACCGTGGAGCCCTTTTGGCCACAAGCAACGTAGATGCAGAAAACAGGCTCGCCTTTTTCGTAGAACTCACGTTGGTTGATGATGGTGTCGAGGGCGACGGCTGTCTTACCCGTTTGACGGTCGCCGATAATCAATTCCCGCTGACCACGACCGATTGGAATCATGGCATCAATGGCTTTCAATCCCGTTTGAAGGGGTTCAGTCACAGGCTTACGGAAAATAACGCCCGGAGCTTTGCGCTCGTAAGGTGCATCGTAAAAATCACCACCCATAGGGCCTTTGCCATCAATAGGCTCGCCCAACGGATTGATGACGCGGCCAATCAGGCCCTCCCCAACTTTGAGAGATGCGATTTGACCCGTACGACGTACGGTATCACCTTCTTTGATGCCCTCGGAAGCACCGAACAACACCGCACCGACGTTGTCTTCTTCCAAGTTGAGCACCATCCCTTTCAGGCCGTTGGCGAACTCAATCAATTCACCGGCTTGAACACGTGTCAAACCGTAAATACGCGCGATACCGTCACCGATTTGGAGTACCGTACCAACTTCTTCCAACTCTGTGGCGCTCTTGAAACCGCTCAATTGCTGGCGGAGGATCGCAGAGACTTCATCAGGTCTTACTTCTGCCATTTTTATACCTGTTTAACGTATGGGTTACTATCGAATTCTTGGCTCAATTTACGGAGGCGAGATGCGAGACTTGCGTCGAACAACAAATCGCCAACACGGAGGGTAAACCCACCGATGAGAGACGGATCGAGTTTCTCTTCGATTTCGAAAGCCGTCTTGAGTCCACTTTCAACCGCTTTTTTGATTTCATTCCGTTGCGCATCCGAGAGCGGAGTAGCTGAAATGACCAAACCACGGGTGATATTTTGATGCAAATCATATTGGTGCAAAAAGCGAATGGCGATGTCCCGCAGGAAAGCTTCGCGCTTTTTGTTGACCAAAATATGAATGAATAGTTTTGTGATTTCATGACTGCCCTTACCGAACAACTCGGTCAAAACAGCATGCTTTTTATCCGACTGAATGATCGGGCTTTTCAGCATCCGAACGAAATCCGGATTTTGACTGCAGACCTGTTCAATTCTTGTAAAGTCGGCATGTACCGATTCCAACGCACCACGCTCCACCGCAAGGTCAAGCACGGATTTGGCATATCGGTCACCAAGGCGAATTTCAATCATGACCTGGTCAGTTTAGCTTCAAGTCCTTGACCAAATTGTCTACGAGAGACTTTTGGACATCCACGTTCGTGAGCTCTTGGCGCAGCACTTTCTCGGCGATTTCAATAGACAAAACCGCTACTTGGTTTTTAACTTCCGTCAATGCAGCCATTTTCTCCGCCCTGATTTCTTCACGGGCCTTCTCCACCGTACGACGGGCATCATCTGATGCCTCTTCTTTGGCTTTGGCCAAAATCTGAGCGGCCATGTCTCGAGCCTGTTTCAACAAAGCCTCACGCTCTGCACGGGCTTCTGCCAAAAGCTTCTCGTTTTCAGCTTTCAAGGATGACATTTCTTCCCTGACACGTTTGGCCTCATCGATGGATTGCTGTATTTCCTCCTCACGTTTGTGGATTGCAGACATGATAGGCTTCCATGCAAACTTGGCCATGATGAGTACCAAAAGCAGGAAGATGAGCAGAGCCCATACAAACAAACCAAGCTTGGGTATTAATAACTCCATATGGTGTTACTGATAAATTGACAATGTTCAAACTGACCGATGGTGGGTCGGAGCAACCCTCCGACCCTGTTCCATCTTAAACTTACTTGAGGACAGCAAGCAGACAAATAACCTCACCAAACAGCGCGACACCTTCGATGAACGCTGCGGTAAGAATCATGTTTGCGCGAATGTCACCAGCAGCCTCAGGCTGACGGGCGATGGATTCGACTGCTGCCGCTGCGAGACGGCCGATGCCCATGGCTGCTCCGATGGCTACCAAACCAGCACCGATACCTGCTCCTGCAATTGCTTCCATAATATTGATAATTAGGTTGATGAATACTTATTGAATCAATGGTGGGCGTGAGCCTCATCGTGACCGTGATCGTGAGATTCAATGGCCTGACCGATGAAAACAGCCGTTAGCAAGGTAAAGACGAATGCCTGTACCAAGGCTACCAACACTTCCACGACAAAAATGAAAATCGAAAAGGCGATGGACAGCGGCATGATACCGATGGCTCCCCAAGGGCTACGCCCATAATCTCCCAAAATGAAAATCAAAGAAATCAAGGACATCACCATGAAGTGGCCCGCAGAAATGTTGGCGAAAAGACGGATGGCCAAAGCTGCGGGTTTGGTGATGAATCCCATCAACTCAACGATGAACATCAAGGGCTTCATCCAAATCGGAACGCCAGGGAACCACAAGATGTGCATCCAAAACTCTTTTTTGGCGTTGATGACAATCATCACAAAAGTCATCAAGGCCAACATAGCCGTGATGGTGGTATTGCCCGTAATGTTGGAGCTCAAGGGAGTGAGACCGAAGAGGTTGCTGAACCAAATGAAAAAGAACAGGGTGAGCAAATAGGGCATGAACCGGTCGTGTTGACCGTGGAGATTGGGTCTAGCCACGTCTTCACGGACAAACAAAATCACCGGCTCGAAAAAGGACTGCATGCCCTTTGGAGCCAACCCATCCCGCTTTTTGTAGGTGCGAGCAATTTGAGTGAAAATCAAAACCATCACCAAACCCACAATCAAAATCTGCAAGCCGGTTTTGGTCAAACTGAAGTCGATGATGGTGACATTTTGAGCCTTAGCGTAAACCTTGTGGTCTTTGTGATCCACGATGTAGCGTTCTGGGTGGGCCTCAGCCTCGTGGGGATCAACCGTCACTTCACCCTGAATGTAGTACACGTTGTCATGAGACACCATGTAGTTTGGGTCCTCTTCCAAGGCATGCGTACTGCTGAAAAATTGAAACCCTTGCTCGGAATTGTAGATGATCCATGGCAAATGCAGCGCAACCGATGTTTCTCCGAAATCCGTGATGTGCCAATCGTGGCTGTCCATCAAGTGGTGGATGATGTACTTAGAGGGCTGCTCTTCTTCGGGAATTTGCTTGGATTCCACACCGTGGGCACCATGGGTCTGAAGGGAATCTCCATGGCCCGGCTGGGGTGGAGTGCTGCCCATCAACGACATAGCCGTCGCAAAGACAAACACCCAAGATAAGAAGAACTTCCTGAGGAAGGGGTTATTGCAAGGCATACTCATCATCCGTGCTGCTCTGTTCCTTTTTTTGAATTCGGGCGCAAATTACGCATCAAAGCATAAACCTCAAATGCGGTGAACAGAATGTGACAAAAAAAGTAGGACAAAACATACTCCAAGGCAAAATCCTTGAACTTCAAAGCAACGACAAAGACGGTCAACAAGCCCACGGCCGTCTTGGCCAACATTCCACCCATGATGTAAGCTGTGAATAACTGTATGCGTGTGGCCATCCCATTGGACAAAATAGCATAGGCGATGATGGCCGAAAGACCCGAAACCGCAACCGCTGTGAAAATGAATGGAAAAGTTCCGGGCTTCAAAAAGTTCTCGGCGGGCCAATAAGAAACCAACAACAAGGCGGCCATGAAACCCAAAACAGTCAAATAGTAAACGCTTTTCTTCATGAGGGGTTATTTTTTGGAGCCTCGGGTGAAGGATCTGATCATGTAAATCATAGCGATGACCACTCCGAACAAGGAGAGACCCAAAGTGAACCATGGCCGAGAAGTATGAAAGTATGCGTCTAACTTGATGCCGGCAAAAACAAAAATCCCAATGATCAGGACCATCTGAACTCCTGCCCCACTGAGTTTTGCCAAATCAGAGGGCCTTTTCGGACTGCTCATGTGACATGATTGTAGCGGACTCCCCATCTTGAGCCACCCGGGCGGAGGAAATGTTATGGTGGCGTTGTTTGTTTTCCGAGTGACCAGAACCAGAAGCCATGCGACAATTGCCGGTGAAAACAGCTCCAACCTGAATGCTGAGCTTAATCGTGCTGATATCTCCCTCAATTTTGCCCTTCTCCTGAAGTTGCAGCAGCTCCTTGATTTTGAGATTGCCCTTGACCCGACCCGCAATGTGGGCATTGCGCGCTTCGATATCCCCCTCAACGCGGCCATGCTCTCCCAAGACCACCTTGGATTCACAAAATACCGAGCCGTTCACCTGACCCTCGATTCGGATATCTCCTTTGGCATGGATGACACCCTCTATTACCGTCCCCCGAGCGATAGTGTTGAGCACATTGTCAAACTGCGAACCGCCACTTCCTTGGCTACGATTTTTCCCGAACATGTTCAGATTGATTTCAAAAAATCCAAGGATCCGCCGTCGGTTTCCGTCATCCAAACATCCACTTTGACCTTTCCTTGACTAGAAATTCCAATGGGCTGACCAGCAGATACCACATCACCGACTGCTGCCAAGCAAGGTCCGTTCATGTGATAAAAACTAACCATGCCAGTTGTCGAATGCCATACCCCCAACATCGTAGCTGTCGGGGACCCGGATACCAAAATCAAACGTCCGTCTGCAATGGATGATACCTTGGAGCCATGCGGACATGCATACTCCATCGACAAGGCTCCGCTTGACTCGGTTCTGACCCGCTTGGGAGTGCCGCCTTTGATAGGATTCAACAAAATTTGACGGGAATCATCCCCACCTTCCAAATTGTCGGAGTTGCGAGGACTCGCAGCTTCATTACCGGAAACTCCATTATCCGTGCCGGCCTCAGAAAGCGACTGATACATTTTGGGAGATTTCCCCAAGGAACTTGCTCCTGAACTCATGGCATGTTGCAAGACCTGCAGCATGGAGTCCATTTCAGCAACCTGTTTTTCCAATTGAGCATTCTGGTCCTGAAGGGCTTGATATTCGCTGCTACTTCCAACAATCATACCTGGTAGACCTTGATGGAAGCCCGGGAAATAGGCCCAAAACAATCCACTCAAAAATCCAACCGCCAAAACAGATAGTACACCTGCAGCCCAAATGGTGGCCGGCTTGAATAAAAATGCCCGGGTTTGGGACAGGGTCTCGTTGTCATAAATTACCATCCTGTAACTGCGCGTAAGGCGAGTCCAAAGGTTGGATAATGGTCTTTTTAGCATCAAAGGCGAATTCCGTATATTTGTTACTCGGTACTTGTTTTGTGCCTTTTTCTTGCGGTGGGATCTGCCGAACTTTCCCGCAAATTGACCGAGCTTGAATCACAAATCTAAATATTTTCTCGCAATCCTCGCCATTTTATTGGGGTTGGGATCCTGTGGAGTCAAGCGTAACAATTTGATTTCCCGTAAGTACCACAGCACCACTACCTTATTCAACTACTTATACAACGGCGAGGTCGTTTACCGCGATGCGGTCAAGGGAGTCAATGCCGCCTACAGAGTCCCCCCTGAGGGCTACATTCCCATTTGGTATGCTGGTTCAGAGGAAGATTCCAAAACGTTTGGGGCAAACTTTGAGAAGGCCATCGAGAAAGCGGAAACCGCCCTGCAAAAACACAATCAAAAGGACAACAAATGGTTTGATGAATTACGGTTTTTGATTGGGCGATCTTGGTTCTACAAACGCAACTATTTACTGGCCATCAAGAATTTCGAGCACATCATCAAAACGTGGCCCGAAAGCAAAATCATCCCGGATGTCTATCTGTGGATGGTTAAAACCCACTACATGGATGGAAACAGCACCACCGCCCTGCAATTGTTGGAGGAAAAAGTGGGCAAAACACCTTTGAAAAAAAGACAATTGGGTGAGTTGGCTTTGGTCAAAGCCCAAGTTTTGCTGGACGAAAAAAACTATGAAGAGGTCATCAGGACGCTGAACAGCAATCAAAAGGTGATCAAGGGTGCCAACAATCGAGCACGCGTACATTTCCTATTGGGACAGCTTTACCAAGACCAGAAGTCCATGACCCGCAGCTACGAGAACTACAAAATCGTTAGCAAACTCAACACAGACTATGAGCTTATTTTCAATGCCAAAATCGCCATGGCCAAGTTGTTGATCGACGGCCAAAAAGGTGATGCGCAAAACGTACAATTGAGAAGGATGCTCAAACGGATGCTTCGGGATGAAAAGAATGCAGACTATCTGGATCGGGTGTATTATGAAATCGCCATGCTTGACCTCAAGACTGGCGACAAACCAGCAGCAATCGGCAATTTGAAGAACTCTGTCGCCAACAATACCGGAAACATCCGCCAAAAAGCCCTCTCATACTACAGAATCGGACAAATCTACTTTTATGACCTCAAGGATTTCAAAAATGCCCAGGTCTATTTCGACAGTGCGTCAACCTCCATTACTCGAGACGCTCCCGAATACCGAGAAATCTCGATGATCAGCTCCACATTGAAAGAATTTGTGGGTTTCATGAATGTAATCGAGTTGCAAGACAGCTTGTTGAGGCTATCCAAACTTTCTGACCAAGAACTCGACAAATATGTTGACAAAGTCATCGAGGAGGAGCGTAGGCGAAAAGAGGCGGAAGAAGCGGCACAATTGGAGGCCTTGAACGCCTTGAATGATCCGAACGTGTTCAACCAAATGGGGGACCAAGGCAGGAACCGCCCGGCGGGTTTTTATTTCGATTCTCCCGACCAAGTCAATTCAGGAAGGATGCGATTTGAACAGACCTGGGGCAATCGAAAGCTTGAGGACAACTGGCGGCGTAAAAACAAAACATTGGTTGTTGAGGAAGGAGCTGGACAACCTACGGAAGTGGTAGAAGTCACGGAAGAAGACGTGAAGAAATACGGCTCCAAAGAGAAGGCCAAAATGGTCAAAATGGTCCCACGAAGTAGCGAAGACATTGCTGAGGCCCAACAAAAATTGATTGAGGCCATGTACGGATTGGGGCAGGTCTATTCCGTCAAATTGAATCAGCCTGATTCCTCGATTGCAGTTCATACGCGACTGGTGGGCCGTTTTCCTGAATCGGAATTTGCCCTCAAGGCCCGGTATGCTATGTTTAAGGTACACAAAGGCCGAGGGGAGGAAGACCTTGCGGAAGACCAAAAATATGCCATTTGTTCAAAGGCCCCTGCCAGCAAATACTGTAGGCTGTGTAAGGGTGAGGTCATCGTGGACGAAACCAAAGAGGGATTCGAGAACTTCCAAAGCGCATACAAAGCTCTACTTGAAACCTACTCGGCCAAGGATTATCGAACCTGCCTTGATTTCAGTGATTTCATCAAGGCAAATTTCCCGACCGATGATGGCCTGGCAGAGGTTTTGATGATCAGGGGCAAGTCGTTTGGATACTTGGGCCAACGTGACAGCTTGAAACAAGTTTATGTGTACATCAAAAACAATTATCCCGATTCAGATGTGACCCCGGAGGTCATCCGTACCTTGGCGATGTTAGAAGGCGGACCAAGGACGGACCTTGGACAAGAAATTCCCAAAGACAACAAATCCAACTCAGGGGCTGCAGACCCACGCTTGGCAGGCTTCACCTCCGAAACCAAGAACAATGAAAAAGTCTATGTGATTATGTTCATCAAAAAGGACAAAATCACCAACAGCGATTTGCAGATTCGCCTGAATGACTTCAATAATCGTTTTTTCGCGGACAACAAGCTCAACACCAGTATTTTCCTTTACAAGGAGCTTCACATGCCCTACATCAGCCAATTTGATGGGTTCCGTTCCGCATTGGATTACATAAGCTCCATCCCGAAAGATACCAACTTAGACGAGTTGTTCACTTTGGACAATGAACGCCTGATGGTAATCAGTCCAGCCAATTTCCGCGTTGCTTACGGAAAAAAGAGGATGGAGGATTATGCCTATTACTATGAGACGGTTTTGATTCCTATGATGGAGGGAAAATAAAATGTCTGCCTCCCAAGACGATTCAACACAATCCATTGATAAACCCCAAGGAAGGGCAAAAGGAAAAAGTCCTTTCCGGAGATACCGACTGATTTTGCTTTCTGTGGTGCTGGCTCCTTTGTTGTTGGTACTGGGTTTCGTGGTGTATGTGATTGCCGATTTGCCACCCATGGCCGTGATTGAGAATCCCTCCACCGATTTGAGTACCCAAGTATTTTCGGCAGACGGCAAATTGCTTCGAAGCATCTATGGTGAAAAGCACCGCATCAGCGTACCGATGACCGAAATCTCACCGTGGGCTTTCTCGGCATTGATCGCGACAGAAGACGAAAGGTTCATGGACCACAACGGGGTGGATCCGATTGCATTGGTCGCAATTGTAAAGGACTTTTTCATCAAGCAGCAGAAAAGAGGAGGCTCCACCATCACCATGCAATTGGCTAGGAATTTGTATGACCAAGTAGGCAGGGAACGGAGTTTTTTCAGGAAGGCCAAGGAGATGGTGGTCTCCATCGTTTTGGAACGAAGTTTCACCAAGGAGGAAATCATTACGGCATACCTAAACACGGTCTCATTCCTCGGCAATACATACGGGATTGAAAGTGCCTCAGACGAGTTGTTTCGAAAGCATGCATCCGAATTGACCATCGAAGAAGCTGCCTTGATGATCGGGATGCTAAAAGGAACCTCCCAGTACAATCCCCGGAAACACCCGGAGAGAGCCTTGCAACGCAGAAACGAAATCCTTGCCAAGATGCATGCACAAGGGTTTTTTGAAAAAGGCATCGAGTTGGATAGTTTGCAATCCAGGCCGGTGGAGCTTGCCGAGTCCCACGACTATCGAGACTTAGGAATAGCCCCCTACTTTACCGAGCATCTGAGGGCATGGCTTACCCAATGGTGCAAAGAACACGATTATGATCCCTATTCGGATGGTTTGCGTGTCTACACCACCATCGATTCACGCCTGCAGGCACATGCCGAGGAGGCCGTTACCGAGCACTTGAAAGAACTACAACCCATTTTTGACAATCACATTGCCGGAAGGGAGCCCTATTTGAAGGATACGACATTTTTCAAGCGTGCGATGCGAAAGTCGACGAGGTATGTAAAGGCAAGGGCTCTGGGTCTGACGGAAAGTGAAATCATGAAGGAGTTCAGAGAGCCAGTCCGCATGAATCTTTTCAGTTGGAGAGGTGAAATCAAAGACACCTTGATGTCACCTTGGGATTCCTTGCGGTACTATTCCACCTTTTTGGAAACAGGATTCATGGCCATGGACCCCTCCAACGGCCACATCAAGGCCTGGGTTGGCGGCATCAACCACAAATTTTTCAAGTTTGACCACGTCTTCCTAGGCAAAAGGCAGGTAGGATCCACATTCAAACCATTCGTGTATACCGCGGCCATGGACAATGGTTACACCCCTTGCGATTTGGAACTTAACCAGCCCGTTTTCTTTTATGACGACACGGGCAAGCTCATTTGGACACCACGAAATGCTGATGGTAAAGTTGGTGGCTACATGACGCTTCGCACCGGGTTGGCCACTTCCACCAACCTGATTACCGCCAGGGTGATGAAGGCGATCGGGCCACAGGTCGTGTGTGAATGGGCCAGGAAAATGGGCATCACAAGCGATTTGGACTGTGTGCCATCGCTGTGTTTGGGAACTACAGACCTTAGTGTTTTTGAATTGATAGGAGCGTATGGCACGTTTGCAAATAGGGGAATTTGGAATGAACCCATGTTTGTGACCAGAATCGAGGACCGAAATGGAAATGTCATCCAAGAGTTCCAGCCCCAAAGCAGAGAGGCCATCAGCGAGCGGACTGCTTACATGATGTTGGACATGCTCAAAGGTGTGGTTGATGGACGTGGAGGTACAGGCGGGCGTCTCAGGTACCGGTACAAGCTCAAGGGTGAGATCGGTGGAAAAACTGGAACCACACAAAACAATTCAGATGGCTGGTTCGTGGGTGTCACGCAAAATCTTGTAGGCGGGGCGTGGGTAGGTTGCGCTGACCGAACGATGCGTTTCCGCTCGACCGCTTACGGCCAAGGAGCGAGTATGGCCCTGCCAATTTTTGGCGGGTTCATGGCCAAAGCAGCTGCCGATGAATCATTGGCATTACCGGTCAGTTCATTTGATATGCCAACCGGTTTTGATGTACAATTGGATTGCTCCCAATACGACTATAGAAGGAAATCCGTTTGGTCAGATAGCCTTACTCCTTCCTTCAAGTCGGTCTTGAACGTGGATGATGAATGAGCTCAGGTCCTGAAACCTTCAGCCACCTTCAGGAGATCTTGGCGCAAATGCCCGAATCTCCGGGGGTTTACCAATATTTCGACTCCAAAGGGTCTTTGTTGTACATCGGCAAAGCCAAAAACCTGAAAAAACGGGTAAAGAGTTACTTCCTATCAGGTAAAAGCCACAGCTATCGAATCGCCACGATGGTGGCCAAAATCCACGACATCCGATACACAATCGTCAACAATGAAGTTGAGGCTTTGACATTGGAGAACAACCTAATCAAGGCTCATCAACCCAAGTATAACATCAACCTCAAGGACGGCAAGACCTACCCTTATATCTGCATCAAAAACGAACCATTTCCAAGGGTTTTTCCCACGCGGAACAAAACAGAGGATGGTTCAAGCTACTTTGGGCCATATACCTCGGTCAAGACAATGCATGCCATCCTGGACCTTATCAAAAGGAACTACAAATTCAGAAGCTGCAACCTATCACTCACAAAGCCCAACATCCAATCGGGAAAATTCAAAATCTGCCTTGAATTTCAAATAGGAAATTGCTTTGGTCCATGTGAAGGATTGTACTCCGAAGACCAATACAAACGAAATATTGATGATGTCAAAAGTATTCTTAAAGGTAATTTCAAGACCATATTGGGGCAGTTAGAGTCCCAGATGTTTGCCTTTGCTGGAGATTACAAGTTTGAAAAGGCGGAAGAAATCAGAAGGCAAATCGAGGACATCAAATCCTTCAAAAGAAAGAACACAATTGTCTCGGAATCAATCACTGATGTAGAGGTATTGGCAACCGACCGAATGAACGACTTGGCGGTTGTAACACATTTCCATATCGTCAACGGATCCATTGTGGCATCCCACGCGTGGGAATGGCGCATTAAATTGGAGGAGGCAGATGAAGAGCTGCTGATCGCTGTAGTCAACCAACTGAAGCGGGAAGGACAGGCCCTAGGGAATGAAATCATCAGCAGCCACAACTTTGAATTTCCAGAC
>Ga0209972_10001748_pt1 | contig 18527 bp, 16 predicted proteins | sample NOAtaG_7_FD_187302 | JGI IMG/M metagenome (GOLD analysis project Ga0209972, IMG submission 187302) | Freshwater lake microbial communities from Lake Erie, under a cyanobacterial bloom - NOAA_Erie_Diel1S_2200h metaG (SPAdes) (version 2) | ecosystem: Environmental > Aquatic > Freshwater > Lake ... | reverse complement strand
GGTGCGGTGGCTGAGCTTGTACTTGAACTGCGTCGGCATGGCTGCCAGGCTGCGGTTGAAACCTTGCGGAACGAAGACCGGATCATAACCGAATCCGCCCTCGCCTGATGGCCCCGCTGCAATCGAGCCGCGCAAGATGCCTTCAAAGAACAAAGGCTCGCCGAATCCAACCAGGCAAAAAACCGAACGAAAATGCGCCGTCCGATTTGCTGAGCCCTGCAATTTCGCCAGTAGCAGGTCTGTATTGTCGCCAGGAGGTCCGTACAGTGCGCCAAAACGCGCCGCATGCACACCAGGCAAACCATCTAAGCCATCGCAGAACAGGCCGGTATCGTCTGCAAAAGCAGGAATACCACACAAACGATGGGCTTCCAATGCCTTTATATAGGCGTTTCCTTCCAGCGTGCCGGCCGTTTCCTCCGGATCAAAGGTATGGCCATGTTCGCCAGGCGTACTGATCGCATAATCCGCACCTAGTACTGCTGCGACCTCTTTTACTTTATGCGCATTGCCTGTGGCAAAAACTAACTTCATGTACCTGATTTCCTTTCCATATCCTGCAAACAGGCAACTGCCCAGCGCTTCAGTGCTTCTACCGTCTTCATCTTGCCATCGGGAGAAACAGCCAAGGCTTCGGTATCGGGAAGAAAAACCACAATACCGTCTTCGGTCTGCAACTGAGAAAATGCTTCCTTACCAGCGGTAAAGACCACGCGGTACTTCGCGGGAGTTCCCGGGTTGGCCATAGGCACTGTCGGCAAGAGCGTGCCTGAGATGAACTGCCCCATACGCGCAAACATGGTAGCGGCAGGTTCTGAAAGTTGGGTTTCGGCAGGAAAGCGTTCCATGCTGAATTGGGCAGGTAAGACCTTTTCAGCTTTTGGTTCGGCCTCGCCCTTGGAATTTCCTTCGCGGGAAGGAATCACAAAAAGGCCGGGACTGAACAGGAGTTCAAGGCTGAGGGCAGAAATTTCTTCTTCAGGGTTCCCGTTGTAGTTATCCATAATAGTTTGCGGTTCCGGTGCCAGCGTTTTTCTTTGAACGCTAGTAAACAAGGAACAGGAGAATGGGGTTCGAAGTTAAATACGAATTGCGGGGCGATTCCAATATCGGTTCAGTAGATTTCGACAATGTGCAGTTTGGCCGGGTTTTTACCGACCACATGTTCATAGCAGAATACGATGGCCAGCAATGGGGCGACTGCCGCATCGTGCCTTACGGTCCGTTGCCTTTGAGCCCGGCAACATCGGCCCTGCATTACGGGCAATCGATTTTTGAAGGGATGAAGGCTTTCAAAGATGAAGCCGGTAATCCGCTGCTGTTCCGTCCGTACGACAATGCCAGGCGACTGAACATCTCAGCCCGCAGGATGTGTATGGCTGAATTTCCTGAGGATTTGTTTGTGGAAGCGCTGGAACGTTTGGTTTGGGTTGACCGCGATTGGATACCCACCAAACCCGGAGCCAGTCTTTACCTGCGTCCGTTCATGTTTGCAACCGACGATTTTCTGGGCGTCCGCCCCTCCACCCGCTACATGTTTGTGGCGTATTGCTGCCCGGTGGTGGCCTATTACAGCCATCCGCTTAAGGTGAAAGTGGAAGACAAGTATTCGCGCGCAGCACCCGGCGGTGTAGGCTTCACCAAATGCGCCGGCAACTACGGTGCGGCCATGCTGCCAACCAAAGAAGCGCAGGATGAAGGCTACGATCAGGTATTGTGGACCGACCCGGTTGAACACCGTTTTTTGGAAGAAACCGGAACAACCAATTGCTTTCTGGTTCGCGGGAACACCTTGTTCACACCTGCACTTACCGACACACTGCTGCCCGGAATCACGCGCGATTCAGTGATGAAACTGGCTGCCTCCTTCGGTTTGCACGTTTCGGAAGAACCCATCAGCATCGAAACCCTGAAAGCAGCAGTAACAGACGGCAGCCTGAAGGAAATGTTCATTACAGGAACCGCTGCTACCGTGATTACGATCAAGGGATTCGGCCACCGCGGCGAATACTTCGATCTGGAGCCGCAAGCCGATCACAACCTATCGGCGCGCATTCTCAAAACCATGGATGCCATTCGCACCCGCAAGGAAAGCGACCCATTCGGCTGGGTTCATCCCGTGCCGGCGCGCTGATTTCCCGGGAATCAGAATTTATTCTTCCACATCATGCTCTCCATCGGCTTGACGGTGCGCACGTTGTATTTAGCACCTTTCTTCTTGTTGTAAGGCATATCAATTTCACCCTGCACTTCAAAGTAAATGAGCTGTCCGACGGGCATGCCCACATATACCCGCACAGGCTGACAAACAGAGATTTCGAGCGTCCAGGTATTGCAGAATCCCACATCACCTTTTCCGGCTGTGGCATGGATATCGATGCCGAGGCGCCCGGTGCTCGACTTGCCTTCGAGGAAAGGCACATGGCGATGGGTTTCGGTGTATTCTTCGGTAACACCGAGGTAGAGTGTGCCAGGTTGGAGCACGATGCCTTCCTCCGGAATCTCGAAATAATCGATCTTGTTGTGAACGCGCGCGTCGAGCACCCTGTCGCGGTACGTTGCCAGGTATCGGCCGAGGTGCACATCGTATGAATTGCTGCCGAGGCAATCGCGTCGGAATGGTTCTATAAGGATATGGCCCTGCTCAATTTCTTCGAGTATGCGTTTATCGGAAAGTATCATGGGGCGGCAAAAATAAGGAAGGGAAGCCGAATCAGTCCGACAGCAATTCCAGGCGAAAAACCCGGAGCATGCGATCGTCGCCGGCGCTGGCCAAAACCCGGTTTTCCAGCCACAACACCCGGTTAACGGATGAACGATGTGCAAAAGCATTTGCCGCGCCTATCACCTTGAGCAATTGCAGGCTATGGCTGTCCCAGATGCGTATTGTCTTGTCCATGCTCGCCGTGGCCAGCAGCTTTCCATCGGGAGATAAGTCCATGTGGTGGATATGCAGCAAATGGGCTTTGATATCGTTGATCAATGCGCAGCCATCGGCCACATCCCACACCAATAAGCGCGCATCCCGGCCCGCAGAATACAAGCGCTGCAATTGCGGATGAAAAGCCAGGGCGAATACCGATCCGCTGTGTGCACTCATTGACCTCGGGGTTGCTGTGGCATCGCTTCCCCAGATTCTGATTTGTGCATCGGAATAACCGGCAGCCACTGCTCCGTCCGGAAGGCGTTGCAATACACGGAGGCTCTGATCAGAGAAATGGTTCAGTACCGACGCGTTGCCAGAGTCGTTCCATTCCATGCAACGACCATCGCCGCCGCCGCTGAGCCATTTCCCCTCCCCTGCTGCCATCAGCGCGAACAAACCTTTCTGATGCGCCAACATCCTGCGCACCTGGCCTTCGTTGGCCTGCATGAAGAGTTCTCCGGATGCGGCGCCCGCCACCCAATTGACCCCATCGGGAAACAACAAGCTGTAGACCGGACCGGGAAACCGCGCTACAGCCATACCGGTATCGGATTGCAAGGGTTGCCAACGGACGAGCATTCCATCGCCACCGGCGGTGTAGAGAAATCCCTCCTCATCCAGCGCCATGGCATAAATACCCTGGGTATGCCCCTGGAGTTCAGCTATTTTCTCAACTTTGCAGTAGCGATCCATGCCCCTCTTACCTCTAACAACAATCAGCTCCAAAGAAAGGATATGGATGTGGAAGATAGAACCACAGGCCGCAGACCTTGAACGGAAAGCCTGGCTGGGTCTGCAGCAGGAAGCAGTAAATGAAATCCTGCAACACGCAGCGCCCGGTTGTGGCATCGTGAAAGACGACAAAGGGAAACCACACCTTACGCCTCCCGCTGCTGAAATCAGCATTTCCCACAGCGGGCATTTGGCCGCAGTCTATGTTTCAGAAGCCGGCCCATGTGGCGTAGACCTGGAAATGGTAGGTGAAAAAGTGCTGCGCATAGAACGTAAGTTTTGTTCGGAAGCGGAAAGCGAAAGCCTGGACCGCGTTTCGCATCGCGAGGCTTTGCACCTGATCTGGGGTGCCAAAGAAGCATTGTATAAACTGTATGGCAGGAAGGAAGTCGATTTCCGTACCCAACTGTTTATTGAGCCGTTCGAACCTGCAGAGAGCGGACATCTGTTCGGCCGGACCGTTCTGCCCGGATTGCAAGCCCGGTTCAGATTGGGCTATCGTTTTTGGGACGGCTATTGTTTGGTCTGGACGGAAGTGTAATTCGTAACCACCGTGCCCAGCGGTTCCGTCAGTTCACGGCGCTTCTCCATCAGGTACATCTGATATTCCAGCAATTGTTCCCAGTCTTCATCCGGGCCAAGCTCGGCCAGGCGGCTCAGTGAATCCTGGATCGTGAGCTCTACCTTTTTCCTCCGGAGATGGTTGAAAATGGAGGTCAGTTCTTCGAGCGCATTCTGTGCTTCGGTGAGCACCTGGATATCGTTCTTCGCCCAGGCATCCGACAAGGTATATTGCCGACTCAGGACATCGGAAACGAAAGAAGACAACTCGGTATCGTCGGTGACGGTGAAGAAATTGTCGGTAAGTGGTTCGTTCGCAGCGTGCAGTGAGCGCAAGGCATCGAAAGTGCGGGCGCAAAGCGGATTGTTGAAGACGATATCGCTGCCTTCGTTCAGTTCGGCCATCGCAATTTCCCACAACATAGGCTCTTCATCACCTGTGCGCTGGGTGCCGAAACGGATCATAAACGCGAGCAGCCCGCGCTCCTGGTGTTCATCGCTGAAAGAAACAGAAACCGGTTCGAGCTGTGCCTGCTCGGCGATGCGGTCGATTTCGCGCTGGGTATCTTCTCCATCCTTCTGCCAATTGCCCCTGACGATGCGGTTGAGTTCGTAGAGCAGGGTTTCCTGCGATTGCCCGGCAATACCGGCCAGTTCTTTCAGCAATTCCACCCGCTTGATCGTATCACGGATCAACGCAAGACTTTGCAGGATATCGCGGATCGCCTCGGCCCGGCGTATGGGGTCGTTACCGGCATCTGCAAAAAGCAGGTCAGCTTTGAAAAGGATGAAATTCTTCTCTGTCTTTTGGAGGAATTCAGCAAAGGCCGGACCGCCCAGGTTCCGACAGTAACTGTCAGGATCTTCCCCTTGCGGAAACAGCACCACCCGCACGTTGAGGTCTTCCTTGAGGAGCAGGTCGATACCACGCATCGACGCCTTGATACCTGCCTGGTCGCCGTCGTAAAGTACTGTTACGTTCGATGTGAAACGGCGCAACAGGCGGATTTGATTCTCCGTCAGCGCAGTGCCGCTGCTGGCTACCACATTTTCAATGCCGGCCTGCGCCAAGGTGATGACATCGGTATAGCCTTCGGTCAGGTAAACCCGATCTGCTTTTTTGATGCTGTTCCGCGCCTGAAAAAGGCCGAACAGGTGATCGCTTTTGTGGTAAACCGGGCTTTCGGCCGAATTGACATACTTGGGTTGCCCTTCGGCTTTCCCCATCAAACGCCCGGCAAAAGCCACGATCCGGCCATTGACCGAATGTATGGGGAACATTACCCGGTTCCGGAACATATCGAACCAACGACCGCTCTCGCTATGCTTTACCAGGCTTGCAGATGCCAGCACTTCTTTTTCCAGCCCGGCCTTTACAGCTGCATCCAGTAAGCCCGACCAGTTTTCATCTGCGTATCCCAGTTCCCAACGCCGGATTGTTTCCGTCGTGAAGCCGCGCTCGTAGAAATACTCCAGTGCAATGGCCTTGCCTTTCTCTGATTCCTGCAATTGCTTCACGAAGTAATCGCCTGCAAATGCCAGCGCAGCAAAGAGATTCTCTCTTTGTCTTTGCGCTTCCTGCTCTTCTTCCTGTTCCTGCAGACCTGTTTCAGCCAGTTCAACACCGAAACGTTTGGCCAGCTGACGCACGGCCTCTGCGAAGGGCAGTTGCTCGACATCCATTACAAACTGGATGGCATTCCCGCCTTTTCCGCAACCGAAGCACTTGTAAATGCCCCGCGTCGGATTTACGTTGAACGAAGGTGTTTTCTCATCGTGAAACGGACAGAGGCCGATCATGTTCACCCCGCGTCGTTTCAGCGTAAGGTACTGGCCCACCACATCTTCGATGGGCGCAGATTCAAGAACCTGGTCTATGGAATGCCGGGCGATCAAAGCACCCGAATTTACTTCATTACCTTATACGAACGCAGCAAATACACATCGCCGTTCAGGTATTCTTTCTTTACGATGCCAATCTCGCGGCTGATGGCAATGGATTTGTATAGCGGTGGGAATTGGGGATCGTTGAACGGACGCAACTCAACCACATTCGAAAAAGGTGTATCACCAACCATGTAGGTAGGGAAGAAATTCACGGTATCACCCGAGTTTCCGGTAAAATCACTTCCATTGCACCAGAACAAAGGGCCATAAACAAGCTGAACATCTGTTTTGGTAACCAATACAATCCTGTCGATCGGATCTTTTAAACCCGATTCTGCCCTTACCTGGATATCGTAATTCAGGTTACTCTTGAGGTCGTAAGCCACGAATTCATTCTGCACTTCATCGTACCGGTTGGAACCGGTCATAAAATTGGACGCTGTAACCGTTTCCTTCACAGTCGTATCGCCCTGCTTCACATAGTTCCAGACTGAACCATTGCCAAAAGACACGAAATCGGTGGTGAGATTGTGCAGTGGAATCTCACGGATATTGTTCGATTCACAGGCGCCCAATGCCAATAAACCCGCGGCTGCGGCTCCTAAAAGTGGACTTTTCCATGTGAATTCCATACCCTTATTATCTCAAAAACGACGCCAAAAATACATAACTTTCGCCGGATTTTTATGGAAATTACTGCAGAGACTTTGCGGATTATGGCAAACAGTTTACAGGATAAACTCCGCGAACTGCGCCATCAGATCCATTCTAACCCGGAGTTGAGTTTCGAAGAATTTGAGACTTCCGCGTTGATTAAGAAGGAGTTAGACCGCATGGGCATCCCTTGGCAAGCCATGGCGGGAACGGGTGTCTGCGCGCTGATTGAAGGTCGAAATCCTTCGTCGAAAGTTGTCGGATTGCGGGCAGATATGGATGCGCTACCCATACAGGAAGTGGAAGGCAGGCCATACGGATCGCGCAATCCGGGTAAAATGCATGCCTGTGGCCACGATGTACATACTACCTGCCTGCTTGGAACCGCCGAATTGCTAAACAATTTACGCGATCAATTCAACGGAACCGTGAAGCTCGTTTTTCAGCCGGGCGAAGAACGCATACCCGGTGGTGCCAGCCTGATGATCAAAGACGGCGTGTTGGATAACCCCAAAGTAGATGTCATGATCGGGCAACATGTGATGCCTCAGATGCCAGTGGGATTGTACGGTTTCCGTGAAGGGCTGTATATGGCGAGTGCCGACGAAATCTACCTCACCCTGCATGGCAAAGGAGGCCATGGCGCCGCTCCGCACCTGTGCATCGACCCGGTGGCTGCAGCAGCACAGATTCTGGTGAGTCTGCAGCAAGTTGTAAGCCGCGGAGCGAATCCAATTATCCCGTCTGTGCTGAGTTTTGGGAAGGTAATTGCCAACGGGGCCACCAATGTGATCCCTGAAACGGTGTATATCGAAGGCACGTTCAGAACACTCGATGAGGCCTGGCGCGCGGAAGCACATGAGAAAATCACGCGCATTACAGAAGGCGTAGCCGCTTCATTCGGCGTGCGTGCTGAGCTCGAAATTCGCAAGGGTTATCCATTCCTGCGCAACGACCCGGCCTTGACTGTGCGTTGTCGCAGTGCAGCTGCTGCCTTTGCCGGTGAGACGAAAATCGAAGAACTGAGCATCTGGATGGCGGCTGAAGACTTTGCCTATTACAGTCACAACGTACCGAGTTGCTTTTACCGCCTGGGTGTTCGAAACGAAGTCCGCGGCATTGTCCATGGCGTGCATCATCCTGGTTTCGATATCGACGAAGACGCCTTGCCGCTGGGTGTGGGGATGATGAGCTGGCTGGCCTTGCAGGAATTAAAAAACTGAGAGGAAGGCCTCAGGCTCCGATTACGCTGCGCAGCATTTCAACCTGACTCTCCCAGAGCATGGCGGTAGATTCCTGTTCCTCGTCCAGACAGAAGTCGATTATCATAAGTTCGACATCACCGGTAAGTTCATCCTGCACAATGTGGAACTCAAAGTACTCGTCTTCCGGACTGTCCGTCCAATGGAAGCGCACCAGCTTATTTTGTACACTTTTTACCAGGTCGGCTGAATTGGCTGAGCCGTCTTCCCACTCAAAATGGAAAACCTGGTTGCGCGCCGAAACCTGATCCGCGAACCACGACTGCAATCCGGTTGGCGTAGAGATATAGTTAAAGAGGATAGGAACAGATGAATGCATGTTGAATTCAATCTCTATCTTTTGTTTCTGGGGCGTGTCGTTCTTGGGTTTCCTTGACATACGGGGTAAAAACGCAAGTAAAAGGGCAAAGGTATCAATTCCAACAACTGTGGGTAAATATCCGCTTAAGCAGTTTGCCACGGTGAAATGCCGGAGAAAAGACAAAGCGCGCCCGTGCGGTGTATTTTCGCAGCGTGACAAATCTCATCCGCCGCATACCAGGCTTCATCGTTGCGCTGCTGGCATTCACAGCGGTTGCCTTGACCCTGTTGTTGCTGCACGACCCGGGCTATCCAACCCTTTGGGCCAATGCCCATCACAGTCCCATACTGGACAAATTCTTCAATCAAATGACCTTATTGGGCGATTGGGTAATCTATGTACTGGCGGTAGCCGTAGGGTGGAGAATCAGCCATCGCCGCGCGTTGGCAACCATTGCCGCCCTGGTGTTGAGCGGCCTTATAGTTTCGCTGTTGAAGTTCCAGGTTTTCGACGAACGCAAACGCCCCGCGGGCATCTATGCCAATGGCACCTTGCGGCAAGTGGAATGTGAAGACTTGCACCATGCGCACAGTTTCCCCTCCGGTCATACCACCACAGCCTTCGCCGGCTTTTGCTGCCTGGCATTTTTTACCCGCAGCCGCGGGCTGCAGTTCGTCTTTGGTCTGGCTGCCATCGCTGTTGCTTACAGCAGGCTTTACCTGGGTCAGCATTTCATCGGAGACACGCTCGCCGGTGCCATGTTGGGTACCGTCTGTGCGCTAACCGCCGAATACCTCTTTTTCCTGTGGAAGCCGCGCTGGCTTGAAAACGACAACAATTCCAACCTGCCCTGACGCCCATGAATCTCCGCATCGCCCCGGTACTCCTTATTCTCATTGGCAGCCTGCTGCTGTTTATGCCCTTTCTCGGCACGGTACACCTGTTCGACTGGGATGAAATCAACTTTGCTGAAGCAGCGCGCGAAATGGTGGTGACAGGCAATTACCAGTTGGTTCAGGTTGACTTTCAACCGTTCTGGGAAAAACCACCGCTGTTCATTTGGCTTCAGGCGTTGAGCATGAAGGTTTTCGGCATCAATGAATGGGCCGCCCGCTTCCCGAATGTGCTGGCAGCCTTCGCCACTTTCCTGCTGTTGTACCGCATCGGAACGCAGCATATTGCCCCGATGGCCGGATGGATCATGGTATTGGTTTATGCCGGCAGCCTGACGCCGCATCTGTATTTCCGCAGCGGCATCATCGACCCTGTTTTCAATCTCTTCATGCTATTGGCCATCTACCAGCTTTACCTGAGCAGCCTGGAAGCCAATACCCGGAATAACCGCCATATCCACTTTCTGCTTGCCGGCTTCTTTACCGGCCTGGCAGTATTGACCAAAGGACCTGTCGGGCTCCTTATCGTAGGGTTGAGCGCCCTGGTGTACTATATTCTGGAACGATTCCGCGGCTTCCCGGGCATCGCAGAGCTCTTCAGCGCCCTGCTGGCCTTTAGCCTGGTTGTTTCTGTCTGGTTCGTTCCGGAATGGATCCGCCATGGAAACTGGTTCATGCAGAAATTTATTGCCTACCAGCTCGACCTTTTTAAAGGCAATATGGAGGCCCATGCACAACCATTCTGGTACCATATTCCCGTGCTCTTGCTCGGGTGCTTCCCCGCTTCCATCCTGGCCCTGGTCAATTTCCGGCTTGATACCGCAAGAAACCGCGAAACCAACCTCATGCACCGCTGGATGCAGGCCGTTTTCTGGGTAGTACTGATCGTTTTCAGCCTGTCGAAAACCAAAATAGTGCATTACAGCAGTATGTGCTGGTTTCCGCTTGGCTTTTTCGCCGCACTCACCCTGCTCGACGTATTCAGAGGCAAACCGGGAATGCGGCTCCGCGGCATCAAGATAACCTTGCTTTTTCTGAGCCTTTTGATCGGCTTAGCCTTGGTCGCTTTGCCCTTGCTGGCATCAAACCGCAGCTTGCAGGATCTTTTGCTTCCCTATATCCGGGATCCCTTTGCCGTGGCAAGTTTAAGCAGCAATGGCGGTTGGCAAGGCTGGGAATGGATCAGCGGACTACTCTGGTTGCTGCTCAGTTGCGCGATTATTCTGATGGCCATGTTTGAAAAACGCCGCAACCTCTGGCTCCTCGTGTTGCCCTGGGCAACCATTCTCAGCGTTCCTCTGCTGGCCGCATTTGTGCTGCCGCCGATGGAACAGCAAATCCAGGGGAATTACATCGCCGCACTGAAACAATTGAATACACCGGCCAATTATGTCTGGACCGATGGGTTCAAGAGTTATGCTCCGTACTTCTATCCTGGCAGAAAAGAAGCCTGGGGCGGAGGAGAAATCAAACAGATGTGGCTGGATGGGATGAAAAAAGCCGGCGCATCAGACCTGCGCGCACTCACCCATGAACAAAGCGGAGACATCGAAAACAGGATACGGCAGCGCCTGCAATCGGACGCGCCACTCGACCGGATGGTCTATGCTTTTGTCAAAACCGGAAAACACATGGGTTTTGATACCTGCAGACATTACCGCTTCCTTCAGCCGGCCGGCGGATACCGCATTTATTACCGCCCCGCCGGCAAATAATCCTGCGCTTACTTACTGCTTACACCGCGCAATTCCATCGCTGCGCGGATGAAACGCACAAACAAGGGATGCGGATTGGCAACCGTACTCTTCAACTCCGGGTGGAACTGAACACCAACAAACCAAGGATGGTCTTTCACCTCCACAATTTCACCCAAACCGGTATCCGGGTTTACACCCGTTAAGCTCATGCCGGCTTTTTCGTAGGCATCCTTGTAGGCATTGTTGAATTCATAGCGATGGCGATGACGTTCAGAAATATGGGCTTTTCCGTAGGCTTTGTATGCATGTGAACCTTTGCTCAGGTTGCAGGCATAGGCCCCAAGTCGCATGGTGCCGCCTTTTTGGGTGACTTGCTTTTGATCTTCCATCAAATCAATCACCGCATGTTCTGTTTCCGGGTTCATCTCTGCGGAATGGGCATGCGCCAATCCCAGGACATTGCGTCCGAATTCAATGACTGAGCATTGCATGCCCAGGCAAATACCGAAGAAGGGGATTTTCTGCTCCCTGGCAAAACGCACTGCCTCCAGCTTGCCTTCAATACCACGGGAACCGAAGCCTGGCGCTACCAGAATTCCGTCGAAGCCGCCCAACTTCTGTTGTACATTTTCAGGTGTAATGAATTCGGAGTGAACCGACCGGACATTCACCCGGCATTGGTTGGCCGCACCGGCATGCACAAAAGCTTCATTGATACTCTTGTAGGCATCGGGCAATTCAACATACTTTCCAACCAGCGCAATATTGACTTCTGAAGTGGGATGCTGCAGGCGGAAAAGGAAATCTTTCCATGCCTCGAGATCCGGATCCTGTTTCGTGCTGAGCTTGAGTTTGCCCAATACCACCTTGTCGAGTTTCTCTTTCTGCATCACCAGCGGCACCTCGTAAATGGTGCTCACGTCGATGCTTTCGATTACGGCATTCGGCGTCACATTGCAGAAAAGAGCCAGCTTGCGGCGGATGTCTGCATTGAGGGGCTTCTCGGTGCGGCAAACCAGAATATCCGGCTGTACACCGATTTCCAGCAGGCTTTTCACGCTGTGCTGGGTAGGCTTGGTTTTCAATTCACCTGCAGCGGCCAGGTATGGAACAAGGGTAAGGTGGATGACGATGGCATCGTCGCTGCCGAGTTCCCAACGCATCTGACGCACTGCTTCGATGTATGGCTGGCTTTCGATATCACCCACTGTTCCGCCAATTTCAGTAATCACGATATCGTATTCACCGCTTTCGCCGAGCAGGCGGATGCGGCGCTTGATTTCGTCGGTAATATGTGGGATCACCTGCACGGTCTTCCCGAGATACTGGCCTTTCCGTTCGTTTTCAATGACCGTGAGGTAAATACGTCCGGTCGTCACGTTATTCGCTTGCGAAGTCGGCGTATTCAGATAGCGCTCGTAATGACCCAGATCGAGATCGGTTTCGGCACCGTCTTCGGTCACATAACACTCGCCGTGTTCATAGGGATTCAGCGTTCCCGGATCCACATTTATATAAGGATCCAGTTTCTGGATGGTGGTGGAATAGCCCCGGGCCTGGAGCAGCTTGGCCAAGGAGGCGGCTACGATGCCCTTCCCCAAAGAGGAAGTCACACCGCCCGTAACGAAAACATATTTAGGTTTTTTCATGGGTACCCCTGCGGGTAGGTCTGGTTACGGGTCTCAAAATTAAGCCGCTGTTACCTGAGATACTCCGGATGGCTTTTTAAATAATTTTCAACATGTGCCAGATCCTCCGGCACATCTACGGCCGGGCTCTGGAAATGCGTTTCTGCCATGCGGATGCGGTAGCCGTTTTCCAGCCAGCGCAATTGTTCGAGCGATTCGGCTGTTTCCAATAAACCGGGCTCGAGGGCTGCAACTTCTTGCAATACTTGCGCCCTGAAAGCGTAAACACCCAAATGCCGGTAATCGGGCAAAGCGCCCCGGTTGTCTTCTCTGCGATACGGAATGGGCCAGCGGCTGAAATAGAGCGCGTTGTTCATGCGATCGCAAACTACTTTGACCGTATTGACGCTCACTACGAGATCCTGATCGTCGATTGGCTTGCGCAGCGAAGCAATCTGCACTTCCGGATCGGTGAACAAGTCAGCGAGGCTGCTGATCTGTTCGGGGCGTATGAAGGGTTCATCGCCCTGTACATTGACGATTACACCGGTATTCAGGTTCAGTCTGCGGGCTGCTTCTGCACAGCGATCCGTTCCACTGGCGCATTCACCGGTCATGCAAACAGCGCCAAAGGTTTGAACATGTTCTGCGATGCGCACATCGTCGGTGGCAACCCAAACCTTCCCCTCGCCTACCGCATGTACGGCCTGCCTGTACACGCGCTCCACCATGCTCATCCCGCCGATAGGCACCAATGGCTTACCCGGAAAGCGGGTGCTGGCATAGCGGGCCGGAATAATTACGAAAACCTCAGACATGGTTCAAACTTAAACCCGAATCATGCATTAGAAAATCTATTCCGGCTCAAAATCCCTGTGGAATCGTTCGTTACCGGCATTTCCTTCACGCACCATAAAGGTCCGTTATGCCTTGTTCAGGAAATGCCCGATTCCCTTGGGCTTTTGACCCTCATAACGATTTCCTAACACATGATCCGGGTTACAAAAGAAAAGGCCGCCCCGGGGCGACCTTTTCTCAGTATGAACTGCTGTATTGACTCAGCGGCGTGTTTTGTTGCAACGCAACCACTGTGCCCATTGACGGGGCGTGAGGATCGCTTTAACCGCTTTCAGGTAATTCTCGTGGCAGAGTTGGATCTGGGCAACCAGGCGCTGACGGGCCGGGTCTTTCGCCATGTTCTCGCGGATACTGGCGTTGAGGGCAGCCATGCGGCGCTGCAGTTCTTCGCGGGTGATGCGACCATTGCGGTAAGCATCCATCAGATCCTGACGTTGCTTTTCAGCACGGGCTACATGCTCGCGGTTCAGTTGGCGCAGCTTGGCTTCTGCATCGCGGAGGCAGGCGAGTTCATCGGCCTTTGCCTTGCGGAGTGCTGCTGCCTGTCGCTCGCTGAGGCTGTCTACACGGCAAGGAACCTTGCGGCCAGCGGTGCGCTGATCGAAAGCATCTTCTCCGAGATCGGTCGGGATACCATCGTTGTTCATTCCGAACATAACCGCGTCGGTAGCATCTACAGCTACCGGCTGAAGCAGCATATCAGCCATATCTGCTGCATGCTCTTCGGGTGTGGGAGCAGTCAGGAATTCAACGTTGTTTTCCTGGCCGGGAATAATGTTCTCGCGCTGGCAGCCTGCAAAGGCTACGGCCGCGATGGCTGCAAAGGCAAGCAGCTGACGGGTTTTCATGTGAAAGGTATTCATGGCTTTTCGTTTTCTGTACCTTTTGGTCATTGACAAAGTTAAAAGGTTGCACCCAATGGTAACTTTTTCTTGAGTGACCATCCAATTAAGGCACTATCGATCTGGCTTTCAGGATTTTAAAATAGATGTCGGTATTGAGGTAATGCCCGGCAAAATCTTCCGCACCCGGGCCGTAAGCAAACACCGGAACGGGAATACCGGTATGATCTCCGGTACTGAACTTGGCTACAGGTTTTTTCTTTTCCGCGTCCCAACCCGGCATCGTCAATCCGCCGGTTTCGTGGTCGGCAGTCACGATAACCAATGTCTGTCCATCCTTTTGGGCCCATTCAAGTACTTTGCGGACAGCCAGATCGAAATCGCGGGTTTCCTGGACGATATAATCTGCATCGTTATCATGCCCGCCCCAATCAATCTGTGAACCTTCGATCATGGCGAAGAATCCATCGGGGTCGCGGTTGAGGAGTTCCAGGAGTTTCGCTGAAGCACGGGGCAGAAAATCGCCTCTCCCCTGGCTCATTTTGGGTGGATGCATGCTGCGGCTGTAAAAACCGGCTACTTTGGGTGAAGTCGCGGAAAGAAACGCATCCAGGCCGTGGCGGATATCAAATCCGGCCCTTACCAGGTTGGTGCTGTCTACATGTGGCCAGCCGCCGCCCATAAAAACGTCTATGCCCGATTTGGGCAAATCAGCGCCGATTTCCTTGCCCATATTCCGGTTCACCTGATGGGCGAAAAAGGAAGCAGGCGTAGCATGGGTGATGGCGCAGGTGGCAAGCAATCCGGTGGCCAGGCCGCCCATGTGGAATTTCTCTGCGAGCGTAATCCGCGCCACAGAATCCGGACCCATACCAATCATGTGGTTCTTCGTGCGCACACCTGTGCTGAAGGCAGTGGCTCCGGCGGCGCTGTCGGTGATGTAATCGTCGGCGCTGGAAGTATTGATGAAGCCCATCACCTTGAACCATTCAAACAAAGCGAGTTGGTAGGAAGTGGCTGCCTGCGTCAGGGCTATCTGCGCCAGGCCCATGCCATCGCCGATCATGAGCACGATATTTTTCGGCCCTTTGGGTTTTTTCTTCCCTTTTCGCGCTGAATCGCCGCTCTGCCATGAGCCTCCGAGCATCAGCACAGCGGCAGCGGCAAACACAAGCCAGGTTTTCCTCATGCCTGCAAAGTAAAGCGGCAAATGTGAAACGAATCTTGAGGAAAGAGAAGGCGTTGAAAGCGTACCCTTGCCTATCGTTGTCCTCCGAAAGAAGTCCGTGATTCTTTACTCAGTTCCGGGCGGAACGGGAGGAAGCAGCAAAGGCAGCCGGATGCGATCGGGAATGACCCTTGCACCGCGGTATTGTTTCTGTACTTCTCGCAATACGGCATCGGCTTCCCAACGGTGGCGGTATTCGCCCAGGTAGACCTTGAAATTGGGTTCGTCGTACATCGTTACGATATCGTACTTGCCCATGTAGTGCAATCTGGCTTCCTCTGCCTGGCGTTCGGCGGTGGCGCGGCTGCCGGAATACGCAAGGAGTATCCTGAAGCCTGGAATCTTCCCGCCGCTGGCCTGACGCTGCGCCAGTCGTGCCGCCATCAGCTTTTCAACCGCCGGATCGGAAATAACTTCAGCGGATCCTTGTGCAATAGCAGTAGCTGAAAAGAGCAGGGTCAGCCACAACAGCAACCCGCCCTTTCTGAAGATTTTACTCGCGTCCATGACAGTTTTTGAACTTCTTACCACTTCCACAGTAGCAAGGATCGTTCCGTCCTATCTTGGGATCGTTGCGCAGTGGTATGCCGGGAAGGTCTGGCATATCGGGTACCTGCGGCGGCGGCATCATGCCACCACCCACCACACCGGGCTCTTCGCGCGATGTGCGGGCTTTGCTGAGGTCGTCGTCGCGGCGCGGCGGACGGGCATTCTGGGTTGCGTTTACATCTTCTCCTCCGTCCAGATTACCGCGGAACAGCATACCCAATACGCGGGTGTTAACACGGCGCATCATATCGCGGAAGAGGTTAAATGATTCGATCTTGTAAATCAGCAAAGGGTCCTTCTGCTCATACTGCGCATTCGGCGATGCCTGCTTGAGGTCGTCGAGCTCACGGAGATGTTCCTTCCATTCGTCGTCGATAATTTCGAGCGCAATATTCTTCTCAAACTCACGCACGAGGAATGCACCTGCGCTTTCGAGCGTCTTGTGCATGTTCACCACCACCTGCATCACATGGGTGCCGTCGGTAATGGGAACGATCACATTTTCGATGCGCTCACCCTGGGTTTCGCGGATATTTTTAAATACCGGCAAGGCGATTTCAGCCATGCGGCGGTTCTTGCGATCGTAATGGTTGAGGAGGTGATGGTAGAGTTCATCAGCCAAATCACCGGCAGAACCAGACTTGTACGCTTCTTCGTCGAAGGGAAGCTCACAAGCGAGGTGTTTGAATACTTCCAGCTCCAGGTCGTGGAAAGCATTGTTTTCCTTGGTGACCGACACGGTGTCTTCACACCAGTCGTACAGCATGTTGCGGAGATCGAGGTTGAGGCGTTCTCCGAACAGCGCATTCTTGCGGCGCGTGTAAACCACGGTGCGCTGCTTGTTCATCACGTCGTCGTACTCGAGGAGGCGCTTGCGGATGCCGTAGTTGTTATGCTCCATGCGCTTCTGGTTGCGCTCGATGATGCCGGTCATGGTGGAAGCCTGGATCACATCGTCTTCCTTGTATCCCATGCGGTCCATCCAACGCATCACCTTCTCTGAACCGAAGATGCGCATCAGGTCGTCTTCCAGCGACACATAGAACTGGCTGCTTCCTGGATCGCCCTGACGACCGGCACGTCCGCGCAACTGGCGGTCGACCCGGCGCGATTCGTGGCGCTCGGTACCGATGATGGCCAAACCACCCGCGGCTTTCACCTCGTCGCTGATCTTGATATCCGTACCGCGACCTGCCATGTTCGTGGCGATCGTTACGGTTCCTGGTCGTCCTGCTTCGGCTACAATCTCCGCTTCGCGCTGGTGCTGCTTGGCGTTCAGTACGTTGTGGCGGATGTTCCGGAGCTTGAGCATGCGGCTCAGCAATTCACTCACTTCCACACTGGTGGTACCTACGAGTACCGGACGGCCTGCTGCAACGAGCTTTTCCACGTGGTCAATCACCGCATTGAACTTCACGCGGCGGGTTTTGTAAACCAGGTCTTCTTCGTCTTTGCGGATAACCGGGCGGTTGGTGGGAATCACCATCACGTCCAGCTTATAGATATCCCAGAGTTCCTGGGCTTCGGTTTCTGCCGTACCCGTCATACCTGCCAGCTTGTGGTACATGCGGAAATAATTCTGCAGGGTTACCGTGGCATAAGTCTGCGTGGCGGCTTCCACCTTCACATTTTCCTTGGCTTCGATGGCCTGGTGCAGTCCGTCGCTGTAACGGCGGCCTTCGAGGATACGACCGGTCTGCTCGTCCACAATTTTCACCTTGTGGTCCTGGATGATGTAATCGACGTCGCGTTCGAAAATCGTATACGCCTTGAGCAATTGGCTCACGGAGTGGATACGGTCGCTCTTCGCAGCGTATTCGCGCATCAGGTTGTCTTTCCGGTCGCGCTTTTCGTCTTCGTTGGCAGCGGTGCGCTCAATTTCAGCGATCTCGGAACCAATATCGGGCAGGAGGAAGAACTGGCGGTCTTCACCCGCTCCTGTGATCAGCTCGATGCCTTTTTCGGTGAGCTCAACCGTGTTGTTCTTTTCATCGATCACAAAGAAAAGTTCCGCATCCACCTTGTGCATTTCCTTTTGCTGGTCTTGCAGGTAATGGCTTTCGGTCTTGTGCAGGATGGCATGAATACCGGGTTCGCCGATGAATTTGATGAGCGCTTTGTTGCGGGGCATGCCACGATGGGCGCGCAGCAGAAACATGCCGCCTTCCTTCTCGTTGGTCTTGCCTTCAGCGATCAGGCGCTTGGCTTCGTTCAGGGCGAAGTTGATGTATTTCTTTTGCTCTTCAACGAGACGCTGGATGCGGGGCTTGAGTGCCGAGAATTCCTGGTCGTCGCCTTTCGGTGTCGGACCCGAAATGATGAGCGGCGTGCGGGCATCGTCGATCAAAACCGAATCTACTTCGTCGACCATCGCGAAATGGTGTTTGCGCTGCACCAGGTCTTCCGGACTGCGCGACATGTTATCGCGGAGGTAATCGAAACCGAATTCGTTGTTGGTTCCGTAAGTGATATCTGCTTCGTAGGCCTTGCGGCGCTCGGGCGAATTGGG
>Ga0209972_10001747_pt1 | contig 18529 bp, 25 predicted proteins | sample NOAtaG_7_FD_187302 | JGI IMG/M metagenome (GOLD analysis project Ga0209972, IMG submission 187302) | Freshwater lake microbial communities from Lake Erie, under a cyanobacterial bloom - NOAA_Erie_Diel1S_2200h metaG (SPAdes) (version 2) | ecosystem: Environmental > Aquatic > Freshwater > Lake ... | reverse complement strand
GTACTCGTAGATGTGATCGAGCAAAGCGTCGCGCTCCTGCGCGGTTGCCTTGTCAATCTCCTCATCCGTCAGCGGCTGGCGGGCGGGTGGTGCAACAGCCGCATCCCACGTCCCCGCCGGAGCAGATTCTCCGATTTCGGCGAGTGTTTCCCAGATCGGAACCGAGTCATCCCGCATCGCCACGTCTGTGGCTGCGTCCGGGTCGTCGCCAATCTCGCATGCAGCCTTACTCGCTCCCCAGGCAGTCGTAAGCAGCCCCGACGGGTTGCGCGCTTTGTGCCACAGGTAGCGACGCGCGTCTGCCCGCAGCGCATCGCACTCGGCCTTGAGGGCTTCGATCTCCGCGTGCTGGCGGGGGGGCGGTGCAACGGTGTAGATTTCGTCTCCGGTCACCACTACGCGCACCGGACTGCGGCGATTCTTAAACTCGACTCGGGAATCGATCCCGCCGCTCATAGGCAGGTCGCTCATCTTGTGCGCCACTGGCTCCGGCTCCGGCTCCGGCTCGGCCTGCTGCGCCAGGGCGGCCTCAAGAGCTTCGATGGCGGCGCGGGCTTTCCTTTCTCGTCGCAGCGATCCCATCCGACTCCGTACAGGTCGCCATGAAACGACCGGATGTATTGCCAGCCTGCGTACATGTCGCGCAACGCCTCCAGCGCCTGCTGCATCGCGGCTCGTTGTGTCTTTGTCATGTCAGTTTCCGCAGCCGTAGTTGCCGCAGTTTCGTGTGCAGCCGGGGTGCTTGATTGGGCACTTCCAGGCAACCTGTAAGGGTTGCTTACAGGTTGCCTCCTTACGCGCAGCTTTGTCCGCGCTCACGATCACAATCCGCTCGCCCGAGTGCAGCCACGCGCCGACGGTGCGCCATTCGCGCCGGTCGCTCTTGCCGCTGTGCGGGTCGCGGAGCGCGGCGCGTTGCCTCACCGCACCACCTCGCAGATGATGCGGCCGCGCGCGTCACGTACCAGCGTGCCGGCAGCTTGAGTTGTGACGTGTCCCTGGCGGTAGAGTGCCGTGCAGGGCTCCGGCTGCTCGCGCTGGGTTGGCCACACAATAAGCAGAAACAATCCGGCCCCAATCACAACCAGCCCAACCATTTCGGGCTCGCGCCACCACCGCCGCGAGGTGAAGATCATGCGATGGTCGGAGTTCATGGCGTGGCCTCGCGGGTGCGGCGAATCTTCAGAGGGTGCGCGTGCGCACGCTGGGCGCGCTGGTAGAGCACGCGGCGCCACTCGGCGGCGGAATAGGTGCGGTGATCGCGCACCACCCGGGCGGGCTGTGCGGGCCCGGGAAGGCGCGTCATGCCTAGCGCTTCGGCAAGTGGTCGCCAGTTCATGATGTTGACACCTTGAAAATTGGTGGCCCCGCAACCCGCCCAACCTGGAGGGTATGGTGCATTGCAGCCGCGGGCGCGGGGCCGTTGATCTTCAGTCGGCGCGCGGTTCGTCGGCCGCTTCGGCGGGCTCCGCCAAATCGGCGGGCTTGGCTTCAACCGGCGCGCTCTTCGCGTTGCGTTCGCGCATCTTCGCCTTGAGCGTTTCGGCTGCGCTCAAGGGCTTGTCCGCCCCATCGGGCTTTTGCGCGCCGCTCTCGTGGTCGGCTGGGTCGAACCAGTCGCTCGCAGCGCTCATGCCATCGCGCAGGCTCGCGTAGATTTTCTTCAGACTCACCACCTGGGCGGGCTGGATCGAATCGAGGCGGCGCTGGATGCGCTTCTCGATCTGGTCTTTCGTGACGCCGAAGGCGGCGAAGGCATCGACGATGCGCGCCTGGGCCTCGGGCGAGGTGTCCGCGGTGGTTTTCATCGTGACTTCGCACTGCGCCACGGCGGCCTCGGTCACGTCGCCAGGAATGACCGCGAGGATGCACGCTCGCAGCCGTCGGGCGCCCTGGTTGGCCACCATCTCGTAGATGTCGCGGGGATCTTCGAGGCGCGTGCTGCCGCGCTTGGTGTGCCGGATGTGCGCCACCTGGAAGGTGACTTCGCGGCGGGTGTTGGTCTCCACGTCCCAGCAATACGCCTGCACGGTTGATTCGCCGTGGCGCTGCTCCAGCTCGCGGATGCCGAACTGCATGTTGCCCCACGCCTGCGCCATTGCCTCGGCCAGCCGGATGCTCGGGCCGGTCACGTCGGAGCCGCCGCGGCTGTAGGTGTAGACCGCCGCATCGGCCAGGGTGGGCCGGGCGCAGGCGTTGAGGATGCGATCCATCGCGGCGATGGGGTCGCGGGGGTTGGTGCGGGCAATCATCATGGCGGCCTGCACTTCGGCCACGGCGCGCTGCTGGTCGGTTTGCGCCACGGCGTTGGCCGAGGGGCGGGCGGCCACGGTGGCGCCGCCGAAGGGGTTGACGGGGCGCTGCACGTCTTGAACATCGTTGGGCATGTCGATCTCCTAGAGTGTGGGGTTACTTGAGCATGAAGCGGCGCGAGGGCTCGCCCTGCCGCAAAAACTGCGCGTACAGCTCAGGGTGGCTTTTTTGGAAGGCGGCGGCATCAAAACGCTTCGCGCCCGCCTGCGCGCGCCAGGTCACGAGGGTCTTGCCGGTGAGGCCGGAGAGCAGCCAGTCGCGCTCGCCCAGGGCGGCCATGACAAGGGTGCGCGCCTCTTTTTCGCTCGCATCGAGCGCCTTGCGCTGCTTGGCGATGTCGCGCAGGGTTGCCACGGCGCGCTCCACGTCCTCCGTGGCCACCACCGAGCCTTCGGCGCTCTCTCGGCCGTAGCGCGCGAGCATGTCGGCGTAGCTCACGGGCGCGGGCGGCGTGCCATCCACCACCGCGCGCCAGAATTCGGCTTCGGCCTCGATCAGCATTGCTTGCAATTCAAGGTCCGCCGGGATCTCGTACACATCCACCGCTGGCACGCGCCGGTCCTTGAACATCACCGCCACGTCCGCTACGGGGAGGCCGGCGACGGCCAGGTAGTGCTGCACTTGCAGCAGGTAGGTCGGCGGAATGTCCGCGCTTCCCGGGGCGCCCCACTCGGGGCCGCTGCGGGCGGTTTTGATTTCGAGCACCCGGCCATCGTCGGTGACGCCATCGAGGCTGCCGATCATCCAGTGGTGCGCGGGGTGGCGCTGGATGCCGTCTGGCACGGCCACCACGCGGCCGGTCTGGTCGGCATAGCGCTGGCGAATTTCGGGTTCGAGCGCGCGCCCGATCAGCATGTCGATGTTGTCTTCGACGCCGCCGTCGCTCAGGCCGCTCTTTTCGGCCCACAGCTCGTAGGGCGTGCGCCACTTCGAGACGCCGCAGATGACAGCCGCATCGCTGCCGCCGATGCCGCCGCGCCGCTGCGCAAGCCAGGCGTCGCGGGTCGAGAGTTCGGAGGCGCTCACCAATTGTCCCCCTGAAGCGGGATGCCGCTCTCACGCGAGATACGGTCATCCCACCACTCCTGCGTAGAGGACGTGTAATCCTCATCGAGCCCACCGGCCAGTGGGTCGATAGCCGCATAACCAGAAAATTCCGGCTCTGCTGGCCTGCTGGACGGGTCCAGCAGTTCGGCCAGGTGCTGGCGACATTCGCCCACGCGCTCGGCCGTCCAGCGGCGCTTGCTCTGAAGCTCTGCCCACTTGCGCAGCGAGTTCGGCCAAGCCGGCATCGGCGGCTGCGGCGGGATGGCCGCAAGCTCGGCCTCCCACTCGGCCAGCAATTCCTTGGCAATGGCGATGCGCTCGGCGCGGATGTTGTCGTTGAGCAAGTCCGCGCGGCAGGCGCGCAGGGCCTCGATGATGGGCTCGAGGCAGGTAGTGATAGTGGTGCTCACGCGACCCCCCGCGCAATCAACCAGACAATGCCCAAGGCCACACCAGCCGCCGCGGTGACGCACCACAGCAGGCGCCGGGATCTCCGCGCCCTCGCGCGGTCCATGAACATCCGGCGCTCGCTCCGCGCCAGGTCGCGTTGCCAGGCCCGCAATTCTCGATGGTTCATTTTTCCCTCCAGTTGAATCCACAACTTGTGGACTTGATGAGAGAATTACACAGTCCGTGTATCCTGTCAAACAAATTGTTTAGTTGGGCCGCAAAAAAAGCCCGCCGAAGCGGGCTGTGATGGCGGCAGTGCGGGCCGGGCTATGGCTTCCAGGCGCGCGTGACGAACTTGTTGAAGTCAAGTCCGCCATCCAGCGGGGACATGCGGCACCCAAAGGTGTTGGCGCAAGTCAGTCCGACGGCGATCTTGTAGCTGCCATCCGCGGCCGGGATTTTCTGAACCGAGGCGGCCAGCGCATCGGAATCGGACGGCGGGTTGAAGGTCTCCATGAAGTCGGGCGTCACGGTCTGGAACTTGAGGCCCGAATTGTTGAGCACCCAAAGCCGCGCCGCCGCCCACTTCACTTCGCATTCCTTGGCGCTTGAGCACGTCGGGATCGTGCGCTTGAACTCTGCCTGCTTGGCCTCGCGCTCTTCGCGCGACATGCCAGCGCACCCCGCCAGCCCCACTGCCACCATTACCACAACCGCAGATCGTTTCAGCATTTTCAGTCTCCTATAGGTCGAGTTCAATCCGCACGGCCACGCCGATGATACGGGTGTCGGGTGGCATGTCGAGGATGGGGTAGCGCTCGTTGAGCGGGCGCAGTTTCGGATCGGCACCGTCGTACCACAGCTGCTTGAGCGTGGCCTGCTGATCGGCGGTGCGCTTGGCCAGCACGATAGCACCGTGCGCGTAGGCGCGCGCCGGGTCGATGATGACAATGGCGCCGTCGGGGATCTTCGGCTCCATGGAGTCGCCGCGCACGCGCAGAGCAAAGGCGCTGCTGCTAACCCGGGCGGTCGTTTCGACCCATTCCTCGCCAACGCCTGGTGGGTGGGGGTCCTCGATATCCGCCCACGAGCCCGCGGCCACCCAGGAAATCAGAGGCACCTGGCCACGAAGCGGGGGGCCGTCCGAGATGTTGCCTTGCAAAGGGTCGACGGACCCGCCGGCGCTATGCGCGGGCTCTGACCCTCGAAGCAGGTAGTCAATGGTCCAGCGCAGCTTGGAGGCAACAATTGCGGATCGAGAGCCTGGAAGGCCGCGCAGCTTCCAGTTGTAGAAGGTTTGTGGGGTGACTCCAAGGCGAGCGGCCATTGTCGATTCGTCTATGCCGAGCCGCTCGGCCTCGGCCAAGATTCGTTGCATGGGGGTCTGGGGCACGGGTGGAGCGTATCTGGCGAGACTCAACAAAGTGTTGACTTTTGGGCTAAACGCCATGTTTAATAAAGGCATGAGCCCATTGGAAAGAGCGATTGAAGCGGTTGGTGGCGCAACGGCCCTTGCAAGACTTTTGAAGGTTGAGCCGGCAGCGGTCACTAACTGGAAACGCCGAGGCGTACCCCCAGACAGGGTAATCGCTGTCGAAAAGGCATGCGCTGGCGCCGTGCATCGAAGCGAGATTCGACCGGACATCTATCCGCCCGACGAGTATTTGATCGAGATGAGGCTCTTGACTCCTGGCGAATCAGAGGCCGCATGAAACACCGCGAGGTAGCTCAGTCGGTAGAGCAGTTTCCTGTCGCCGGTTCGAATCCAGCCCTCGCGGCCACATATCTCCCTCCCGCCCGCCTGGGCGGTTCGGCGCTGCCCCACCGGGCGGCGCCTTTTTTCTTCGGTAGTCATGGCGCCAGTGTCTGCGGTTGAGGCGCCCGCGTCACTCCGCGCTGGCGGAGTAGTGGCGGAGCGGTTGCGGACTGCGAAAGCCGCAGCCGTGGCCGACGCCCTAGGAAAGTCGGATTCGTGGGTGGACAAGGTGCGCAACGGCGAGAGCGGGGTGTTGATTCACGACCTTCCCGCGCTGCTGGATGCGCTCGGGCTCAAGGTGGTTGGTGCGTCGAAGGTGTGCGTGGACCGCGATGTTTATGTGAGCCTGCGCACCATCGCCGGTGCGGCGCTTGAGGCGCCTCAAAAGCTTGAGTGGGAGTGATGCGCCCGTGAACTTTTTCAAGCTCTACATCGGCGATTACCAGCGAGACACGGCGCATCTGTCCGTGACCGAACACGGTGCGTATCTGCTCATGCTCCAGCACTACTACGCCACCGAGAAGCCCATGCCGTCCGGAAAGGCGTTGCATCGCATGCTGCGGGCGCAAGACAAGGCAGAGCGCGAGGCCATCGATGCTGTCGTGGCGCGGTTCTGGACCGAGACGCCGGCAGGGCTGGTGAACGAGCGGGCGGACGCGGAGATTGCGAAAGCGGCCACGCAAGCGGACACGAACCGACGCATTGCCGTTCAACGCGAAGAAAGACGAAAGGCCGCACGAAACACCCACGAACCGAGCACGAATCGTGCAACGAACGGCGAACCTAGCCATAGCCATAGCCAGACACCAGAGAAAATCAAAACCCCTGAAGCAGCGCGCTCTACCCCATACCCCCTGCCCGAGCCAACAAGCGCCGATGCGCGCGCCGCGCCCAGGGCCGAGAGCGAGCAAACCGGCACCCGCCGGGGCTTGATGGCCAAGCTGCTGCGCGAGGAAGGCGTGCCCGTCACGCCCTCGCATCCCACGGTGGTGCAGTGGTCGCAGGACGGCGTGACGGACGCGCAACTGCGCGAGTCGCTGGAGGTCGCCCGACTGCGAAAGCCCCGGCCCGAAACCATCCCCATCGCCTACCTGGCCCCCATCCTGCGCGAGCTGCGCGAGCGCCCGGTGGATGCCGGCGGCGCCCGCGAACGCGACTGGGATCGCATCTTCGGCACGTCGCAGGAGACCGCCGCATGACGCCCGCAGACTTCCGCACGGACGTGGTGCCAAAGATCGTGGACCTGGCCGAGGCCATGGACCGAAAGCCCCCAGGCGATGCCGCGCTGCGGGTGTGGTGGTCGGTGCTCGAATCGCTGCCCGTGCATGCCGCGTGCTACGCGCTGCTGCAATGGGGCCGCACGAAGTCGAAGTTCCCGGCGCCCGCGGAGATCTACGCCATCGCATCGGAGATCGACGCCGAGCGGCGCGAGGAACGGATCGCCGCGGATCGGGCCACCGTAGACCGTGAAACGGCGTTCATGGGCTCAACGCCTCAGGGGCGCCGCGCGCTCAGGATGATCCGCGACGCCATTTCGGCGAACGCCTCTCAGGCCCGCGACGGTCGTGCATGGGCTCGCCGGATCATCGACCACTACTCGGACGGCGGCGCCGTTCCCGACCTGTCGCTGCGCTACGCCTGTGACGCCGCTGGCCGGGACATCGAGGATGTTCGAGCGATGCGGGGCGGCGCGTGAGCACGGACAGGTGGATCACGATGAAGGTGGTCGGACATGGCGTGCGCGCGCTGCTGCGCCTGCCGTTTTCGGATGCGCCAGTGCCGAGCATGCCGGGCCTAGATGCAGACATGCTCGACGGGGCGACGCTGATACTCGACCCAGAGCGGATCGAGCGCTTGCGCAGGGATTCGCGACCGGCAGCTTTTGGCATTCCGCAGCCGGATATTCGGCGATGACGCAGGCCAGCATTGATCGCGCAAAACCGGCAGAGCGTTGGTGCGAAGGTTGCCGAAGCTTGCGGCCAGCCGAAGGCGGATACGTCAAGCGAGTTGCGTCAGGCTTTTGCCGCACGCGCCTGTCGTGGCGGTGCGCGCGCTGCAAAGCGTATGCCAACGCGCGGCACGCTGAGATTCGGTCAGAGGCAGCGAAGTGATACGCCTCACGCTGCCATACCCGGTGTCGGCAAACCGCTACTGGCGTCAGTTTTTCAACCCGCGCGCGCGCCATGTGATGCAAGGGCCATCGACCGAGGCTCAGTCGTACAAGCGCGAGGTGGCCAGCATAGCCCGGCAGGCCGGGATCCGCACGCCGCTGGTGGGGCGCGTTGAGGTCCGCTATTGGCTGGTTCCGCACGCACCGAGCGACGCGCAAAAACGGGCACGGCTCGACCCGGACGCATGGGACCTGGGCGTGCAGTGCCTAGATCTGGACAACGCGCAAAAGGTGCTGATGGACTCGCTCAAGGGCGTGGTGTTCGAGGATGACAGGCTCGTGCATCGCATCGTGGCCGAGCGCGCCGCGCCGGGTCAAAAAGGCTTGATCGTGGAGATCGAGCCGTTCACGCCATCGTGGCTGCGGGACAAGCCAACACCTTTAAACGGCTGACGATGAAATCGACCAACCTAGGCAACTGGCCTGATCCCATTGAGACCATGAAGGCGCAGACCTCCGACGTTCTGCTGTCCTTCTCCATGGGCAAGGATTCACTCGCGGCGTGGCTCGCCATCCGGGAGCATTTCGAGCGCGGTCGGGTGTCAACGGTGGCCTGGGAAACCGGGCCTTTTCACCCAAGGAGGTGTGTCATGCGTGGACGTACCAGGGGCCGTGCTGCGGCCCGTAACAGAAGGGGCGGCCGTCGGGCCGCCGGGCGGAACGCTGCTAGCGCGTACTAGCCTAAGTCTCGCCGCAGGGGGCTGGGGATTCGGCCCCAGCTTCATCACCCCGTCGAATCGTAGATGCGCCACGACCGCCTTTTTGCTCAAACATGCAACCTGTCTTGATAGAGCTAGTCGATCTGTTGGGAATCTCAGACGCCCTGCACCTCGTGCGCCGTTGGGGCGGCTGCAATCTCTATGTCCCAGTGATCGCCGATCCTACCGAGCCGCTCGCGCTGGTGATGGGGCTGGAATCTGCAAAGCGGCTTGTGGAACGCTACGCCGGGCAGACCCTCTCGCTACCGCTGGAACGCAACGCGCTGCTCGATTTCCGTGACGCCGCAATGCGCAGAGAGGCCGCCTCGGGGGCAAGCCTGCGATCGATCGCGCAACGCTACGGCCTGAACCGCCGCACCGTGAGAAAGCGCCTCGCCCGCCCCGCGGTGGGAGTGGAGGGTGGGGCATAGTCCCATGGTGCGTTTGGCTGCGACGCGGCGCCACAATCGCGCGCCATGAACTTCGAACAAGCCATCAACATCGTCCTCGCCCACGAAGGCGGGTTTTCCGACAATTCGGCCGATCCTGGAAACTGGACGGGCGGCAAGCCCGGCGTGGGGCGGCTGCTGGGCACCCGGCACGGCATCAGCGCCGCCGCTTACCCGGACGTTGACATCCCGCGACTGACCATCGAACAGGCTGCCGCGCTGTACCGCCGCGACTACTGGGACCGGCTGCGCCTCGATGAGATACCAGCGGCGCTGCGGTTGCATGTGTTCGATGCGGCCGTGAACTCAGGCACCGCAGCGGCGGCCCGCTGGCTTCAATTGGCCGTTGGCGCAAATCCTGACGGCATCATCGGCCCCGCCACCCTGGCCGCGGCACAGGCGGCCGATCCGGCGCGGGCGGTGTGCCGGATGGTGGCCGCGCGGCTGCTGCTGCTGGCCGGTAACGCGAACTTCGCAACCTTCGGACGCGGCTGGGTGCGCCGCGTGGCCGCTAACCTTCAAGGGAGCTAGGCACAGAGATGGGCGCGGACTTTGACTGGCGGGCCGCCGTGCGGGGCGTGGCCCCGGTGCTGGGCACCGCCTTGGGTGGGCCGCTGGCGGGCGCGGCGGTCTCCGCTCTCTCAAACGCCATCCTGGGCGGAAGCTCCGGCGATGCGGCAAAGGACGAAGAGCGCCTCGCGGGCGTGATCGCGCAGCGCGGCATGGACCCGCAAACCGTGCAGCAGGTGCTGGCAGCGGAAAACGCCCTGCGCGTGCAACTGCGCGAACTACAGGTGGAGGAAACCCGCATCGCGGCAGAGACCGAGCGGGCCTACATCGCGGACACCCAGCAGGCGCGCGAGGCGCACGCGCAATCGGCGGGCGTGATGCGACTGGGCTACGCCATCAACGCGCTGTCCTATCTCCTCATCGGCCTCGTGCTGATCGGCTGCTACCGAGTGCTTGCCGGCGACGCCTCCACCATCACGCCAGAGCTTGCCATGGCGGTTGGAACGGTGGCCGGATCGGTGGTCCAGTGGGTGATGGGCAACGCGGCGCAGGCCAACGGCTTCTTCTTCGGATCGAGCCCGACCTCGCGCGCCAACGCCTCGAAGATGGCCGATGCCATCGCCAACGCGGCAAAGCGACCATGATGCGCAGCCATCCCTCGCGCCGATCAACAGACCACGGCCTGAATCAACTCCTCGACTCGCCAGGACTAAAAGCCATCGCTCACTTGGTGACCGTCGTTGCCATCCCGCTTTTTTCGTGGGGTGGATCTCAGGTGCTCGGCGAGCTGCGCAACATCAACGCCCACCTTTCGCGGCTGGCACTTAGTCAAGCTACCGCAGAGGTGCGCATCGCTAACACCGAGCGCGAGGTGGAAAAGCTGCACCACCGGCTGGATCGTCTCGATGGCACCCGCCAGAAGTAAGCCCACAACGACGAAGACCAAAGCCCGCCCCTCGCGCGGCGGCGCGAAGACCAACGCCATGACCATCGCGGCCAAGATGCGCGCCGCCAAGGCGCTGGAACTTCGCAAAGAGGGTGAAACCTTCGAGACCATCGCGCAGAAAGCTGGCTACAAGTCAAAGCAGGCCGCCTGGGACGCGGTGCGACGCGCGCTTGCCGAGGTGATCCGCGAGCCCGCCGAGGAATTGATCCGCCTTGACCTGGAGCGCCTTGACGCTATGTGGGGCGTCAACTACCTGAACGCCCAAGGCGGCGATCCGGTGGCCCTGCAAGCCTGCCTTAAAATCATGGAGCGCCGCGCGAGGCTGCTGGGCCTCGATGCCCCGCAGAAAATGGCCGCCACCACCCCGGAGGGCGAACAGGCCCACGCGGCACCCGTGTTGATCGCGCTGCCGCCCGCGCTGTCGGTGGAAGAGTGGCAGCAAACCTTCGCGCGGCCCGGGAGCTGATCGACGCCGGGGCGCGCGTTGCCTTTTGCCCGCAGCCCGGCCCGCAAACCGCCGCTCTTGCCTGCCCCGTGGCCGATCTGATGTTCGGCGGGGCGCGCGGCGGCGGCAAGACCCACTTCCTGCTCGGCGACTGGCTCAAGCACCAGGCCCTCTACGGCGCGGCGGCGAAGGGAATCCTGCTGCGACGCACCTACGCAGAACTCGACGAAGTGCAAGCCCAGGCGCAAGAGATGTTCCCAGCCGCCGGCGCCGTCTTCCGCGCCGGGCGCCAGGAGTGGCAATTTCCAAACGGCGCGCGGCTCAAGCTGCGCCATCTGGGCCGAGATGCCGACGCGCAGCACTACCAAGGCCACTCGTACACATGGCTTGCCGTCGATGAGGCCGGCAACTTCGCCAGCCCGGACCCAATCGACAAGCTGCGCGCAACACTGCGCAGCAAGATTGGCGTGCCAGCCATGCTGCGCATGACCGCAAACCCCGGCGGCCCAGGCCACGGCTGGCTGAAGAAGCGATATGTCGATCCAGCGCCGCCCATGGTGCCGCACTTCGACCCGCTCACGGGCACGCAACGGGTGTTCATCCCCTCGCTGCTCACAGACAACGCCCTGCTGATGCGCAACGATCCGACCTACGCGCAGCGCATCCGCGCCTCCGGCCCCGCGTGGCTGGTGGCCGCCTGGCTCAACGGCGACTGGAACGCAAGCCCCGACGGGGGCATCGTGCTGTCGCAGTGGTTCAGGCGCTACCTGCGCGTGCCGCCCGAGGCGCATATGGTGGTCCACTCGTGGGACACGGCGCAGAAGTCAGCGCAGATCAACGACCCATCCTGCCTTACGAGCTGGCGCGTGGGCCACGGGGCGCCCGGGGCGTACTTGGCCGAGGTGTTCACGAAGCGCCTGGAATACCCGGCGCTTCGCAAGGCGGTGATGGACTGGGCCGCCCGGGACCGCCCCAATGCCATCCTGATCGAAGACAAGGCGAGCGGCACGAGCTTGATACAGGATCTGCGCGGCTCAACGACGCTGCCCATCATTCCCATGGAACCCGAGGGCGACAAGGCCACGCGCATGTTCGGCGAGACCGGCGCTTTCGAGGCGGGCCGGGTGTTCTTCCCGGAGAGCGCGCCGTGGCTGCTGGACTACGAGCTGGAATTGACCATCTTCCCCCTTGCGCCCCACGATGACCAGGTGGATTCAACGTCACAGTTCCTAAAATGGTGGCGCCTGTCCACCGGCCGAATCGATTCCGCCAGCACCGGAGGGCGCGTGACGGCCACGGCGACTACAGCTAGCGCGGCACTGCGTGATAATGAGGGCTACGGCGCTGTGGGCCGCACCCGACTGGAGCACTGAACATGGCACAAGACCCTATTGCAACGCCGCTCATGGGCGAACTCTCAAAGCCCGAGCAACTGGTGGGCGCCTACGCGCGCATGACAGCGCGCATGAGCCCGTACCTCGATGCCCTTGCTCCAGTGGACACCATCCTGCAAGCGAAGGGCGGAATCGACCAGACCAACGCCCTGTACCGAGAGCTGCTGCGCGATGACCAGGTGGCGTCCTGCTTTCAGCAGCGGCGCATGGCCGTGACCAGCAAGGCCACGGTTGTGGAGCCGGGCGCGAACGACGCGCTTTCCACCCGCGCCGCCGATGCGCTGCGCGAGCAACTGGAGCGGCTCGCCTGGGATGACATCACCGACAAGATGCTCTACGCGAGCTTCTACGGCTGGGCCGTGGCCGAAGTGATCTGGCGCCCGTCGGGCTCGATGGTGGAGATCGAGGCAATCATCGCGCGGGACCGCTCGCGGTTTCGCTTCGGGTGGTCCGGGGCGCTGTATCTGCAAACCACGGCCGGCCTCGTGGAGATGCCGCCCCGCAAGTTCTGGACCCTGCGCGCGGGCGGCGACACGGGCGACAACCCCTACGGCCTGGGGCTGGCCCACGCGCTCTACTGGCCCTGCTGGTTCAAGCGCAACGGCATGCAGTTCTGGATGACCTTCCTCGAACGCTTCGCGCAGCCTACAGCCGTGGCCAAGCTGCCGCCGGGCATGATCGAGAGCCCGGAGCAGCGCGGCAAGGCCCTGGAGATGCTGCGCCAGATCGCCAGCGATGCGGGCGTGGTGTGCCCGGACAACGTGGCCGTGGAACTGCTGGAAGCCTCGCGCAGCGGCACCGCCGAATATGGCGCGCTGCAATCGGCCATGGACAGGGCCATCGCCAAGGTGATCCTCTCGCAGACCATGACCACGGACAACGGATCAAGCCTGTCCCAGGCGCGCGTGCATATGGGCGTGCGCGATGAGGTGGTCAAGGCGGATGCGGACCTTCTCAACGAGGCTTTCGCTGACCAGGTGGCCGCGTGGTGGACCGCCTTTAACTTCCCCGGCGCCGCCGTGCCCAAGAGGCCCAAGGTGGGCCGCGACATCGCGCCGCCCGAGGACCTGAACGCCCGCGCGGAGCGCGACACCAAGGTGTCCTCCCTGGGCTTCGCCCCCACGGAGGATTACATCGCCACCACCTACGGCGAGGGCTGGGAGAAGAAGGAGACCCCGGCCCCGCTGCTGGCCGCCGCCGCGGGCGATCCCAACGCCCCGCCGCCGCCCGACAACGGCGACAACACCCAGGACCCCGCCGGGGCGCAGTTCGCGGACCCGCCCGCCCTGGCCGCCCTGCGCGCGGGCCGCCGCGCGGATCAGGATGCGCTGGTGGAGGCCGCAGCGCGCTTCGCGGAACAGTACGACACGGTGATGGGCCGCCAGATCGGCGCGCTGCTCGACAGCGCGGAGGCCGCTGACGATTACGAGACCTTCCGCAACCGCCTGGCCGAATTGCTTGAGGCGCCGCCAGCGCCGGGCGCGCTGGAAAAGCTCACCCGCGCCGGTCTGTTCGCCCGCCTGATGGGCGCCTCAAGGGCGGCCCGCCGCGCGCCGCGCCGGCCGTGAAGCTGCGCTTCGGCGCGGCCGAGCTTCTGCAAGCCCTGGCCATCGACCAGGCCGCGGACGAACAGCGCGCCATCGATGCCCTCACCGCCCTGCTGGCGGGCGAGGCGCCGTCCGCGCCGCAGCCGCCGCAGGCCGCCGCCGAGTTTTTCGACGTGCCTACTGGCGATGCTTTCGACGTGGCGCCAGAGCGCGCCATCAACTACTTCAGGGCCATGGGCCTGGGCAACGCCTTTGCCTGGCAGGATGCCATCGACACCGCCACCGCCGAAGCCTTCACCGTCGCCAAGATGATGGACATGGACCTGCTCGCACAGGTGCGCGCATCCCTCGAATCGGCCGCCGCCAACGGCACGCCCTTCAAGGACTGGACGCGCGAGATCGTGCCGCTTCTCAAGCGCGCTGGCTGGTGGGGCAGGAAGCCGCTCAACGACCCGGTGACCGGAGAGGTGGTGGACGCGCAACTGGGCAGCCCCTCGCGCCTGGAAACAATCTTCCGCACCAACCTGCAATCGGCCTACGCGGCCGGCCAGTGGAGCCAGATCGAGGCGCAGCGCGACACGGCGCCGCTGCTCATGTACGACGCCCTCGATGACTTCCGCACCCGGCCAGCGCACCGCGCCTGGGACGGCAAGCTGCTGCCGGTGGACTCGCCCTGGTGGCGCACGCACTATCCGCCCAACGGCTGGAACTGTAGGTGCGGGGTGATCCAACTGAGCGAGGACGAGGCCGCGCAGATGGGCCTTGAAGTCTCGCCCGCGCCGCGCACCCGTACCGCCGCCTGGACCAACCCGCGCACGGGGCGCGTGCAGCGCGTGCCGGTGGGGGTGGACCCGGGTTTCGACCGCAACGCGGGCCTGGACTATCAGCAGCACCTCAACGGGCTCGCCGCCGAGAAAGCCGCCGCGCTGCCCGATGATCTTGGCGCTGCTGCCAGCCGGGCGCTTTCGAATGCCCCGAAGGCGCCGCGCCGCAAGCCATAAGGGCGCAGGGTGGGGCATGGTCCCATGGTGAAAAGCGCCCTTGAGGGGTGTACGGTGCGCGCACATCAACAGCGCCCCGGGTACTCATGCAACCCTTCGACATTTTCAGAGCGGGCCGCCATACGGCATCCGGTGGGCAGACCCTCGACTTTTCGGCAGAGGTTTTGCGTGCCGCTGTAGCAGCCTACGACCCCGCGCTGCACGAGGCGCCCATTGTCGTTGGTCATCCCCGCGACAACGAACCGGCCTACGGCTGGGTGTCGCGCCTCGAAATGGACGGCACCACCATGCGGGCCGTTCCTGCCCAAGTGGAGCCGCAGTTTGCCGACCTGGTGGCAGCAGGGCGCTTCAAGAAGCGCTCCGCGTCTTTCTACACCCCAGACGCCCCGAACAACCCCAAGCCCGGCACCTACTACCTGCGCCACGTGGGCTTTCTCGGCGCGCAGCCGCCCGCCGTGAAGGGCCTGCGCGAAGTGAAGTTCAGCGCCGATGCCGAAGCCGGCGTGATCGAGTTCGCGGACTACAGCGTGAGCCTCATGGCGCAGATGGCGCGGCGCATGCGCGAGTTCTTCATCGCCAAGTTTTCCCTTGAAGACGCGGACTCGGTGCTGCCCGACTACCTCGTGGGCGGCCTCGAAGCCGAGGCCAATCGCCCGGCGCCCGCCGCCGAAACACCCATCTCAACCTCTTTCTCGGAGACAAACGCCATGAGCGCGGAACACCAGAGCCAACTCGACGCCCTGAAGGCCACAGCCGCACAACTGGAGGCTGATCTTGCCAAGGAGCGCGAGGCGCGCACCAAGGCCGAGGCGAGCTTTGCCGAACAGGCCGCCGCCCTGAAGGCGCGCGAGCGCGCGGCGGACCTTGCCACCGTGACCGCCGCCGTGGACGCCCTCGTGACCCAGGGGCGCGTGCTCCCGCCGCTGCGCGCGGGCGTGATCGCCTTCGCCGCCGCCCTCGACGCCACCGAGGCGAGCGTGGAATTCGATGAGGCTGGCGCCACCAAGAAGGTTTCCCCGCGCGAGTGGTTCATGGCCTTCGTGCAAGCCGCCCCCGTGTCCGTGCAGTACGGCGAACTCGCCCCCGCGGGCATTCCGGGCTCCGCGGGCTCGGACAACGTGGACATCGCCAACCGCGCTGCCGCCTACCGCGCCAAGGCCGCCTCAGAGGGTCGCCACATCAGCTTTACCGAGGCCGTGACCGCCATACACGCGGGCAAGGCGTAACCAAGGCAACCCGCTCACCCGATAGGAGCCACAGCCCATGAGCAACCCCGCACTCATCAAGACCTTCACGGCGGGCGCCGCCGTGGATCCCGCGCGCATCGTGACACTGAGCGCCGCGAGCACCGTCACGGCCGCAAACTCCGCGACGGCCGCAAGCATCGGCATCAGCGACGAAATTCCGCAGGTCGCCACCGGCCGCAATGTGGACGTGATCCTCTCCGGAGTGGCATGGGTGACCGCTGGAGCCGCCGTGGCGCTGGGCGCCATGCTCACCTCCGACGCCACAGGCCGCGCGGTAACGTCGGCCAGCGCGGGAAACCGCATCATCGGCCTGGCGCTCGATGCCGCTTCAGCGGCCGGTGATCGCATCCGCTGCTACATCTCCCAGGGCGTGCAGTAACCCAGCCGCCGCCAGCCCACCCCTAAAGGACCGCCGCCATGTCCACCACATTCCCGTTCCCGGTTCAGCAAGAGCTTACGCAGATCGCGTTGGCCTACCGCAATCAAAGTTTCATCGCCGACATGGTGATGCCGCGTACGCCCGTGCCGTTCCGCGAGTTCAAGTGGCTCCAGTTTACGCGCGAAGACATGTTCAACGTGCCCAACACTATCGTGGGCCGCAAGGGCGTTCCGGCAGAAGTCGAATTCGGCGCGACGGAAGTGGCCAGCTTCGTCCGAGACTATGGCCTGGACGATCTGGTCCCACAGGAAGACCTGCTATCTGCGCCCAGCAGTTACAACCCGCTGGGCCGCGCCGTGGAGGGCATTACTGAACTCATTGCGCTGGATCGCGAGGTTCGCGTGGCCAACCTGTTGACCACCGCAGGCACGTATGCGGCGGGCAACTCCGCAACCCTCTCTGGCACGTCGCAGTGGTCTGACTACACCAACGCTGACCCATACACCGCGATCATGTCGGCGCTGGAAGGTTTGCTGGTTCGGCCCAACACTATGGTGATCGGTCGGCAGGCATGGAACCGCTTGCGGGTGCATCCTCGCATCACGGCCGCCGTCTATCCCAACGGCGGGCAGATGGCCAACACCAACCGTGTTGGCACGCCAGCCAGCGTGCAAGCCGTTGCAGATCTGTTGGAGCTGTCCAACATCTATGTGGGCGACTCGTGGCGCAACACGGCCGCCAAAGGTCAAACCGCAAGCATGGCCCGTGTCTGGGGCAAGCACGCGGCGTTCCTGCACCTCAACCCGGTTGCAGGCATCCGCGGCGAGGCCATCACCTTCGGCTACACCGCGCAGTTCGGCACGCGCGTGGCCGGATCGATCCCGGAGCCCAATGTGGGCCTGCGCGGCGCGCAGCGCGTGCGCGTGGGCGAGTCTGTTCGCGAGGTGGTTTGCGCAAACGACGTCGGCTACTTGTTCCTGAACGCTGTTGCGTAATCGCTTGAGGAGCTTGGACCTCATGAGCAAGGTAAAAACTGCCGCATGGGTCGTTGTGCACACAGTGCACCACGATGGCGAGCGCTTCGGGCCTGGCGATGCGCTGCATGTGAGCGAAGAGGAGGCCGCGCCGCTGTTGGCGGTTGGCGCCATCATCGCCAAGCCGCACATCCACGAGCCGCACAAACCGGAGAGAAAGCCGGATAACGACGGCGGAAATGGACAGGTAGGCGGCAACTAGACGCCCGCTCGAACACTCGGAACCAGATCGCCATGGACCAGTTTTTCGCCAACGGCCGACAGGGCTTAGGGCTTGGGTTGATTGACCTGGACACCGCTGCCATCAAGGCGGCGTTGCTCAGGGGGTACACCTACAGCGCAGCCCACACGTTCGTCTCGGACGTCACCGGCGCTGGAGGCACGCTGGTGCAGACCAGCGCTGCCTTGACTACGCCCACGTTTGCCGACGGCGTGATGGACTTTGACGACGTGACCTTTACCGCAGTGTCTGCCGGGCCGGCGGTAGACGCCATCTTGATGTTCCAGGCCAGCGCAGTCACCGGCGGCGCTGACGTTGCGGCAACGGCGCAGCGGTTGGTTGCGATCCTTGATGGCCGCTTTAGGTTCACCGTCGCCGCGGGAGCAGCGGGCGGTGCGGTTGCTGTCACGGTGGACGCGCTTCAGCTCGCCATCGCCAACGGCGCTGTGGCCACGCGAATCAGCGGCACCGGCCCGGCAAGCATCACGCTTTCGTCGGCCGCCGCAGCTGGCGCGCGCTCGCTGGCGGTTTCCGCGCTTGGATCGGCGGTCTCGGCCGAAGCGGTCTACGAGGTGGCCTACAGCGGATCGAACCTCCCGATCACGCCGAACGGCGGCAACATCGCGGTGACTTGGAGCAACAGCGCCAACCGCATCCTGAGGATCTGAGGCGATGGCCGACAACGTCATTCTGCCGGGCAGCGGCGAGCCAATCGCTACCGACGATATTGGCACGTCCCCGAACAACGCGCACTACCAGCGCGTCAAGCTGAGTGACGGACTAGCGGACAGCGCGCGCCATGCGCGCGTACTGGCGTCTAATGCGGACGCCGCAGATGCCGGCATAGTAGTGCGCAACACGCCTCAAAACACTTGGAGCGTGAGCTTCACGCGCGTCAACGCTTCCGCGCTTGATACCCCAGAAATGACGCAGCGCCGTTTGGGCGCGGGCATGGGCGTATCTCAGTCGAACGGAAACCTTGT
>Ga0209972_10001745_pt1 | contig 18561 bp, 19 predicted proteins | sample NOAtaG_7_FD_187302 | JGI IMG/M metagenome (GOLD analysis project Ga0209972, IMG submission 187302) | Freshwater lake microbial communities from Lake Erie, under a cyanobacterial bloom - NOAA_Erie_Diel1S_2200h metaG (SPAdes) (version 2) | ecosystem: Environmental > Aquatic > Freshwater > Lake ... | reverse complement strand
AATTATTCCAATAGATGGTATAACTTTTCTAAAAAAGAATAAATATTATATTTTTATATTATACCAAACATTATCTTTCTTGATAAGCAGTATGTTCCCAGCTTAAAAAATTTTTATAATCTTGGCAAGCAATAATTTAGGTTGCTAAAATACCAAGTGCGGAGTTGTAAGTAAAAATTCCAGAGTTTATGCGACACTGTCATCCTGAACTCGTTTCAGGATCCAAAATAAAATAGGAAATTTTTCGACCAAAAATTTAGCCCTGGAATAATTCAACAGGGCAGTAAGATTTAAAACAAAATAATTGTTATGTTATAGAACAATTGATGCTCGTTCACAATCATCTCTATGCCTGCAGTTGACAGGACATTGAAGAGGCTCATCCCATGGATTGATAGGATTTGGGCAAGTCTTGACTTCCCGCTGGGGAACAAAACCAGCTACTTCTTTAACATCGTTTGTAATTTTAAGTTCTGCCAAAATATCTCCAGGGAAAAATTCTTCAGCAACTATCATAAACACCTCTCAAATTAGATAAATTTAACTCAAACATTCATTTAAAAACACATATTTAATTTTCCGGCAAGTATTTTTTAAGGAAGCTTTTCCTGTGTATCATTTTTAACCCATTTTCCTTTATAGCTAGCATATGTTTTGCCGTTCCATAACCCATGTTTTTATCAAGAAAATAGTTTGGATATTTCAACCCTTCTTTAATCATAATTTCGTCTCTAAAGTATTTGGCTAAATTAGAAGCTAAGGCCACAGCAAAATATTTATCATCGGCAAAGTTCTCCATAATTATTCTAGGATTAGCTTTTATATTCTCGGAGGAATTATTTTCGCCTGAAATATTTTTTATAAAGTCCAAAATTTTATCTGGTTTTAAATTCTTCTCTAATAGTTTTAAATCGAGATTAAGTCTGCGAAATTCTTCTTTATTTTCATCCAAAATTGAATTCAAAAGTTCTAAATTGTATTCATCTTGAAATTTCAAAGTTCCATCTAAAAATATTTGTGAATCATTAATCAACTCACTATTACTTATAGATAAACCAATTAAACTAACCAGCATTAAATGCCGAATACAAACTGCTATTCCAAAACTATCGATTAATTCTGGGGAAGCCTGCAGAATCAAGTATTCTGCTGATAACTCGTCCACTTTAGAAAAAACTTGATACCGAAATTTAGCTGTGGTTTTTTTGCTGTCCCGTAGTTTTGGACCGAGTGTATCTGGAAGTATATTTGATTGATGAGCGTCGCTTGCTACCCCCAAGACTTTGACTACCCCCAAGCCTTCGGCTTGACCCCTTACCAGGGGTACTTTCCCACATTTGTCTACAATTTTATCAAATTTATTTTCTAGGTAATAATTTGTATAAATTCCAACTGACATTGGTAAAGCCACAATTCCCACACAAACAGGACCAGCCACAGGGCCCCTACCCACCTCGTCTATGCCAATTTGCCAGTTCAAAGTTTTGTTCATTGTTTAAACATTTTCTTAACATTCTTTTTAGTAAAGCCCAAGCTTACACAGGCTTAATATGTTAAGTTTGACTTAGATGATTTTACTAATAAATATTAATCAGTTCATAAGTAGATCAAAAGAGGCAATTATGACATTTTTTGGTATAGCACCAAAGTTTTGGTTGAAATCGAAAGGGATAGGATACTATATTCCAAGTTTTGTAGAAAATGAGTGGCCTACCTCTCATTATGTTAGTTACCTATTTTTCCCAGGCAAAACTGAAAAAGATGTTTGTAACATACACCTTAGCATTAAGGATAGAATGCCGAAATATCATTTTAACGTTATAGAATCAGTTTACGGTGTTTATATAATAGTGTTTATTCCAAGAATAGAACTTGTGATAAACACATCGATATTGTTATATAGTTTAGCAAATGAATTTAGCGTTGAAATTAAAAACTTTGATTTTGCTTTAGTAGATGCTGAATTTCAAGAACTTCAAACTAACAATGAGTCTTTGATTTCACACCTTATCAATTCTGTTTAACCAGAAACTCATAATCTCATTTTACATGAGGTTTTTTTATAACCCACTTCCTCCGATTGAAGTTACTCCAATAGAACCGGCTTTGAAATCGTAGTTAGAATAGGCTAGGAAATAATCCACTGTTCCTGTGTTGGCTGTGATTTCAAAATCTACATTCCAGAATAATTGATTTGCAGTTAAAAGTGTAGCTGAACACCCTGTTGAAAGATTATAAGGAACATTAGCGGCTAAAGAGCGCCAAGTGGTATCAGACTTGAATTTGTATCTAAAAGTACAAGTTGTAGTGCTTTCTAAACGAACATCGTTTGCTAAAGTAATAACCAAGTTTCCAGCAGTTGCTGAACCTGAACCTCCATATCTTTTAGCAAGAGCCTGGGTTGGAGAATAGGAAATATTGGTTTCGAATATTGCACAAGGATCAGTTTGATCACAAATTATGGTTGCAGGATTTCCAGCCAAAACAAAAGTTGTGAAGTGAGTTGTAGTACAAGTAAGTTTTTGATTTTGTAAATCGTTTGTACAAGTGTGATCTAGCCAAGGTGTATTTCCCCCTTCCCAGCTTTTTACGGTTAAAGAATTTGGGTCTAAACCTGCAATATCGGAAGGGCTGTAATCTATTGAGAAAGTAATTGGTTGAGCGAAAGTTGAACTTGGTGCTGGTGAAGTTCCAATAAAATCTTTAATTTCGTAAACATGATTTCCAACCGGTTTAAGTTGGCCAGGTAAGACCGGAGAACCAGAAACTCCATCGCCTGTGGAATTTAAAGCAGCACTTAATTTTTTAATTTGCAAAACTCTGTTTTCAGGGAAGGCACCGGCTGGGATATCAAGTTTAATTCCGTCTGAATTTGTATCAAGTTGTTCAATTAATTTTCTAACAGTGCTAATAACCTCGTCGCTATCAACAGAATCTGGATTTGTAGTTCCGGCGCAACCGCCAGTGGTAAATTTCTGTGGCTGGACTATAATTGGGAGGCTGTCAGCTACAGGAATTGTAATACCAAAAAAGTAAGTAGTACAAGGAAGAAGATTACTCAGTAATAGACTGTGAGAGGTAGTTGGCTGAGTTTCTGCTACACTTAAAGGTAGATTTGTACTAAGTAAACCATAATTCATGTTGATTGCGGCAGCAATTTGTGTTGTAAAAGAAATTTGAGTTCCACCGTCCACTTGAGTAATTGCTAAGTTAGATATTCCTTCAGGCGATGATATTGGAAATTGTGTTGGCAATAAACTTAAACAATTACCAGAGTCTGGGATTATGGAATGATTAGCGTTAGCTACAATTGCACAAATTTGTGTTGCCCCAACAGGGGTTGATAATACAGGAAGAGAGTAAGGTGAAGCACCAGAATACATTTTGTTTACCACAGTATTAGCTTCGTTATTGAAATAAAAATGTGTATGAAAACCTCCCTGTTGATTGGTGTAATTTGTTGTAGTAAATGAAATTGAATAATTAAGATCTACAATATTTACTGCAGTTATTTCAACACTTTTAACCGGTTCAACAACCGCTTTTGCAAGTTCTGGTGAAATTAACTGGCTATTAAAACCAAGGCTAAAAGTAAAAATTGCCAAAACCCCAACAATTGCTGCCAAAGCATATTTGGTTACTTTATTTCTTTTTAAATCGAAGAATAGCCCAAGATTAGGACCTTTAGCCATTTGATCAATTTTTAAAGGTTTTTTTACAACAGTTTTAGGGGTTTCTGTTTTCATATTTTTGTTTTATGCATTATATATTACATATTCAATTTATGCAAAAGTGCAGAAAATTCTTAAAATGGCCGAAACCTGAAACTGCAAACAAATTACAACAACTTTAAATTGCAAAATTCACTAAAACAATAAGATTGACAAATAAATTTATATTAAGAACTAAAAGTAGGATCTAAGCTGGAAAATAACTTATTAGTTTAATCTTAAAAAACCCAAATAAGATTTAATTCAGCAAGAATAATATCAATACCAATTAATAATTATGGCTAAGAAAAATGTTAAAAAAGAAGCAACAAAATCTGAAATAGTATCTTCGAACGAAAAAGCTGAGCAAGTTTGGTGGCAAAAAAAGTGGCTACAAATTGTATTCGTTGTAGTTATTATTTTAGGCATTGTGCTTGCAATAATAGCTTTCTGGCCAAAAAACAAAGCTGTAGAATCTAAGTCCACCAACTTCGTTTTGATTAAGGAAAAAGGTGAAGTGGAATATAAAGTTAAAGACAACGGAAATTACATAGGTTTTACTGGAGATGAAATAAGCATTCCAACCGGAAGTACAGTTAAAACAAAACTTGATGCTTTGGCCCATATTTTAATGCCAGATAATTCTTTAATTTCCCTAGATAAAGACACAGAATTGAAAGTGGATATTACTGATGCTGGAAACAAGTTTAATCAATTAGTTGGATCAACTTGGCATAGGGTTGAAAAAGTGGCTAGTGGTTCATATCAAGTAAATACACCAAACGCTTTGGCTACAGTTAGAGGAACAATTTTTGGAGTAGAACTTTCCGCAATTCCAGATGAATTAACTGGGGTTTATGTTGTAGAAAGCAAGGTGGATGTAGAATCTAAGATTGATGATTCCTTAACCGAATTAACCCCAAAACAATTGATTGAAATTGGCTCAGAGAAAATTGGAAAAATTATTAGAAAAGGAATATTAATAGATCCAGGCGGACAAGGAAGATGGTATGTACGAAATTATTACATTGATCAGCTTTGGAAAGAAGGATTAAAATTAGAAGATATTTTGAAATTTAAGGATATTGATCAATTAAAGGATTCTGATGAAAATAACAAGCTTCCTACACTTAAAGAAAATTGTTTAAATCTTTTGGAAGAAAAAAACCGTGACGCATTAATTGGTGCTTATCTAAATATTGGAAGCGATGCTTCAGGCAAAGTTTTACCAGCAGGATCTTCTATTTCTGCCACCACGGATAGTTTTAATCCTTGTACTAAATTGCCATTCCCGGCTAGTGGAATTTCTTGGAAACTTAATGACCAGGATAAAGGTAAAGGAGATAAGATTAGTATTGAAAATCTAAATAGTGGAGACTATATTTTATACGCCAACGGGAAGGATGGAAGCTACACCGCAAGCAATTTAATTACATTCAAAATTGATGCCCCAGTTTTACCTCCTGCAAACTCTACAACTAGAAAAATTGTAAAGAATATTCAACCAAATGTTCCAGCAGTAATTGTTAACCAAGCCCCAACTGCTTTTATTCGTACACCTAACAATGGAGATTTTTTCCAAGCTAATTTCAACCAAATATTACAAGACCCGATTTTCTTCAAAGCCAATTTCAGCCAAACTTCGCAAGATCCATTTGCTACAGTAAGTTTAAACGGATCTGGAACTGACCCTGAAGATGGTAATTTAGCAGGTTCAAGCCTTGTTTGGAAAGCTAACGGTGTTGTGGTTGGTACTGGAAATAGTGTAAATGTTGATTTAATAACTACCTTTAGTTGTTCGGCAGGAAGTGGTACAACCTATTTAATTGAATTAACAGCAACAGATAGTAAAGGACTTTCCAGCGTTGTTCAATCGGTAATAATTACTGTTGATTTTGATAGTAGTAACGCTTGTTAAAAAAATATATGTTTACCAATTCTTTAAAGGATAAGTTTAAACCTTTCTTAATTCCTGAATTAGGGTTCATTCCTTTGGGAATTTTGCTGGGTTTTGGGCTTTCTTTAACAAGTCCACTTTTATCTGCCAATCAAATTATTACTGATCAACTTCAAGGATCAATTCAAGCCAGATCTGATGTGGTAATTGTTGGGCTGGATGACAAAAGTTTGCAAGAAATTGGGGCCTGGCCTTGGAATAGAGATGTATTTGCAACCGCATTAACAAATTTGGAAAAAGCAAAACCCAGGGCTGTGGGATTGGATGTACTTTTTTTAGAATCAAGACAGGGCGATGATAAGCTAAATTCATTTCTAAGCCAAACCAATGTTCCAACTATTTTTGGGGCGAAGGATATTGGGGGTGGGCAAGTTTTAACAAGCCCAATTTTACCTCCAAACAATTCCAAGGTAACCAGCGCTTTAATTGATTTTAATACAGATGCAGATGCTAAAATTAGAACCGCCAATTTAAATAGAAAGATAGGTGAATCATGCTTTCCAAGTTTTTCAAGCGAGCTGTTTAGGCAATCTATTATATCACCAAAATTAACCAATTGTAGTGATTCAATTATAAAAATTAGGGATAATTCCTTCAATCAAAACTACAGATTTGAGTATAGTAAAAATAAGTTTAATAATATAAGCTTCGTGGATTTGTATAATAACAAAGTTGATCAAGCAAGTATTTCAAACAAAATTGTGCTAATTGGATCGACCAGTAAAGATTTGAAGAATAATTTAAACGATAACTTTATCAATGTTTTTGGAGAGCAAATTTCGGGTGTAGAAATTCACGCCAATGTATTGAATTCTCTGTTAGAAAATGTAAGCAGACAGGAAATTAGTCCATTAGTTAGTTACCCAGTATTTATCTTAATTTATTTGTTATTTTTATCAATTTGGATAAAGTGGCCAAAACTTAGCCTGGCCGGCATTTCACTAATATTTGGATTAATTATTCTGAATATAGTTGGGGTATTCTTGTTTGGTTTGGGATACATTTGGCCTTTTATAACCTTTAGCTTTGGTTTTATTGGAAGTTTTGGAGGTTTTATTGTCTATCAAAGTTTAACAAGGGGCAAACAAAACAGATTCATTACAAGGGCTTTTGGTCAATATCTAAGCCCTGCCCTATTAGCCCAGGTAATTGCAAACCCCGAAAAATTAAAACTTGGGGGATCTAAAAAAGTAATCTCAGTTTTATTTAGTGATATCCGCGGATTTACAAGCTTGGCCGAAACACTGTCTCCAGAACAATTGGTACATTTAACCAACCTTTATTTAGAAAGTGCTGGACAAGTAATTTTAGACCAAAAAGGAACCATAGATAAATACATCGGTGATTGTATAATGGCGATTTGGAATGCACCTCTGGACAATGAAAAACACGCTTTACTGGCCATGCAAACTGCCTTGCTGATGGAAAAATCTTTACATGTTTTCAATCAAGAACATCCAGAATTTAAAGACTTAAAAATTGGAATCGGAATAAATACAGGCGATATGATTGTTGGAAACATTGGTAGCAGCAAAAGATTTGAATATACTGTTTTAGGTGACAATGTAAATTTGGCTTCCAGATTGGAAGGACTAACTAAAAAATATGGTGTGCAAACTTTGGTTTCTAAATCGACCTTGGAAATTGCTGGAATTGTGCTGGATGGGGAAAATGAATTTGTTGGTAAATTTGATGGGGGTTTATATCGCCAAGTTGATAAAGTTCAGGTAAAAGGTAAAAATACAGGAATAGAAATTTACGAAATTATTGAAGATTCTAAGTTAAATCAAGCATTACTTGAAAAATATAATCTAGCTTTTAAATTATACACAGACAAAAAATGGGTTGAAGCCAAAAAACAACTTTCATTACTAACAGATTCGGTAAGTGTAATGTTGCTGAATAGATTAGAAAATATGTCAGACTCGCAATTAGAGTCATTCAACGGAACCTATATTTGGGACGAAAAGTAAAATCCTTCACAAAAGAGAGCAGTAGGGGAGACTCCCAGTCTCAATTTAAAGATCCAGTCTCAATTTAAAGAAATATTTACTAACCAACTTGACTTATATTAATTTATAAAGCCTTACATTAACTAGCATGTTAAACAAAAAGAAGCCAACTTCAGATACAGTTAAAACTTATTTAAAAACTTTAACACAGACTAGTTGTTGGTATTACTTTCACCCAGATCACACCAATTTAGTTACAGAATTAATTGCGCCTTTAAACTCGGCTGTTAGTGGTTTTAAGTTCCCTTTAAACGATAGTAAAGTTTGGAACAGAGTTAGAGAAGCTTTTACTTTGGGCGAAGGATTAGAAGTTAGTATATATATTGTTGAAATTAGAAATAAAGCCACTGGAAGTGCAATTAATAGATTGGAAGAAATTTTAAACAACAGAAGTTTTACCGAACACATTGTTACTATCTAATTATTTTTGTTGCGATTACAGTAATTTAAAACTATTTAGTTTCGGCTTGCTCGTATTGCAATTTTAAATTTTCTAAAGCCACTTTGGCAGCTTCGGTTTCAGCGTCTTGCTTAGTTCTTCCTTCACCTTCACCCATTTGCTGGCTGCCCACCCAAACCCCAATTTTAAATAATTTCTCGTGATCTTTCCCAGAGCTGGAAATAAAATGGTATTTTGGAGTAATTCTGGTATGTTTCTGGCAATATTCTTGCATCAAAGTTTTAGCATCTTTCCAGGTTTCATTTTTAATTATATCTTCTAAATAAATTATAACTTCGTTGTGAATTAGTCTGGTGCAAGGTTCAATTCCCCCGTCTAAATAAATTGCACCGATTACCGCCTCGGAACAGTCTGCAACTATACTTAATCTAGCTTCGCCTAATTCTTCTCTTTCACCTTTAGAAAGCAAAATCTGATCTTGTAAGCCAAGTTTTCTACCAACTTCACCCATTGTTTTGTAATTAACTAAAGCAGCCCTAAGCGAAGTTAAAACCCCTTCCTGCTCTTGAATATTTCTATATAAATAATCGGTTACAACAATTTCCAAAATAGCATCGCCTAAAAACTCTAGTCTTTCGTTTGACTGTTTAATTTCAGGACTTCTCTGCCTGTCGTTTAAATAACTTTTATGCACCAAGGCTTGCAGTAATAATTTCTTATCATTAAAACTGTACCCTAAAGATTTTTCCAAAATTTCCAGATTCATATTTACATATTTTCTAAACAAAATTTACAAGTCAAGGTGTGAAAAAGTTTCTTTGGAATTTATAGGTAAATTTCTAAATAAGCCATATTTGTTGCTGGCATAATTACTCCAGAAACAATCTTCTCTCCGTCCAAATTAAAAGACCATTGAAAACTGGCTTCAGCTGAAACTATTAAATACGGTTGAAAGCTTGCCTCGTTTAAACTTTTCTCTAGGGTATCAAAAAAATTAACACTATTTGTTGAAAAATTATTTGTGGCAGTAGGAATTTCTAGTTTCAAAACATCACTGAAATTTAAAATTTTCCATGGTTCTTCCAGCCAAGTTATATAATCAGGGTGACCGATAACTTCCTCTTCGTTTTGATTCCGCCAAAAGAAAGTATTTAATATTTTAAGATATTCTTCTCTATCAAAAGTTGTTCCTAAATAATTCCACTCAAAACTAATTTTTTTAGATTTCAAAAAACTAACTTCCTGATTAATATTGTGATGTAATTGTTTCAATTTGTTTAAACCATCAATTACATTTTCTAATTCAAGCCTACCAAGTCCCCAAGTTAGTTGTAGCCAGCTATTTTCTTCAGGCTCTTCCGTGTCCCAGTGAAGAATTAAACCAAAATTGCTTAAGTTCTTTACCACTATATTTCTTAGCAAAAAATTATTGTTGTTCATCATATTGATTGTAATTGGCTAATAAGCCAAGCAAAATAAAAATTGGCATTATGTAAATAGGCGAAAAAGTAAACCACTGAATTAGGTTACAAATTACTGCTAAAATTATTGAAAGATGTATGCTTTGAATTAAATTAAAACTATTTAGATTTTTTAGTTTCGTAATACCTGTTGAAATTAACCATACTAACATCCCAATGAATATAATTAAAAAGGCTATCCCCTGTTCTAGCCAAATTTCCAAATACACATTGTTTACTATGAAGTACTGGTTAGCATCTGTTTTAAGCGATCTAAGAGGTCTTTCGGCCAGAATTCCATATTGACCAGAACCCACCCCAATTATGGCTTCAGGCTTTAATAAATCGAAGGCTAAACTTTGAAAATTGTCTCTTTCTGTAAAAGTTGAGGAGGTGCCCAGTATAGTTTCAGAAAAATTTTCAGTTACTTTATTTAAACTATTTTGAAAACTTGGAGAGGTAAAAGAAAATAGAATTGCTAATGGAAAAATTAAACAAATTAACACTACAATTTGGAAAAACAGTTTCTTAAAATTAAGCTGATTCCAAGTTCCAAGAACAAAAAATGGTAGCACCAGCATGATAGCAAACCAAGCACCTTTGGCAATTGTAATTGTAAATAATCCGACAAACAATAATAACAAAATTAGAGATAAATTAGAGATAATAAACTTTAGAATTTCAGAAAAAAACTTGTTTTTAATAGTTCCCACATGCCCTATAATTTGTTTACTTAATTTCAAATTCAACTTTGGATTGAGATATATTATCAAACAAACAAAAATTGGTAAAAATAACATTCCTGCGAAATATAAAGGCTCTTGGGCTGTTGAATGCACTCTTGGAAAACCAAAAACTGCCTTGGTGTAGGTTTGTTTTAACAGAGTAATACTTATTGGTGCACCCAATAAATCTGCAAAAAATTGAAAATATCCAAACAAAGAAACTACTGTAAATGAGACTATTAAGCCGAGTATCGCGGTGATTCTATTTTTCAGAAAATTTGCTATTAAAAAAGCTGCACAAAAAACAATTAAAGTTGCAATTGTGGTAATGAAATATCTATTCCAATTTGTAACATTAAACAAACTTGGTGTTGTGGCGACAAGTAAAGCAATTAACCAATAATTAATTTTACTCCATTTAAAATTTAAAAACTGCTTCTTAAAAAATAATATGATAAAAATACCCACACCGATTAAAGTAAAAACCTGCGAAAATCTTAAGGTAATTCCCATAACTTCCAGGCTTGGTATTCTTTCAAACGGCAGACTAAAAATTATTAATAAACTAATCCAGTTTAACCAATTCAAATCAGCTTTTTTCCAGGCCCAAAAAACTATCGGGATTGAAATAAGTGCTAATAAAGTAATAATGCCAGCGGTCATTACCAAAATAATGTATTGACAGTAATTAGTGGTCAAGAAAGATTCACTGTGTGAACCAGACCAAAGCAAGAAATTTAAACAAACAACCTTATTCAATTAAAAGTAATTTAAGAGAAATAGTTTACGGAGCTAATGATGGAATTATAACCACTTTTGCTGTAGTAGCTGGTTTCTCGGGATTTCAAAGTAATACCACAGGAAGCATTGCGGCTGTTTCCGTTCTAGTTTTTGGGTTGGCAAATTTATTGGCCGATGGTCTATCTATGGGTATCGGCAGTTTTCTTTCCACAAGATCTTTATCTCAATTATTTAAAAGCACCGAGAAGGATGGTGAAAAAGTTTCGAATATCAATCAGTCTGTAGTTACACTGACTGAAAATGGTTATTCTGAAAAACAAGCTAAAGAAATAAGCATTTTATTAAGTAGTAATCCTCAATTTCAAGAAGATTTTAATTTGGAAAGTTCGTTAGGTGTTTCAAAACCTAGTTTAAAAGAATCTGTGTACGGAGCCCTAGCCACATTCATTGCCTTTATTATTTTTGGAAGTATTCCTCTTCTTCCTTATATATTTAGCATAAGTATTGGTAGCAACTTCCTGACTTCCATTATTTTATCCAGTTTATCAATGGTTTTACTTTCCTTATTTAGATGGCGAATCACTAAAGAAAATTTATTCTTTTGCATTTTGGAAGTTTTAGGACTGGGAATTTTAACCGGCCTAGTTGCTTTTTCAGTTGGAAACTATTTTAAAATATAATTGGGGTAGCACTTTATTAATCGAGATAAATTTAGAGGATGTGTTATAAAGACACTCAACTAAACTGTAAAAGTTCTTTCTTTAGAAAAATTATCTGGAATTTTATTGGAAATTAAATCTTTAAAATAAGTAGCTAATGGATAATAATTTCTGTTTTCCCCTACTTTAAAATGATGCTGTGTGTGATAAAATCTTGAAATATCTATGCTGTATAGAATTAGGCTTACAAACATATTTCTTTTTAAATTATCCCTGTTTCTTGCTTCCCATTTGGAGATATAATGTGGAAAATAAAAAAGATAAAAACCATAACTAAAGCCAACAAGTAAGGCTGGTAATGACCAGTAAATTAACAAGTATTGAAGCTTGTACGACAAAATTATGAATATTAAAATTGCTAACTGGATCAGCCTATCTTGAATATACATTTGTTTGTAACCTTTAGCTTTGGATAGGTCGGTTTTCCAAAAATACTTATCCTTCACCCAAATTCTAAACGGCAAAGTTAATAGGCTTCCAGACTTGGTTAATAAATAGTCTGGGTCTTTGTCTTTATCACCAGGATAACTATGGTGGCTTAAGTGAGTTTTAGAAAATTCAGCATAATTTAATCCTCCTAAAATTGCACTTATTCGGCCGATTAATAAGTTAATTTTTTTATTTCTTGATATTAATGAGTGGGTTGCTAAATGCAGTGTGTTTAAAAAATAATGTAAATTAATTCCAATGATTATAAAACTTGGAATAAGCCAAATATTGAAAATATTATCTTGAGAAAACAACAAATAAAAAACGACTAAAAAACAAAACAAATTAACTAAAAAAACTAATTGATTTAAAGTATATTTGTTTATCATACGGGTTGACTTTTATTTTAAAACTAAAGAATGTCAAAGCATGAATTCAAATTTAGAATATTTCATGGTTTTATTCCTATGTATATTCTTTCCATTAGGATTATATTTTCATCCAAAATATCCTTTAAAAGGGAAGATGTTAATAGCTTTTAGCTCTATTACAATAAGTGCTTTACCCTATTTATTATGGGATGTATGGGCAACAGACCGTGGACATTGGTCGTTTAATCCTAAATATATTACTGGCAATTTTATATATAATTTACCTGTGGAAGAAGTGCTATTCTTTTTCGTTATACCATTTTGTATTTTATTTTGTTGGACTCTAATTTCAACCACTTCAAGCTTTAAAGATTTATTTAAAAAATTCCTAAGTTTTTAATTATGTACGAATACACAATATTAGTTATTTTAAGTTTATTAATTATTTTCGTAATCGACGTTATTTCAGGAAACTTTTTATTTACCCAGAAAAAATTTTGGTTCTTAATTTTGATCACAATTTTTGCTCAAACTCTTGTAGATAATTATTTAAACGGTCGGTGGCTAGCAGCCGATGGAATAGTTTACAAGTATGATTTAAACCACTATTCTGGAATTAGAATTTGGCACACCCCGCTTGAAAATTATTTTTTTGGAATAGGTTTAATTTGGCTAAATATAATTATTTTTGAAACCTTCGTTAAAAAATTTAACAAAAAATAGGCTAAATTTTATTCAGTTTCACAAACCATTTAAACAAAAGATTTGGACCAAATACTTGACATGGTTTGGCGTTTAAGTTTGTTTGGCAGCATGACCAAATCAGTTAAAAGTGAACCTAAAAAGAGTTCAGAAAAGAAAGTAGTTGCCGGTAATAAAGCAACTAAACCAGAAGCAAAAAAGGTTGAAAGTTTAGCCTCCACTTCCAAGAAAATTGTTAGCACACAAGAGGTTGAAAAATTGGAAAAAGCAGAACAACATTTAAACAAGAAAGTTGAAGAAAAGAAAAAAGAAAAAAAGGACAAAAAACCTTTTTCAATTAAAAAACTTATTGCAGTATTAACCGGTGTAGCTTTATTACTTGTAATTTTAGGAGGAGGAGCTTGGATTTGGGTTCTAGGAACACCAGAATATACTTATTTCAGAGTTTACACTGCAGCCAAAGACAAAAACTTCGACAAATTTATGGAGTATGTTGATGCCACCGCTACTTCTGAAGATTTAGTAAAACAAGAATCTGATTATTTGAAGCAAAATAATATTAATGAAGTACAAGCCAAATTCAGTATTAAAGGTACATTGGAATATACTTTTTTCCAATACATTGACACAGAAAGTTTAACCAAAATCTTGCCTTTTGATGCTAGTGACGGTTGGCTAATATTCAACAATAAAGATATTATAAAAGAAAAGGATTCATTCACTATTAACCTAAAAAGTGAACCAAAATTAAATAACACTGAAGGAATTTTTGGATACAAACAAATTGTGTTTAAAATGAAAGGTAATAAGTGGGTAATTAGCCAATTAAAAGATAATCCAGGTTTAGAAAATGCTAAAAAGGAAGCTGCAGCTCAACAAGCTGGTCAGAATACTAGCACTCCTCAAAAATAAATTTGAACAAAATAAATTAGGGCTTAGGCCCTTTTTTGTTTGCCAAAAAACTTTTTCACGCTAAAATTATATTAATCTTTTTAACAAAACAATATGACTAAAAATGCTATAGTAATTGGATCTGGTTTTGCCGGATTAAGTGCGGCTTGTTATTTAGCCAAAGAAGGTTTTAAAGTAACTATTCTAGAAAAAAACAACGACATCGGAGGAAGGGCTAGGGTTTGGAAAAAAAATGGATTTACTTTTGATTTAGGGCCAAGTTGGTATTGGATGCCAGATGTTTTTGAAAAATTCTTTGCCGATTTTGGATATACTATCGATCAGCTTTATGATTTAAAATTATTAGAACCTAGCTACAGAGTGTGGTTTGATAAAAATTCTAAGCTGGAGCAATCGTTCTACAAAACAGATTATCCTTGTGTGGATGTTCCATCAAGTACTGAAGAATTTATAAAGCTTTGCGAAAAAATAGAAGTTGGAAGTTCTGAGAAAGTTTTGAAACTTCTTAACCACGCCAGTTTTACATATAAGAAAGGTGTTTCCGATTATATGAGAAGGCCGTCAACAAAAATTTCTGAATTTTTAGATTATGAATTTATTAAAGGTGTTCTTTCGGCTGGTATTTTGAAATCTTACGGAAAAGAAATTGACAACCTGTTTAAGTCACCTCAACTTCGTGATTTACTTAAATTTCCTACTTTGTTTCTTGGAACTACCCCTGATAAAACTCCATATTTATATAGCTTAATGTTGCATGCTGCCATTGTTGGCAAAACCTGGTATCCAATGGGAGGAATGTTTAAAATTATCGAAGCCATGACTAAAGTTGCCAGCAAACTTGGTGTAACAATTTTACCAAATTCTGAAGTTACAAAAATTAATGTTAGGAATGGTAAAGTTATTTCAGTCTCAACAAAGGCAGAAGATTTTGAAACAGATTTCGTTGTAGCCAGTGGTGACTATGCCTTTATTGAACAAAATTTATTGGATCCAGAATACCAAATTTATTCAGAAAAATATTGGAACACAAGAACACTATCACCTTCTTCGTTAATTTTTTATTGGGGAATCAAAGGAAAAGTGGAAAATTTCCTACATCACAATTTATTTTTTCATGAAGATTTTAAACAACATTCTGAAGAAATATATAACAACCCCGAGTGGCCTACCAAACCCTTGTTCTATGTTTGTAACCCTTCCAAAACTGATTTAAGTGTTGCCCCAGAAGGATACGAAAATATGTTCGTGTTAATTCCAATTGCCCCTGGTTTAAAGGATGATGCAAGTACAAGAGAAAAGTATAAGAAAATTGTATTGAATAAAATTCTAGAAATTACTGGTCAAGAATTAGCTGGCAGAATTGTTTTAGAAAGAACCTATTGTATCAAAGATTTTGAAGCAGATTATCATGCTTTAAAAGGTAACGCCTATGGCCTAGCTAACAGTCTAAAACAAACTGCAATTTTCAAGCCAAGATTAAATCATCCAAAAATTAAAAACCTGGTTTTTGCTGGTCAGCTTACTGTGCCTGGGCCAGGCATGCCCCCAAGCTTGATATCAGGACAATTAGCCGCCAATTACTTTATAGAACAACAATATGCTTCATCCACAATTTAAAGAAATATTCAGAGAAGGATCTAAAACCTATTACAACAGCAGTTATTTTTTTCCTTCAAAAGTACGAGACCAGGTTTTTGTTTTATACGCCTTTGTAAGAACCGCAGACAATTTAGTAGATTCAATACCTTCCCAAGCTTTAGAATTTAAGCAGTTCAGAAATGAATGGAGCATAGCCAAAAAAACTGGGAAAAGTGATAATCTGATTATTCAAGAGTTCATAAATTTAAGTAAAGAATTAAACTTTGAAAATGAATGGACGGAAGCTTTTTTAGATTCCATGCAAATGGATTTAGATAACAAAAAATATAATACTTTAGCAGATATTGAAGAATATATTTATGGTTCTGCAGAAGTAATCGGTTTATACATGGCCAAAATAATGGGACTTCCAAACGAAGCCCAAAGCGGTGCTATGAAGCTTGGAAAAGCCATGCAATTTATTAACTTCATAAGGGACATCGCCGAAGACAATGTTTTAGGGCGCTCATATTTTCCTTTGGAAGATTTTAAAAAATGCAATTTAGAATCATTGGATATTGATTATATTTTCAACCACACCGAAGAATTTGAGAAATTTATTCACATTCAATTAGCTAGATATCAAGATTGGCAAAATGAGGCAGAAAAAAGTTTTAAATTTATTCCTAAAAGATATTTAATTCCTATCAAAACAGCCTCTGAAATGTACAAATGGACTGGTTTAGAAATTGCAAAAAATCCAATCAAAGTATTAAGCAATAAAATTAAGCCAAGAAGATATAATATATTTTGGACAGCAATTAAAGAATTTATATCTAACTAAATTATTGACAGGCAGAGAATAAATTCCTAAGTCTAAACTGATGTTAGCCCCTAACAAGCAAAACCTGCTTCTACTAAAAACAAATTTGAAGAACCAGAAAAATGGTTTAGCATTGTTAAACGAAAAAAGAACAGGTTTAATTATTGTTTTCTTGCAGTTATGCAACCAAGGCAAGCAACTTGAAAAAAGTGTGAATGAAAAAAGAAAGGTTACTATATCAAATTATTTAAAAAATTTACTTCTGGTTAGCCCCACAAATTTAAATTTAAGTCTGCATCAAAAACCTTCCTTAGAAATAAAATTAAGCAAGAAAAAAATTTCGGGAGTTCATTTAAAACAAATTGATTCTTTATTGAATATTCCTAATAATAAACATATTAGGGTCAAAATTCAAAATTCATTAATAAGCTTTGCGATTATTTTTCCAAAATTAATTTCACTTAGTAAGTTAAAAGATAATTGCCTTAGTTTAGCTTTGGAGATTAAAAAAGTAAACCGCCAAATACTGAATTTGGAAACCAAAATTGAAGAAACAAATGCTAATGTAAAATGGATTCAGCAATCCTTGATGGAAAAATCTAATTTAGAAAAAGCAACTTTAATAAAACTATTTACTTAATTATTTGTTATAAAAATAAAACTTCATTAGACTATAACCGTACTATCCATTTATGAATCCGAACAATTTAGCCCAGAAAATTATAGAGTTAGAGAAAGAAATTGAAATACTTAAAGATAATCTGGAAGTATCTGAACAAGAGATTAAAGAGATTAATTTATCAAACCAAATGGAAATTTCTTCTTATGCAAGCCAGATTGAACTTGAAGAAATTAACAACAAAGTTGAGGCTGTTGAAGGTTCTGAGAAAAAAATTAAGACCAACAAAATTGATGACAAATTAATTCAGCAAGAATTGAAAAAAATATTTAAAATTTAACTAATGTCTATTTCATCCACCCAAGCTTATTTAATTGATATTAGTAATGCTAGCTCGACCACTGTTTTTAATAGTTTAATGAATTCTAATTTACCAATCGAGCTGCTTAACCCTTTAGAACTTGGTGGAGAATGGGTTGAAGTAAGTTTAGAAAATAATTTATCAATTGTTTCAAAAAATATTGAGATTAGAAACACTATTGAATCAGCGATTAAGCAATATTATAATAAAAGTTTTTTTAGTTTTTTAATTGATGAAAAAGATGTGGTGGATCAAGATAAAATTGATAATATTAAGATTAAGCAAGATTATCTTCTTGATAAAGTTAATAGGATGAACAGTTTAAATGCTTTAAAATCTGAACTTAGTTTTGCAAAAAAACTTAATCTAAAATCTGGCACTCAAATTTGGGCTGGAGAAAAATTAAATAATATTGAAGAGACTTTTCAAGAATTTGTAGATGATATTTTGTTCGAATTTAAACAAGTTCATCCTGAAGAAAATTTAGAATTAGAACTTCCAAGCTTGCATGTAAATAAGTTGGAAATTCATGAAATTATAACAGTAACCAAAGATAAGCAAAATCTGTTTGGCGAATTTATTCATCAAACCAAATTAAAATATTCAAATCTAGAAAAGTTTATTAATGAACTATCAATTAAAGTATCCAATATTGAAAAAGATTTAGAATTTGTTAACAGCAGGCCAAGCCAAGAATTGATTTCTGATTTAAAACTTTTACATACTCAAATGGAAATTGAAGATAACTTTTTTCACTTCCAAAGCCATATATTCAAGCCAGTTGAAAACTCTAAAACACAATTCATTTTTATTAATATAGCCAAAAGGTTTTCCTCTAAATTTGAAGATATTCTTTCTTCGAATGGTATTACTTTTCAACAAGTAACCTGGAATGAAGAAATTATTGAATGGAAAAATAACCAAACTGTAACCCCATTTAAAAATATTACCCAAAGCTTAGGTACAGCCAGTAAAACTGAAATTGATCCAAGTATATTTGTAACATTTTTCTTTGTTTTATTTTTCTCAATGGCCTTAAATG
>Ga0209972_10001744_pt1 | contig 18561 bp, 13 predicted proteins | sample NOAtaG_7_FD_187302 | JGI IMG/M metagenome (GOLD analysis project Ga0209972, IMG submission 187302) | Freshwater lake microbial communities from Lake Erie, under a cyanobacterial bloom - NOAA_Erie_Diel1S_2200h metaG (SPAdes) (version 2) | ecosystem: Environmental > Aquatic > Freshwater > Lake ... | reverse complement strand
CGGAAGCAGAGAGGAAACAGAGAGGAAACAGAGAGGAAAGAAGATGAAGAAGCAGCGCCTCGCAGTAGTCATGTCATTGACGATTCTCCTCAATACAGTAGCGGTGGGCCAGGGCGCCTCCGGTTTGCCGCGGACAGCGCCGACGGCGGTGGGCCTGTCGCCGGGACAGTTGACCTGGATTGACCAGATCGTTGAAGCGGAGATTGCGGCAAAGCAGCTGCCGGGAGCGGTCGTGTTGGTGGGGCGCCAGGGGCGGGTTGCCTGGAACCGGGCCTATGGCCAGCGTGCGGTGGAGCCATCTCCGGAGCCGATGACGGCCGAGACGATCTTCGATCTGGCCTCATTGACGAAGGTGGTCGCCACGGCCACTTCGGTCATGATCCTTGTCGATCGAGGACTGGTCAGGCTGGGAGATCCGGTCTCCCGCTATATTCCGGAGTTTGGGGAGATGGGGAAGCGGGCGATCACCGTCGAGCAGCTGCTGACCCACCGGGCCGGGTTGATTGCCGACAATGAGGTTCGTGACTACGAGCAGGGGCCGGCCAAAGCGCTCGAGAATATCTGGCGGCTGGCGCCGGTGGTCGCCCCGGGCTCGCGGATGATCTATTCGGATGTTGGTTATATCGTGCTCGGCGAACTGGTCCGCCGGGTTGGCGGAAAGCCGGTCGATCAGTTTGCGGAGGAGAATATCTTCAAACCACTGGGGATGGAGTCGACGGGTTTCAATCCGGTCGTTCGGTTTGGGGAGGGTATCCGCGCCCGGGTCGCTCCGACCGAGAAGCGGGGAGGAAACCGGCGCGTCGAGAGCACCGGGGAGAGCACGGCCGGCGAAGAGCGCTGGATGCGCGGGGAGGTTCACGATCCGCGCGCTTATCTGATGGGTGGCGTGGCTGGCCACGCCGGCCTCTTCTCGACGGCCGAGGATCTGGCCATCTACTGCCAGATGATCCTTAATGGCGGTGAGTACCGGGGGCAGCGGATCCTCAGTCCCATGGCGGTGCGCCGCATGGTCGAGGGTCGACCATCGGGAGGCAACGGTGGAGATGGGGTCGTGCGTGGCCTCGGGTGGGATATTTTTACCGGATTTTCCTCGAACCGCGGCGATCTCTTTCCGATCGGGAGTTTTGGACATACCGGATTCACTGGCACTTCGCTCTGGCTCGATCCGGCCAGCCAGGCCTTTGTCATCTTCCTCAGCAACCGGGTTCATCCAAAGCTTGATCCGCAGAAGCCGGCCGATGTTGGTTCATTGCGAGGCCGGGTCGCCTCGGTGGTGGCGGCCTCGATCGTCGCTCCCCCCTATCCGGCCACGGTCAATCCCGGCCCGGCCAATGGCGTCCCGGGGCTTGAGCAGATGATTGCCGCCACGGTGGGAACCGCGGCCAGTCGGGTCGATGGGCTGCCCACGGGGCCGGCGCTCAATGGAATCGACGTGCTCAAACGGGATGGATTTGCGCAATTGCGGGGGCGCAAGGTTGGGCTGATCACCAACCACACCGGGCGGGACATCGATGGAAACAGCACGATCGACCTGCTCTTCAAGGCTCCGGAGGTGAAGCTGGTGGCCCTCTTCTCTCCTGAGCACGGCATCCGCGGCGCGCTCGATCAGGAGAAGATCACCAACTCGGTCGATGAGAAGACGGGACTGCCGGTCTACAGCCTCTATGGCGAGACGCGTCGACCGACAGCCGAGATGCTGAAAGGCATCGACACGCTCGTCTTCGACATCCAGGATGTGGGGGCGCGTTTCTACACCTACATCTCGACCCTCGGTCTGGCGCTTGAAGAGGCGGCAAAGCAGAAGATCCGCCTGGTTGTCCTCGACCGCGTCAATCCGATCAATGGTCTCGAGGTCGAGGGGCCGCTGGCCGATGGCGACAAGCTCTCTTTTATTGCCCATCACCGGATCCCGGTGCGCCACGGGATGACGATTGGCGAGATGGCGATGCTCTTCAACACGGAGCGGGCCATCAACGCCGATCTGCAGGTGGTGAGGATAGATGGCTGGACCCGTGAGAGCTGGCTTGACCAGACCGGGCTGAGCTGGGTCAATCCATCTCCGAACATGCGCAGCCTGACCCAGGCGACCCTCTATCCCGGAGTCTGTCTGCTCGAACCGACCAACGTCTCGGTCGGGCGGGGAACAGACACTCCGTTTGAATTGATTGGGGCGCCATGGATCGATGGGCGAAAGCTGGCGGAGGCGCTCAATCGGGCGGGTCTCCCCGGGGTGCGCTTTATTCCGGTCCGCTTCACGCCGAAGACCAGCGTCCATAAGGATGCCGAGTGTGGCGGGGTCAATATCCTGATCACCGATCGGACGCGCTTCGAGCCGGTTCTGACCGGACTGGAGATGGCGGCCCAGATCCGCCGTCTCTTCGGCGCCGCTTTCAATGCCGACCGATTCCTGCGCCTGCTGGTCAACCAGAAAGTCTTTGACGCCTTCCAGAAGGGGGCTGATGGGCGGGCGATGAAGTTGCTCTACGAGGGCGATCTCGACGGATTCCGGGCAATCCGTCGGAAATATCTCCTCTATTGACCCCCTGGGGAGTTCTGATGAAGCGGTTCGCGAACCTCATTCTTGGCTATGCGTTGATCCTCTTGATGGCCTTCCTTCCCGTGCAGCAGACAGCGGCGCCGGCGCGAGGACCAGCGCGAGACGATGCCCGGGGGCCGCGTGAGGTTCGTGCCCTCTGGGTGGTCCGGCATACGATGACCAGCCCCGAGGCCGTCCGCGCTCTGGTTGAGCGGGCGAGCGGCAGTGGGATCACCGATCTGATCGTCCAGGTACGTGGTCGGGGTGATGCCTATTACAGCTCCCCCTTCGAGCCGCGCGCCGCTGAGTTGCAGGGCCTGCCGGCCGATTTCGATCCGCTGGCGCTGGTCATCACTGAGGCCCACGCGGCCGGGCTGCGGGTCCACGCCTGGCTCAACACCTATCTGGTCTCCGATGCCACGGCCCTCCCGGAGTCGACGGCACATCTGATCTATCAGCATCCCGAGTGGTTGATGGTTCCGCGCGAGCTGGCGGCGGAGCTCTATCACGAGGATCCAAGGCAGCCGGAATATCTGACGCGGTTGGTCACCTATGCCCGACAGAACCCGCGTGCGCTCGAAGGGCTCTTTATCTCTCCCGCCAATCCGGAGGTTCGCCAGCAGCTGCTTCGGCTCTGGCTTGATGTGGCGACCCGCTACGATGTTGATGGGCTCCATTTCGACTATGTCCGCTATCCGAGCCCGGAGTATGACTATAGCCGGGTCTCGCTCGCCCAGTTCCGCCAGGAGATGGAGCGGATGTTGCCGGCCGCGGATCGTGATTTTCTCGGGCAGAAGATGGATGAGAGTCCGCTGTTGCAGGTCCGGACTTTTCCGGAACAGTACGCCCAGTTTCAGCGCCGGCAGGTCAATCTGTTGGTGGAGCGGATCTACCGGGAGGTCAAGCAGCTGCGACCGGAGTTGAAGATCTCGGCGGCGGTCTTTGCCAACGAGACCGATGCGGCCAAGTCCCGTTTTCAGGACTGGAAGACCTGGTTGCGGCAGGGATGGCTCGATGCGGTCTGCCCCATGGCCTACACGCCGGATACCGATCTGTTTGAACAGCAGATTACCAAGGCGCTTTCACTTGCCGGGGACCGCGAAGTCTGGAGCGGGATCGGGGCCTATCGGCAGGCCGTCGGCGACGCGCGCGAGAAGATCGAACTGAGTCGACGCCTTGGTGCGCAGGGCTTCATCCTCTTCTCCTACAATAGTCTGATCGAGACCTCACCCAAAAATCCCCGCGGAGCCTATCTGGAAGAGCTCCGTGATCTGATCGTTGCACCGGTCGGCCAGGACTGAAATGGTGTCAACTGGAGTCTGCATGCCTCACCCGTGGATGATCCTCATTCTGTTGCTGCTTTTGCCGGTCGCCGGTGGGGAACTCCGCGCCCAGCAGGCGCCCCCGCCCGCCTCAGCGGTTGGCCGGATTGCCCGTCAGCAGTCGCGCGCCGTCGTTGTCCTCGAAGCCCTCGATGTCCGGGGCAATCTGGTCAGTCAGGGGAGTGGCTTCATTGTTACCCCGGCGGGAGCGATCGTCACCAGTCTGCATGTCCTTCGCGCCGCGACCGCGGTCCGGGTCCGGCTGACCAATGGCGATATCTACATGACATCAGAGGTGGTGGAGATCGATGAGCTGAAGGACATCGCCATCATCCGCATCAAGGGTTTTGAACTGCCGGTGGTCGCGCTGGGCAACTCTGATGTGACCGAGATTGGTGAAGAGGTGGTGGTCATCAGCAGTCCGGAGGGGTTGACCAACAGCGTCTCGACCGGGATCGTCAGTGGCATGCGGCAACTCGACACCCACCGGGTCTTCCAGATCTCGGCGCCCATCAGCCAGGGCAGCAGCGGTGGCGCGATCTTCAACTCCCGGGGCGAGGTGATCGGGATTGCGACTTACGTTCTGCGCAGTGGCCAGAATATCAACTTTGCGGTGCCGATCAACTATGCCCGCGGCATGATCGCCGACCAGTCGATCGGCAGCCTCGCGACCGTTCTGGCGCGGATCGAAAACAGTCGGCCCCCGACCTCGCCCGCGAACACCCATTTGTCCACGCCTCTGCCCACGCCGCAGCTTGAGCGTGAAACTGCCAGCAGCGCTGATGAGCTCGACGGGCAGCTCTCCACGGCGGCCCGGGGCCGGCGTGGCCGGACCGCCCTCGATCCGCTCTATCCCCGTCCCGATGAGGCGCTCGCCCTCTTCTACCGCTTTGTCGACGGGATTGGTCTGCTCAGCGCCACCGACATCGACACCCTTACCCGGGCCGCCGCGGTCGACAAGACCGACTTCCGCTACACGATCCGCTTTCTCAGTTATCAGTACGGAGTGGCGCTGACCTTCAGCCAGCCGGATCGGATTTTGACCAGTGTCGACATGCTCGTCAACTGGTCGGTCGATGATCTGCGCAACACCTTCGGCGACAAGTTCAAGCGGCGGACGATCGACAACCAGCGGATCATCGATTACGGTCAGCTCGAGACGGGACGGTTACTCATCGCCATCCTCGACAACAACGGTAATGTCCGAACGATACGCTTCACCCGGCCCGCCAGGTAGTCGCTCACCGATCCTTGTAGAGCAGGTAGTAGGTCTGGTGGCGGGGACCGCCGTAGCCGAACCAGGAACGGGTAATGAGGTGGCCTTCGAGTCGGAAATTTCCGGTGTAGATCCGCCGGAATCCGGCCGCTTCGAAATCCTCACTCTGCAAGCCAAACCATTTTGGCCCGATCAGCCGATCCCAGATAACCAGTGTCCCGGGCGGAGAGCTGCGGAGAGTCTCGAGGTCGCGCTCGCGATCGTGGGTCCACTCCGGATTCTCCCACGGATCACGGTCGAAGATGATGCAGGCGTACGGTTCGTTCCAGATCAGTCTGGTTACTGGCAGGTCGTTCAGTTTACGCTGTTCGCCGATGAACCAGTGGTGAACCTGCTGAATGGCCCGCGCATCGCGTGACCATTCCGCCCCATCGACATAGATGAAATTGAACCAGGCCGAAGTGGCAAGGATGGTCGCGGCGACGGCCGTGCGCCACCACGCCGGAGAGCGCCGGAAGCAGTCCGCCAGTCTGTTCCATCCGCAGAGGGTGATGAGTGCGATCACCGGGGAGATGGCGACCAGATAGCGCGGATAGCCAGCCGATCCAAGCAGTCCCCAGGCGCGCAGGATGGTATGGAGGGTGAAGAAGAGCAGAAAGGTCGAGGTGAGAGTCGCGTGGCGCCGCGTGCGGAGCAGGCGCCAGAGACCAACCAGGAAGGGCAGCAGCAGGAATGGCCCGACGATCTCCGGCAGACGGGCCGGGTAGGCGACCAGGCCGGCGGCGCCATAGATGGTGCCGGTCAATGGCCAGTTTTGTGGCCAGTTGTGAAGAATGAAGAGCGGGTCTCCGGTGATGAGGAGGGCCGCCACCCACCAGAGCAGCGCCCCGGTTCCCAGCCAGAGGATGATGGTCGCCTGTCGCCACCGGCGGAGGGGCCAGAGCAGCCATGCCGCCCAGAGAATTCCCAGGAAAAAACCCTCCGGCCGGGCCAGGATGGTCAGCGAGGCGACGATCGCTCCCGCGACCCGCTTCCCCTGGTGGTGGAGGCGCAACGCAATCACCACCACCAGCGCGAAGATCTGCTCGGTCATATTGTCGGCGGCAAAGAGGAAGAACGAGGGCTGCAGCCAGACGAGGAGGATCGCCAGCGGGCTCCGGGCGAATCCGAGCGCGGTGGCCAGGCGCCAGGTCTGCCAGGCGATGAGCAGGCAGATGATCACCGTCAGGGCACGGGCCGCCGTGTATCCGCCAAGGGCGGGCAGGGCATAGACCGTCGTGTAGAGCGGACGGGACCAGACTCCGACAAAGAGCCCCGGATGGCGCCACGCCCACCGCGCAAAGAGGTAGTGCAGCCCGCCATCCTGCTGACAACTATCAGCAAAGAGCAGCAGCAGCGCCGCTCCGGCCCCGGCACAGAGCAGCAGCAGTGCGGCTGCGGCAAGTTTTTGACGATCAGATCCCATCAGACTATCTGCGTTGATGTTGATTACGCTCGATTGGGTCGGGCGCGGGAATGGATCACCGGTCGGCCAGTGAAGGGCCCCCCGGGAGAATGATTGCAATATCTATTCGTCATCAGCGTCGACGCCGAAGTATCTCAGCCAGCCTCCCATTTCGTCATCGCCAATCCGGTGGGCAGGCTCTTCGCCCGCGCCGGACTCCCGGGCGGCATCGATCCACTTCCGCAGTTCACCCGAGCGAATGACCTTTACCCCCCGAACCCGGATCTGCGAAGTTAGTTGCCCATCGGAGGTGACCACCGTCAGGTTGCGCCTCTCCCGGCTCGCCTCAACCAGTTCGACCAGTCTGGTATCGGCGTCCGAACCCGGCGCAGCGTAGTGAATTTTGACCCCCTGATAGCTCGAACCATCGGGAAAGGCCTGGTCCGGTCGTCCGTCAAAGACCACCCCGATGCGGATCTGGCGGCAGCGGGCCAGATGGGCGAGGTCTTCAAGAAGTTGGCGGCGGGCGCCGGCCTTGTCGCGATGCCATCCGACCCGCTGTCCCATGACGTTGTTGCCATCGACGAGATACATTGCTCATCCACGATCAATAGTCCGCAGTTCAATGGCGCGGGCGACGGCGCGGGAGGGGATGATCGTCCCCCACCCCTGCCGCTCCACGGCCACTCTTTTCAGACGGAGCGCGGTCTCGATCAGAATCCGCTTCACCTCCCACGGGCGCAGGCGCGGATTGGCCTCGAGCATCTGCGCGACGACCGAGGAGACGATCGGCGCGGCGAAACTTGTCCCGTCGACGTGCTTGTAGTGGCCACTAATCACATTGGCGTCGTGCAGCCGGATCGCCAGCAGATGGCGAATCAGGTAGATCGGAAGTTCGATCGCCAGATCGAGATTGTGATCGATTCCCGGATGCTGACGCAGGACCTCGCGCAGTTCGGCATCGGGGGTATTATGCAGCAGGTCGTAGAGCCAGGCCTCGCTCGCCGTGGCCGTATTGGGGAGAATGGGCGCGGCGAGCCAGATGCTCGGAGCGACGACCTCCGGTTTCTGCAGCCCGTCGATCGTTGGCCCGTAAGATGAATGGTAGACTTCGTTGTCTTCCAGTTCGAGCGTGTTCTTGTCGTTGAATCCGCCGACGGTGATCACGGCCGGTGTAGAGGCCGGTGGCAGCACGGCGTGATCCGGCGAGTTTCCGACATTTCCCGCCGCGCAGACGACGACCATTCCGGCCCGCACCGCATTCTCGGCCGCCTGCGAGAGGGAGTCGGTGAGGTAGGATTCCTCATAGTCGCCGCCGCACGAAATATTGACCACCCGGATGTTGAACCGTTCGCGATTGGCAATCGTCCACTCGATGCCACGCCGGATATCGTCGTGGAGAATCCGGTGCGCCGTGCCGACTTTGACCAGCACCAGGTTGGCGTCCGAGGCAATTCCCCGGTAGATCCCCTTTGAGAGGTGGCCATTCCCCGTCGCCACGACCGAGGTCATCATCCCGTGCCAGCTCGAGACGTCCGGTCGACCGATCTCCTCCGGATCGAAACCCGGGTCGATAATGTTTTCGTAATGCAGAATCCGGCGGTGGGGTTGAACCAGGTCAGGATGCGGATAGAATCCGGAGTCGAGAAAGGCGATCGTCACGCCGCGACCGGTGAAGCGCTCATCGGCGCCGACCCGCAGCGGCGTCGGCAGGATGTGCAGCCGCCCGCCGCGAAAGACGGTTGGATTGGAACGAAACCGGTCGAGCCCTCCGCGAAACAGGCCAAGACAGGGCAGACACAACCCTCGATCTGGTGACCAACCCGGTGCGCTCACACTGATCAGGCCGATCAACTCTCCATCACTCAGGTCGCCATCGGCGAGCAACTGATTTCCCGGACGTCCACAGAGCGGACAATATCTGAATGGCATACGTCAGAATCTACCACGTTGATCAGAAGTTGTGAAACGTCCCGGCCGGGAATCGGACGGCGTGATGAGAACTCCTTGACAAGCCATCAGGATTACCTTATAACCCGCATTGTTCAATTGTTATGATCAAAAACGTCATCACAACCAGTTCATTCCGCTCCGATCGGGCCTCCGGCACGGGTGTCGTGCTGCCGGTGGGCAACCGTCGGGCGTCCGTCCTTACTGAAATCTCCTCTCTCTGTTGTTGTCTCTGTATGTGCATGTGTATGGCCTGTTGCTGCACATATCCATACCTGGAGACTGTTCTGAGGGGATAAGAGTACCGATCAACGAATTTGACCGCGAAGCCCGCTGACAGCCTTCAGGCTCTCAGCGGGCTTCGTGCATTCTGACAACAAGATTTGCGAGCAACCAAAGGAGTATCAGGTGATCAGACAACTAGTGACGATTTCGATCCTGGTGACGAGTTTCGCCGGCAGTCTGCTGGCCCAGACCAGTTATGAGAAGCAGCAGCAGGCGTGGCGAACCGACCGTGAAGAGAAGTTGAAGGCGGATGATGGCTGGCTGACCGTCGCCGGTCTCTTCTGGATGCGCGAGGGGCTCAACGAAGTCGGCTCCGCGCCAACCAATGATATCGTGCTGCCGTCAGCCGGCGCACCAGCCCGCCTTGGCTCCTTCGAACTCTCTGGTGAGAAGATCATTCTGCGGGTCGAGGACAATCTGCCGGTCCTGATCGATGGCCGACCGGTGCGCGAGACGGAGCTGAAAATAACCGCCAACTCGTCGAAACCGATCGTCTACGGTGATCTGTCCTTGATCGTCCTCAAGCGCGGCGAGAAGTATGGCCTGCGCTTCAAGGACCGTAATAGCGTGGCGCGGCGCAACTTTACCGGTCTGCGCTGGTATCCGGCAAAGGAGGAGTACCGGGTCACTGCCCGCTTCATCCCTTATGAGACCCCCCGAGAGGTGCCAATCATCAACATTCTTGGAGACATCGAGAAGTACAACAGCCCCGGTCTGCTCCGTTTTACCCTCAAAGGTCAGGAGTATACGCTGGAGCCAGTCGCGGTGGGCGAGAAGAGACTTTTCATCATCTTTCGGGATCTGACCAGCAACCGGACGACCTACGGCGCGGCCCGCTTTCTCTACACCGACTGGCCGGTCGATGGCCAGGTCGAGGTCGACTTCAACCAGGCGGTCAATCCGCCCTGCGCCTTCACCATCTATGCCACCTGCCCCCTCCCGACCCGCCAGAACCGGCTCAATGTCGCCATCGAGGCTGGTGAGCAGATCTATCACGGACCGATCAGTGATCACGCGATCAACAATCGCCGCGAGAATTGAACTTCAACCGACCGGCGACCAGGACCGGCGTTCCCTGCAAGCAGGGGCGGAAAGAGAGGCACAATGTCAGAAAATTCGACCCGCAACCGACTGCCAATTGGTATTTTTCACGAGCATCAGGACTGGTTCCGTCCACTCTTTGCCGAGCTGGAGCGCCGCGGCCTTCCGTATGAGCGGATCGATGCGCGGCAGCACCACTACGATCCACGCCAGGGCCAGCCGGCATACTCACTGGTCGTCAACCGCATGAGCCCTTCGGCCTATCTGCGCGGCGCCGGGCAGGGGATCTTCCACACCCACAACTACCTTGCCCACCTCGAACGACGTGGAGTGCCGCTCGTCAACGGGCGCATGGCCTACACGGTGGAGACCTCGAAGGCCCTCCAGCTGGAGATTCTCGAAGAGCTCGGGTTGCCATATCCGCGGGCGCGCGTGATCAACCATCCCGCGCAGGCGCTGGCGGCTGCCGAGGGGCTGCGGTATCCGGTGGTCGTTAAACCGAACATCGGCGGGAGCGGCGCCGGAATCGTCCGCTTCGATGACCGGGTGGCCCTGCAGCAGGCGGTCGAGACCGGCCAGATCGATCTGGGCATCGACCAGACGGCGCTGGTCCAGGAGTATATTCCGGCGCGCGGTGGCCATATCACCCGGGTTGAAACCCTCGACCGGCGTTACCTCTACGCGATCAATGTCTACAATACCGGCCAGGGCTTCAACCTCTGCCCGGCCGATATCTGCCAGACGACGGATGGGGTCGAGCTGAGTCGCGGCGCTTGTCCGGCCGACGCGCCAAAGAGCGGGATCAGGGTCGAGGCCGCCACTCCACCTCCCGCGGTGATTGCCGCGGTCGAGCGGATTGTCGCCGCCTCGGCGATCGATGTCGGCGGAATCGAGTATATCGTCGATGACCGGGATGGACAGATTCTCTACTATGACATCAACGCGCTCTCCAATTTTGTCGCCGACGCGCCGCGGGTGATCGGATTCGATCCGCATGTGCGCCTCGTCGACTATCTTGAGAGTCGGGCCAATCTGAGGTCGGTGACGGTCTGACCCCGTTCGGCGAGATCCGTGGACAGAACGAACTTCTGTCCGCGGATCTTCCGGCCAGCTGAATCCCCGGCCGGCCTATCGTGCGTCTGCCACTTGTTATAGAATTACTCCTTCTTTCGAATTTGACTGGAGTAGCGATCAGCATGTGGTGGTTTTCAGCTGCAAGAGCCGACTTGGTCATCAACCGACGGCCACGGGTCATTCCGTTGGTTACCCCGGCGACTCTCCGGCGTCGCCTGGCCGTTATCATCTTTGGACTCGTGGGGCTCCTCGGGCCCGCATCGTCTGCCTCGAATCCCGCCGTCCCTCCCGCCGTTCGGGCGCAGAACCAGACGGTCGAGGAGGATCCGAATGCGCAGCATCTGGCGATCGTCCAGGGGGAGCTGGCCGGCGAGGCCCGCGAGGTCGTGGTCATGGTTGAGGCGGGAGCGCTGCGTCTCGAGTCGATCCTCGAGGCGGGGCCTGGCGTGCGAATGTCGATCATCAACCCGGCCGAGCGCCCACTTGTTCTCGATGAACCAAATGTTGCGGTGACCGAGACCGCCCAGCGCCGTTCAATTCTGGTCTGGGATCCGCGTCCCGGAGTCTGGCGAATCCGCCTCGAAGGGCAGGGAAGATACCGCTTGCGGGCCATCTCGCAGGGCGAGCTCTTTGTCTGTTGCGGACAGATCCTGACCCTCAACCAGATCTTTGCCCTCGAGCGAAGCCGGTTCGTCGCCGGGTCTGCTCACCAGGTCCAGATCTTCGCCTCCGGATACAGCATCGACTCGATCGACATTAAACTGGTCGATCAGGATGGACAGGTCATCGCCCCGGTCCGGTTTCGCCAGAACGACCCATCCAATCTCTCCAGTTACGTTCTGCTCCTCGAAGTTCCCGCGCAACCATTCCGGATCATGGTCGAGGGACGGGATCTCTCCAACCGCCCCTTTCGTCGCATTCTGCCGCCGCTCATCACTCCGCTCCGCGAGTCAGAACCGCGGCGCGAATCAGAACCGCTGCTGGCCGACATCCCCCAGCCAAACCCGCGGGCCATCGATGAACTCCGCCAGACCACCAGCGCTGGACTGCGCCCGGTCACCCGGACGAGCATCCTCAGCTGGTCCGACGAGCCTTACCTCTCAGCGCGTGGAAATCCGATCGGCATTCGGGTCCGCTTCCGGGCCACCTTTCCTTCGGATGCCAACTACACTCCATTTCCCACTCTCTATCCCGATCGCATTGGCCAGGGCTACACCGGGGCGCTCAATCTCCAGATCCACCAGGCCACCGTCTCCCCGCAACCACTGGAGATGAGCCAGCCGGCCTGGAGCCACATCACGCGTGGCCGTTTCCAGGCCGGCGTCGAATATCAGTTTGTCATCGATCTGGTGCCCAGTTATGCCTTCGCGCAGGGCAGTGAGAAGGGATTCTGTCTAAACTACCGGCCATACAGCAACCAGCCGGGCCTGTTGGAGCGGTTCGAGCGCGAGATCTCCAGTCGGCAGCGGACACGTTTCCGCTTCAATGTCTCGGGGAGCAATTTTGAGGGGCGAATGGTCGCGGTGACCGAGAAGACCTATCTGCCGGTCGATTGGCTGAATGGGTTGAAGAGGGAAGGCGCCGCACTCTGCACGTTCTGAGCCGGCCAGCGGGGCAGTGCACATCGGTAGGCAGCAGAGCGGACGGGGGCCGGAGCCTCAGTCCGCGAGGCGGTAGATGCGCCGTGCGTTCTCGAGGTATAGTTTGCGGCGGTTCTCCGGGCTGGCTGAGGCGACAATCCCCTCCAGCGTCTCGACCCACCGTTTGAGCGGCGCGGCGAGGGTGCAGACCGGCCAGTCACTGCCGAACATGACCCGGTCCCAGCCAAAGCACTCGATCGTCCACTCGATCGCTGGCTGCAGATCGGCCGGGGTCCAGTTCTCCCAATTCCCGTTAACGACGATCCCCGAGACCTTGCAGGTGACATTGGGCAGGGAGGCCATCTCGGCCATTCCCTCGCGCCACACATTGGTAATCCCGGTGGCAATCTCCGGGTTTCCGCAGTGGTCAAGAATGAACTGCACCCCGGGAGTCTGCCGGACCATCTCGATCGCATATCGCAACTGGTGGGCCCGGACACAGATGTCGAAGGAGAGCCCAAACTTCTCCAGCGCGGCGATATTCTTCAGAAAAGTCGGGTCGAGCGCCAGTTCATCCCGCTCCGCTTGGAGAAGCCGCCGGATGCCCTTGAGCGCTGGATGGCCGGCAATGGCCGTGATGTGGCTGATGAAGTCATCCGCTTCCGGACGAGCAGCCGCGACCACTCCAGAGATCGGATTGTCCTCGCGCTCGGCAAGCGCGAGGATGTGGCGGGCTTCGTCGATCATGAAGTGGGGATCGACATCGGCCTCGACGAAGACCGATTGAACCACTTCGATTCCCGCCGTCGCCGCCTGGTAGTCGGCGAGGCCGAAATTGCGGTTGAGAACCGGCTGACCCTTCATCCACGAATAGGTGAAGACGTCGAGATCCCACAAGTGCTGGTGCGTATCGATTAGTCTCATCGGCCGCCTCGTCGCGCTATTGAACGCGGTTGCTGACGCTGTTCCGCTTCCAGGAGCGGCTCGCCAGGTCGGCCGCATTGGGCATCTCGGTGATCGCCCGCTGGAGTTGCAGATCGAGATCGGCCATCCCCTGCTGCGCCCGATCACTGCCGTAGGCGGCAAAGAGGACTTCCTGGCGGATCTGTTTCCGCGCCCAGACCATATTATCGTCGATCATCGCCGGCGTCACCCCGTACTCGGGATTCTCCGCGTAGAACTTGACCAGCCAGTCACGATAGACCTTCAGCACATCGTCCGAGACGATGTATTCATTGCCTTTGATCTGGTAGTCGTAGGTTAGCCCGTTGACCTGGAACCGGGAGAGGCCCGGCAGTCGACCGCTGATCAGTTCGCGGACGAAGAGGAAGAGACCCTGGTAGATGCGACCCTGGGCGATGTTGAAGGTGTCGGCATTCTCGACCTTGATGTCCGGCTCGATGCCGCCGCCGCCATAGACGGTCCGACCGAGGTCGGTCTTGCGCTCATCGGTTCGTGGCGGCGTCTTGTCGCTGCCCCCGCTCGCGTTGCGCTTGGTATAGTACTCAAAGAGTGAGCCATTCGAATAGTCGCGCTGGATCAGCCGCCCGCTGGGGGTATAGTAGTGGGCAATGGTCAGGGTCAGGGCGCCGCCGTTGATCAGCGGGAAGATCCGCTGCACCAGTCCCTTCCCGAAACTGGGTTCGCCAATGATCAGTCCGCGGTCGTGATCCTGGATGGCGCCGGCGACGATCTCCGAGGCCGAGGCGCTGTCCCGATCGATGAGGACGATCAGGGGGAAATTGTCCTGCGCGCCGGACTCGGCGATCGCGTTCTGATCAAAATTGCGCCCCTGCCGTCCGCGGACCGAGACGATCGTCTGCCCACGCTGCAGGAACATGTCACAGACGCGGATCGCCTGGTCAAGGTATCCGCCACGATTCTGCCGCAGGTCGAGAATGAAGCTGTTCGCCCCCTTCTCAACCAGTTCGGCGATCGCGTTGCGCATCTCCTGGCTGGTCGTCGACTGGAAGTTCCGGGTCAGGCCAATGTAGCCGATGGTCGGCTTGACCTTATAAAAGTTGGGGATCGAGGGCAGGGCAATTCCATCGCGGGTGATGGTTGCCGTGATCGGCTCTGCCACTCCTACCCTCCGGACCGTTACGGTCACCTTGGTCCCCCGGTCGCCAAGCAGGTTCGAACGGATCTTGTCGGAATTCCAGTTGGTGCTGTCCTTGCCGTCGATGGCAATGATCTGATCGCCATAGCGCAGCCCCGCCCGCGAGGCCGGACTGTCTTTAAATGGCTCGAGGATGTAGGTCGATTTGTAGCGGGTGCCGATCTGGGATCCAATCCCGAAGTACTGGCTGTGCTGCTTGTCGGTGAACTCCTGATAGGCCTTCTGGTCGAGATAGTCTGAGTGGGGGTCAAGGCTCTTCAGCATTCCCTGAATCGCGAACTTGGCCAGCGCCTCCTCTTCTGGTTCAGCGAAGTGATTGGCCTTGACCAGTTCGGCCGCTTTCTGGAAGTCCGCCGCAATCTTCTGGCGGGTCGTCTCCTCCTGGGCGGCAGTCGTATGGCTGAATCGCGGCGCCAGCAGGATGCCTGACAGCACGATGAAGATTGCCACACCACCGAACAGCCAGGATCTCTCGGCGTATCTCTTTGTGAATACAGTCAATCCCACTCTCAATGCCTCAACCCCACCTTTCTCAACAAGACTGAACGAAACTGCCATTAAACAGGCCTGAACCATAGCAGGCCTGTTTAATGGCAGACCTAAGTCATGGTAACCGCGAACGTGGTTTAGTCAAGCTACCTTATCCGCTCGTCCTTCGATATCTTGCCGTCACGAATCGAGATGACCCGGTGCGCATGCGCCGCGATATCCGGCTCATGCGTGACCAGAATGATCGTGTTGCCCCGCGCGTGGAGGTTTTCGAAGAGTTGCATGATCTCATCCGACGTCTTTGAGTCGAGGTTTCCGGTCGGCTCGTCGGCGAGGATGATCGATGGTTTGTTGACGAGGGCGCGGGCAATCGCCACCCGCTGCCGCTGTCCACCAGAGAGTTCGTTCGGTTTATGGCCCATGCGGTTGCCGAGTTCGACCGATTCGAGCGCCTTGCGGGCCAGTTCGAGTCGGGTCGCTGCCGGGGTGCCATTGTAGATCAACGGCAGCTCCACATTGTGGAGCGCCGTTGCCCGTGGAAGGAGATTGAATGTCTGGAAGACGAACCCGATCTCGCGGTTGCGGATCATCGCCAACTCGTCGTCATCCATCTGGGCGACATTCTTGCCATTGAGCCAATACTCACCCTGTGTTGGGGTGTCGAGACATCCGATCAGGTTCATGAGCGTCGACTTTCCCGATCCGGACGGACCGATGATCGCCACATACTCGTTCTTTCTGATCTCGAATGTCACTCCACTGAGCGCGTGGATCAGCTCGTCGCCCATCTCGTAGGTCTTCCAGAGATCGACCGTCCGAATCAGTACATCGGGGGAGTCGATCCCGGAAGAGCCTCGTGTTGCTCTCTCTTCTGCCAGATCTGTGACCATTGTTTATACCTGTCGTCGTTTTGCTCGCCTTTGGGCCGGGTGGCCGGGTGGCCCCACGGGCCACTTGGGTTCCGTGGGGCCGGAGTGGGCCGCTGGTCGCCGGCGCCTACTTGCTCTCAGCCGGCTTCTTGGTCTTGTCTTCGCGTTTGATCGGCTGATCATTCTTCAGGGTGCGCAAGGCCCGGTAGGGGCCGATGATGATCTCTTTGCCCTCGGTCAGACCGCTCTTGATCTCGATGTCGTTCTCGCCGGTGATGCCGGTCTCGACCTGGGTGAAGATCGATTTGTTGTTCTCGACGGTAAAGACACCCTTCTGCGGCTTGCGATCCTTTGCCGTACCGGCGCCGGTCTTCTCGCCACCCGCTGCCGCTGGCTGTTCACGCTCCACCAGCGACTGGAGGGGAACGGTGATCACCTTCTCGCGCCGATCGGTCGTGATCACTGCCGTCGCCGACATTCCCGGGCGGAGGCGCTCACGCACCTCATCATTGAGATTGATCAGGCGGATGACGACCTTGAAGTCTTTCGCCTCCTGCGAGCCGGCGACCGTCGTTTGGGCGATCGTCTGTCCCGTCCGGGTCACGGCCGAGGCGGCCTTCTCGACCACCTCACCCTCGATCTCGCGCTCGCCGAGCGCGTCGACCTTGACCCGCGCCTTCTGACCGACGGCCACACTGGCGATGTCGGTCTCATCGACCCGGACCTCGACGTTGATCACCGACATATCGGCAATGATCAGCAACGGCGTCGACTGGAAGTTGGCGATCGCGAAGGTGCCCACCTGGACGATTGGCCCGACGACTACACCATTGATCGAAGCATACTGGGTGGTCCGGCGCAGCAGGTCTGACTGCTGCTCGAGACTCGCCTTCTGCTGACCGACGCGCGCCTGTGAAACATTGAGCTGGGCCTGCGACTGTTTGACCCTGATCTCTGAATCCTTCAACTGGACCTGCGCCTGGTCGACGCGGGCCTTTGCCGCATTGAGCGAGGCCGTCGCCGAATCGAAGCGCAGCTTGGCGGTGTCGTAGCTCGAGCGCGCCGTGATTCCGGATTCGAGCAGGTCGGTGCTCCGCTTCAGTTCGATCTGGGCGTTATTCCGCTCCGCCGTTGCCCTCTCGTAGTCGGCCTGGGCTGAGACAAGCGCGGCCCGCGTATTATTGACCGCGTTCTCGACTGCCGTCAGGGCCGCCGCCGCATTCTGGACGTCAGCCTGCGAGGCGCGCAGCGCGGCCTCCTGGATCGCGGTCGCTGAGGCCAGCTGCGTCGGGTCGACGCGGAGGAGTGGCTTACCCTTCGTGATCTGATCACCTTCCTTGACGAAGACATCCGTCACTCGTCCGGAGACCTCCGCCGTCAGGTTGATGAACTGGATTGGCCTTACCTCGCCATTCGAGGTGACCTTCGATTCGAGCAGTTCACGCCGTTCCACCTTGGCAATCTGGACTTCCGGCAGATCCTGCCGCCGGGCCATGAACGTGCCAATTCCGATGGCCAGAACGACGACCACAACGATCGAACCGATGATGATCTTCTTTTTTCGTGATAACGCCATAGGCGTAGCTCCCTCCTGCGGATCTCTGATTGATTTGTTGATGCAATTGACCTTGATTCAGCGGCCCGTTCGGTCCTTCTTGATGCCGTTCAATGCCAGGGTGATGATTGCAATGTTGATAAAAATCACTCTTTCCGCCCAGCCGGGGCTCAACCTCGCCCCCGCGGGATGGGTCGACTTCAACCAGAAGTCGAATCTTATTATCTGGATCGCCACCGGTGGTACGATCGACGCCCGACCGATGTTCCAACCATTCTCGTCCAATCTAATCTTATCTTTTCTACACCGATCTTATCTAATCTAAACCAATCTTATCTAAACCAATCTAATCTAATCTAAACCAATCTAATCTCTTATCTAATCTTACGTCACTTACGTCTGATCTTATGGTTCGGTCTGATCTGGCGGCGTTGGCTTGTGTTCATGATCGCCTAATCCTGTATTTGCTGATCCGAGACGGGCGGCGTCTTTACAGGAAGCTGGTTCCGGCGACTGTCTCTTGCCCGGCAGCGTAAAGTCAAATACCACAAAACCACATAATAGTTAGTGGGGATGGTGAGAGACAAGCCGACTCAGGTCCAATCCCCATATTTATCTTCCTCTGGTTGTTCTTCTGCCAGAGGGCTTTACTCCCAGAGGGCTTTACTCCCAGAGGGCTTTACTCAAAGTAGAAGAACGACCGCCGCCGTCATTTATTAACAGGCAAGGGAAGGGCAACGAGCCGACGATGGTCAGCAGTGGTTCTAATCTTCAGGTCTGCCCGGCTGCTCTAATCTTCTCGGCGTGAACCGTCAGATTAATCCGGTTGAACGGGGGTGGGGTCATGTGTATACTTGCCTCGCTTGTGTGTTGTCGAGCAATCAGATCCTGCTGACCGGCACCGTTCTCTTTCAGCTTGGCCCCCTCTCTGCCACGGTCCCCTCTCTCTCTGGAGTCCTTTGAGAGTTATCGAGTCCTCTGAGTGATACCGGGGCTTTTGAGAGAATATTTACACACTGGTCAGCTGCACCGTCACAGATTTTGACCAGGGCTAACTTCAACTAGAGCTGACTTCGACAAC
>Ga0209972_10001742_pt1 | contig 18584 bp, 10 predicted proteins | sample NOAtaG_7_FD_187302 | JGI IMG/M metagenome (GOLD analysis project Ga0209972, IMG submission 187302) | Freshwater lake microbial communities from Lake Erie, under a cyanobacterial bloom - NOAA_Erie_Diel1S_2200h metaG (SPAdes) (version 2) | ecosystem: Environmental > Aquatic > Freshwater > Lake ... | reverse complement strand
TCTACCGATTGGTTGGACGAGGTGACCAATACCAGCTACTCGCAGGTACACAACCTCTCGCTTGGCGGTGGCACTGGCAGCACAACGTTCCGCGCCTCCCTCAACCTGCGCGATGCCAATGGTATCGCCATCAACTCCGGCTTCCAGCAACTGAACGGCAGGCTCAACCTGACGCAGAAGGCGCTCAACGACAAGGCGACCTTCACGGTCAACCTTTCTTCTACGACGCGGGATGCTTCCTACGGCGATGCCAACTCCTTCCGCTATGCGGTTGTAGCCAACCCGACGATGCCGATTTATGACAATACCACGACGAGCCCAACCGCAGGTGCCCGTTTCGCAGGGTATGCTCAGCGCGACATCTTCGACTTCTTCAACCCGCTGGCTATCGGCGAGCAATTCATCCACGATGGCAAAGATTCCCGCCTGCTCACCAGCATCCGTGCGGATTATGATCTGACGTCCAACCTCAAAGCAGGGGTATTCTACTCCAGCCAGTGGGAATCAGATTTCCGCGCAGACTACTCTCCGAAATCTGATAAGTTCGGAGGAGGCTTTGGCCGTAATGGTCTTGCTACCAAATACACCAACGAGCGTTATAACGAACTGCTCGAGGCTACGTTGAACTACAACAAGAGCCTGGGTGGCAATGCGAACCTCGCGCTTCTCGGAGGATACTCTTACCAGGAATTCACCAACGAAGGCAGCTATATGCAGGGTGGTAACTTCCTGACCGACGCATTCACCTACAACAATATGGGTGCTGCACTCGATTTCGCCAACGGTCTCGGTAGCATCGGCAGCTATAAGAACTCCAACAAACTCGTGGCGTTCTTCGGCCGTGCCAACCTTAACGTGGACGATACCTACTTCCTCTCCGCAAGTGCGCGTTATGAGGGTTCTTCCCGTTTCGGCGCCAACAACAAGTGGGGCCTCTTCCCTGCCGTCAGTGCAGGGGTGACGCTTTCCAATATCATGGACCTTGCGAATGTCAACAACCTGAAATTGCGTGCAAGCTGGGGCGTAACGGGTAACCAACCTGGCGAATCCTATGCTTCCCTCCAGCGCTTCGGGCGCCAGGGTAACTTCTTCTACAACGGTGCTTTCGTTCCTTCCTACGGTCCGGTTTCTAACCCGAACCCAGACCTTGCATGGGAGACTAAGAACGAAATTGACTTCGGTGTAGATTTCGCCATGTTCGACAACAAACTGACGGGTACCATTGATTACTACAGCCGTACGACGAAGGATTTGATTCTGTTGGTTAACGTGCCAGTTCCACCGAACTTGTTCTCCCAAACACTTGTTAATATTGGAGAGCTTTCCAACAGCGGTCTGGAAGCTGCGTTCAACTATAACCTGGTGAACACGGAGAAATTCTCCTGGACGACGGGAATCAACTTCGCAACGTTCAAGACGAAAGTGGTTAGCCTGACTTCCGGCGACCTGAGCTTCGGCAGCGGTGGTGTACTCTATCGCGCCAATATGGGCTCTCCCGGCCAGAACGCTACGCAACTCGTGCGCGTTAAAGAAGGCGAAGAACTCGGCCAGCTCTGGGGTCCAATCCAGGACGGCATAAACGAAAATGGTACACCGCGCTTCAAGGACCTCAACGGCGATGGCAAGTATTGCGATTGCGACGATGACAAGCAGGTGATCGGCCAGGGTCTGCCGACGTTTACGGCTGGCTGGAACAATTCGTTCACTTTCGGCAACTTCGACCTGAACCTGTTCTTCCGCGGCGCTTTCGGCCACGATATCCTCAATAGCTACCGTGGTTTCTACGAAAACCTGGAAACGACTACGATCAACAACTATAATGTAGTAAATACGAAGTACTATAATCCGAAAATCACCAAAGCGGTTGTCAACAATTCGCATATTGAAAAAGGTGACTTCGTGAAGCTCGATAACGCAACTTTGGGTTACCGTGTTAGCCTGAAGCCAGGCAGCGGGTTCAACAGTGTCCGCTTCTACCTGTCTTCTCAGAACCCATTCCTGATTACAGGTTATACTGGTATTGATCCAGAGGTTCGGTTCACGGATTCTGAAGGTGGCGACCCGCTCGCACCTGGTATCGAGAGAAGGACAACGTATTTCACTACCCGTATCTTCACCCTCGGATTAAACTTAGGTTTCTAACCATAAAAGTATTCTAACAATGCAAAAATTATTCATCTTGCGCGTTTTGGTCGTAGGGTTGGTTATGACAGCGTTCACCCAATCCTGCACCAACCTGGAGGAGGAACTGTATAGCGATATCACCGCTGATAACTTCTTCAAAACGGAAGAAGAATTTATCGCAGCTCTCGGCCAGGCTTACTCTACGTTCGGCGTTCTCGGTAACCACTTCAACCTGTGGTCGGTCAACGAAATTACTTCCGATGAGCTTGTAATTACTACCAAAGGTGGTGACTGGTATGACGGTGGGGTACTAATTCAGTTGCACCAGCATGCATGGACTGCTGATAACGGTATGCTCAACTCTGCCTGGGGCGTAATCTACGGCGGTATCAACACAGCCAACCGCCTGATTTATTCTTTCGAGCAACTTGGCACGCCTGAATCCAAGGCGTTCATCGCTGAGCTGCGTGCAGTACGTGCCCTTTGGTACTACTGGGCAATGGATGCTTTCGGTAACGTTCCTTTGGTCGTTGATTTCACAGCTACAGAGGCTCCTGCCAACTCTACCCGTGCCCAGGTCTATGAATTCATTCTGAAGGAACTCAATGACGTGATTCCTTTGCTGCCTACTGCTAAGAATTCTGCTACCTATGGCCGTATGACCAAGTGGGCCGCTCTTGCTATCCGCTGCAAGCTCTATCTGAACTCTCAGGTGTATATCGGACAAGCTCGCTGGGCGGAAGCTGCACGCGATGCGGAAGAAATCGTCAATACAGGCCCTTACAGCCTTTCTTCCAGCTATGCAGATAACTTCGCAATCAACAACCAATCTTCTAACGAGAACATCCTGGTCTATCCTTATGACAAGGTCTTCGCCGGTGGTTTCAACTGGCCGATGATGACCCTGCACTATGCCAGCCAGGGGGTTTTCAGCCTTACTCAGCAGCCATGGAATGGCTACTCTGTCGTAGAAGAGTTCTACAACTCTTACATCGATCCGGCAAAGAACCCAGGCCCACAAGGAAACGTTTGGAAAGGCCTTGCTACTGCTCCTGAGCAGGGAACGGTTGACCGTCGCCTTACCAACTTCATCGTCGGCCCACAGTTCAACCCGGATGGTACCCGCGCCGTTGACCCAGGTGTTGACGCTGCGGATCCCGATGGTGCTCCGCTGAACTTCACGCCGCGGATCAATCAGATCTTCCCGAACGGCTGGCGCCAGGGTGGTGCCCGTATCGGTAAGTATCAGATCGAAAGGGGTGGTACGAACAACATGAGTAACGACTTTGTCATCCTGCGCCTCGCAGATGTCATCCTCTCACTGGCTGAAGCAGAATTCCGTCGTGGCAATGCAGCGAAAGCGCTCGTACTGGTTAACCAAATCCGTACCCGCGCTGGCGTTACGCCTTATACTGCGCTGACAGAAGACCTGCTCTTCGAAGAGCGTGGCCGCGAAATGTTTGCTGAAATGACCCGCCGCCAGGACCAGATCCGCTTTGGAAAGTGGGGTGGAACATGGTGGGAAAAGCCATCTACTGCTAACAAGCCGCACCAGACGATTTTCCCGATTCCAAAAGTACAGCTGGACGCCAACTCCAAGCTGAAGCAAAATGCCGGCTATTAATCCCGGTTGCTAATTTCGGAATTATCCAATCGAACCGCCGCGCCCTATCTCTCAGGGCGCGGCGTTCTCGTTTATGTGTACTCAAGCGATTAAGCAATGAACCAACTCAAGAGCGGCTTCCTTTTTCGCAATTCGCCTTCTGTTCTCCCCATACTACTGATCTTTTGTACCTTATTTGCCTGTACCTCCAAAAAGGAACAAAGGACCACCCTCTTCAAACTCCACTCCGCTGAAGAAACCGGCATTGATTTCAGTAATGATCTTGCCTATACAGAAGCGCTGAATCCTTATACCTTCAGGAATTTTTACAATGGAGGCGGAGTAGGCCTCGGCGACCTCAATAATGATGGCTTGCTCGATATTTTCTTCTCCGGCAACCTCGTCGCGAATAAACTATACCTCAATAAAGGCAATTTTTCTTTCGAAGACGTAACGCTGCAAGCTGGTATCGGCAGCAAAGGGGTGTGGACTACCGGCGTGAGCCTGGCCGATGTGAATGGCGATGGCTGGCTGGATATCTATATCTGCAAGTCCGGACCGCCCGGTGGCCCAAACCGCCACAATGAATTGTTTATTAATGATGGGAATGGTCCGGGTAAGGTGCCTACTTTCACGGAAAGGGCCAAAGCCTACAAACTCGATGACCAGGGGCTCTCTACCCATGCTGCTTTCTTCGATTACGATAAAGATGGCGATCTGGATCTCTATTTGCTCAATAATAGCATGCGCTCTATCGGCGCGTACGATCTTCGGAAAGACCAGCGCAAAATTCCCGACCCGGAAGGTGGTAACAAACTGTACCGCAATGACGGCGCCACCTTTTCCGATGTAACCCTCGATGCCGGTATCTATTGCAGCGCAATAGGCTTCGGGCTGGGGGTCACTATCGGCGATATCAATAAAGACGGCTGGCAGGATATCTATGTGTCCAATGATTTTTTTGAAAAAGATTATCTGTATATCAATAATAAAAATGGCACCTTCAGCGAGCGCCTGGAGGAATATGTCCAGGAAATTAGCATGGGTGCCATGGGCGCGGATATCGCCGATATCAATAACGACGGCCTTCCGGAAATTTTCGTGACCGAAATGCTCCCTGAAAACGATACCCGCTTAAAAACAACGGCCCAGTTTGAGAAATGGGATAAATACCAGGCCAACGTGGCACAAGGATATTTCCACCAGTTCAGCCGCAATACCCTCCAACTGAACCAGGGCCAGACAGCCGATGGAAGCTGGTCCTTCTCAGAAATTTCCCGCTTTGCAGGGGTTCACGCCACCGACTGGAGCTGGGGTGCCCTCATCCTCGATATGGATAATGACGGGTTGAAGGATATATTTGTGGCCAACGGCATTTATAAGGATTTGCTCAACCAGGACTACGTCAACTTCATCGCCGACCCGCAGATCGTCCGGCGGATGATTTTGGAAAAAAAGGATGTTATCCGACAACTGATTGATTCGATCCCCTCCAATAAAATTCCCAATTACGCTTTCCATAACAGCGGAAATCTCCGTTTTTCCAATCAGGCTGAAGCCTGGGGACTTGGCCAGCCTTCACACTCCAACGGCTCAGCTTATGGCGATCTGGATAATGATGGCGACCTCGACCTGGTGGTCAATAATGTCAATATGCCTGCCTTCGTCTATGAAAATCGCAGTAATGTGCTTCGGCCCGAACGTGCTGCACTTACCGTCCAGCTAAAGGGACAGGGCGCAAACACTTTTGCCCTGGGGGCTAAAGTTACCCTTTTCGTCAAAGACAAAACCTTTTACCAGGAGCTCGCGCCTATGCGGGGGTTCATGTCTTCCGTGGATTACCGGCTACATTTCGGCCTGGGGCGGGATACCCTTGTGGACTCTCTGGTGGTGGAATGGCCGGATGACCGCGTTACGGTGATGACGGGTGTTGCCGCACGTCAGATGCTGAAACTGGAGCAGAAGGATGCATTTGTCCGTACCTCCCTTCCTAAAGCCCGGGAAGTTATGCCAGTATTCAAGACCCAACCCCTGCCCAATGGAATAGGATTTCGGCACCAGGAGTCGGCATTCGTGGATTTTGATAGCGAGCGGCTGCTTTTTCACATGAGCTCAAACGAAGGCCCCTGCACTTGTGCCGGGGATATCAACCTCGACGGGCGACAGGATTTTTTTATCGGTGGTGCAAAGGGACAGGGGGGACGACTGTTTGTACAGCTTCCTGACGGCAATTTCCGGGAAACGGCTGCGGCGCTATTTGATCAGGATGCTGAATCCGAGGATACCGGCTGCGCAATTTTCGATGCTAACCGCGATGGCCTCCCTGATTTGTATGTGAGCAGTGGGAGTAACGAGGTGTCGGGGGCTTCTCTGACGCTTCTCGACCGCTTATATATTCATAAAGGCAAAGGGATATTTGAAAAAAGCACTCAGGTCTTTCCTAGTCCGTTTCGCATCGAAAGTACTGCGGCGGTAAAAGCTGCCGATTTCGATGGAGACGGCGACCAGGATTTATTCGTCGGTGGTCGGGTCGCGCCGGGTGTTTATGGGCAGGCACAGAGTGGTCATATCCTTCGCAACGACGGTAAAGGCAACTTTGAGGATGTTACTCCTGTCATTGCCCCCGGGCTTCTTGAGGTAGGGTTGATTACCGATGCCGATTGGGCGGATCTCAACGGGGATGGTACTTTGGATCTGGCTATCGTTGGGGAGTGGATGCCGGTAAAAATTTTCGTGCAAAAAGGTGGTAAGTTTGAAGATCAAACGAATGCTGCAGGTTTTGGAAATGCCCACGGATGGTACCATGCACTGGAGATTGCCGACTTCAACGGCGATGGGCTTCAGGATATCGTTGCAGGAAATCATGGGTTGAATTCGCGTTTCAGAGCCTCTCCTGCTGAGCCGTTAACGCTGTATGTTAACGATTTTGATCAGAATGGTACCGTGGAACAGGTGCTTTCCCGCTATGACCGGGGGCAGGATTTACCTCTCAACCTGCGGCAGGATATCGTTATGCAGGTCCCCTCTCTGAAAAAAAGGTACCTCCGTTATGAAAACTATGTCAACCAGAAAGTATCGGATATTTTCCCGATGGAGCAATTTCCGAATACCCTTGTCCTGAAGACCTATGCCCTGTCCACCTCGTTGTGGTTAAATACGGGTGGAGGGAAATTCGTACGCAGGGAATTACCAGTTGAGGCACAGTTCTTTCCGGTCTATGCGGTGCTTTCCGGCGACTTCGACCACGATGGAAAGCTCGATTTGTTGATGGGCGGCAACCAATACAACGCTAAGCCTGAAACCGGCATCTATGGTGCAGGCAAAGGCCTGTTGCTGCGCGGGAATGGCAAAGGCGGGTTTGAGGCACTGTCTCCGGGAGAATCCGGTTTGCGGATTTCCGGACAAATCCGATCTTTGACCCCGTTGAACATTAAAAACCGGTCTTTTGTACTTATTGGAAAAAATAATGATTACCCTCAAATTATAAGCTACTAATAATATGAACAAGACCATCTTTGTCCGAACAGTGTCCCCTCTCCTGCTGGCCTTACTGATGTCCGCAGGGGCAGTTTCCTGTACAAAAAAGCCTTCCCGTGAAAAAAATGCCCGGGAGAATCTGGATTACCTTTTTCTGGACCTTTTCTTCGGTATGCAGCGACAGGAATTCTTCGATTACTGCCTGGAGATGAACAAACAGAAAAAGTTTATCCATGGCACGGGCGGCAGTAGCAACGCAAATGTCGAATATTTACTAAAAGATGAACTTCCCGAGCCGGTGATTATGCGTTTTTACCCCAATTTTCACGAGGAAAAAATTTATGAAATACCGGTTTTGTTTACCTACGCTTCCTGGGCACCATGGAACAAAGAATACTGGTCGGATAAGCTACTCGAACAAATACACGAGGTATTCAAAAAGTGGTATGGGGATGATTTCAAAGTTATTAATCACCCCCGCCAGGGTAAGATTTATGCAAAAATGGATGGCTATCGCCGCATTAACCTCTTCATCCGCGACGATCAGTATGTGCAGGCTGTTTTTACGGATATGCGTGTAGAGACGAAGAAGAATAAAGCAGGGGAGTAAGACTGGGGTTATGTAAAAAGTATTACGCCGCCGAAGGCGACGAAATACTTTTTTAAAAAGCTGTCTCATAACTCCTTTGGCGGCTTACGCCGCCAAAGAATCTTTTTCAGAGCGCTGATTTCATTGATTTTGCGAAGCAAAATCAATGAAATCAGCGCTCTGAAAAAATTTTATTTTGCTGCCGCAGGCGGTAAAATACTTGTGTAACACCCTCATCACAATAAGAAAAATATCACAGTAATGGAGTTGCTGAGGTTAAAAAATAGCCTTTTGGCTCAAATACCAGCTTTGGTATGGATGGCTGCTCTGCTCGGCGCATGTTCATCCGATAAGGGTTCGGATGCTGCGCTTTTTCGCAGCATCTCAGCCAGCCAAAGCGGTATCCGCTTTGAAAATACCCTGACTTTCGACCGGGCATTCAATATCTATACTTACCGAAATTATTATAATGGTGGAGGGGTAGGCCTGGGGGATTTCAACAACGATGGGCTGTTGGATATTTACCTGAGCGCGAATATGCTGCCCAATAAACTCTATTTGAACGAAGGCAATCTTTCCTTTAAAGACGTGACCGACATCGCCGGCGTGGCCGGCACAAAGTCCTGGTCCACGGGGGTGAGCATCGCAGATGTCAACGGGGATGGGCTGCTGGATATTTATGTCTGCAACTCCGGCGATATCAAGGGGGATAACAAGCAGAACGAGCTGTTCATCAACAAGGGTAACAACGCGGAGGGGATTCCCGAATTTTCTGAGCAGGCAGAAAAATATGGTCTTGCCGACAAGGGTTTCTCAACACACGCTGCATTTTTCGATTATGATAAAGACGGCGACCTCGATATGTACCTCTTGAACAATTCCTACCAGGCAATCGGAAGCTTCAATTTGCGCAAAAATGAGCGCCCCAACCGAGATCCGGTTGGCGGGGATAAATTATTCCGCAATGACGGGGGCAAATTCACCGATGTGAGCGAAGCGGCAGGTATTTACGGCAGCGTGATTGGATTCGGCCTGGGGGTCACCGTCGGGGATATCAATAAAGACGGGTGGCCGGACATCTACGTCTCCAACGATTTCTTTGAACGGGATTACCTGTATTTTAATAATGGCGATGGGACCTTTCGCGAAGACCTGGAAAACTGCATCCGGAGCGTCAGCGCTGCATCCATGGGTGCCGATCTCGCCGATATCAACAATGATGCTTACCCGGAGATATTCGTCACCGATATGCTCCCTGAGCAGGAGGAGCGGATTAAAACCGTAACGACCTTCGATAGCTGGGACCGCTACCGCCTGCATGTGGAAAGCGGCTACGGCCATCAGTTTACGCGGAATATGTTCCAACTCAACAACCAGGATGGGACCTTCAGTGAGATTGGCCGCTTTGCCGGGGTACATGCCACCGACTGGAGCTGGGGGGCCCTCATCTTCGACTTTGACAACAACGGCATGAAAGACATCTTTGTCGCCAATGGCATTTTTCAGGATCTGACCAACCAGGATTTCCTGAAATTCGTCACCGAGGAAAATACAGTGCAACGCATCATCTCTAACAAAGGGGTGGATTACAAGCAACTTGTGGACCTCATTCCCTCCCAGGCCGTACCCAATTACGCTTTTGTCAACAATGGCGACCTGACCTTTACCAACAAGTCGTCAGCTTTAGGACTGGGCGAGCCGGGTTTTTCCAATGGCTCTGCATACGGCGACCTGGATAACGACGGCGACCTGGATCTGGTCGTGAATAATGTCAATATGCCGTTTTTTCTCTACGAAAACCGCAACGACAAAATACACCCGGACCATACTTACCTGAAGTTCGACTTAAAAGGCACGCCGGCGAATACTGCGGCGGTAGGGTCTAAAATTACTATTCGTACCAACGGTCAGGAGTATTATGTCGAACAGGTACCTAACCGCGGTTTTCAGTCCACAGTAGATCCCCGTCCTAATATCGGTCTGGGTAAATTGAAAGTAGTAGAGGAAGTAGTGGTAGAATGGCCGGACGGGCGCGTGACGCGCCTACAGGACGTACCCACTAATCAGACCCTTGTTCTGCGTCAGGAATCGGCGACGATGCCGGATAAAAATGTCGCCTCCGCAAAGTCCTCAATGACGCTTTTTGAGGAAATGCGCGCTAATCGCCCGGCAACTTTTGTCCACCGGGAGAATCTTTTTGTTGACTTTGACCGGGATCGGCTGCTATTTCACATGCTTTCTACAGAGGGTCCTTGCATGTGCAGCGGCGATATGAATGGCGATGACCGGACGGATTTTTACATTGGTGGGGCTATGGATAGTCCGGGAAGTTTGTATGTCCAGCAGGCTAATGGTAGGTTTTCCCTGAGCAATACCGATATTTTCGAAGTGGATAAAAGTGCCGAGGATGTTAGCTGCGCTATATTTGATGCCAATGGCGATGGCAGGAACGACCTCTATGTTGCCAGTGGAGGCAGTGAGGTTTCTGTCAGTTCTTCCACCCTTGCCGACCGGCTTTACTTGAATACTGGTGGGGGTAAACTAAAAAAGTCAGAACAAATCCTGCCGGCATACCAGTATGAGAGCTCCTCAACGGTGCAGCCACAGGATTTTGATGGTGACGGGGATACCGATCTTTTTGTCGGTATTCGGAGCATTCCCTTCTACTATGGCCTGCCCTGCAACGGATACCTGTTACAGAATGACGGCAAGGGCAATTTTGTAGATGTTTCTGCCCGTTTGCTTCCTGCCTTGAAGAAGATTGGGATGATTACTTCCTCCGCCTGGCTGGATTTCGACCGCGATGGCGATGCCGATCTTGCGGTTGCAGGGGAATGGATGCCCATCAAGCTATTTCGGAATGATGGCAAGCAATTTACAGAGGTATCTGCCACTGCCGGACTGGAAAATACTGCTGGCTGGTGGAGTGCTCTGGAAGTTGCCGACCTGAACGGGGATGGTCTGATGGATATCATTGCCGGCAACCACGGGTTAAATTCCCGATTCCACGCATCGGAGGAGAAGCCTATCAAGCTATATATCAATGATTTTGACCAGAATGGAAATATCGAACAAATTCTGACCCAGTACAACGGGGAGAAAGCTTACCCGATGGTACTTCGGCATGATTTGGTGCAACAACTTCCCTCCCTCAAGAAGCAATATCTGAAATACGAAAACTACAAGGGGCGGCGGATTGAGGATATTTTCGCTCCTGAAGTCCTGCAGCGTTCAGTGGTACTGCAGGCAGTAACTTTGTCGAGTATGGTGTTTCTCAATGATGGCAAGGGGGGATTCCGTAGCGTCCGATTACCTGCGGCGGCACAGTTTTCCCCGGTATATGCCATTGCTGTTGAGGATATTGATAGTGACGGCCACAAGGATATCTTGCTGGGCGGGAATTTGTATCACGTCAAGCCGGAAGCAGGGCGTTATGATGCGAGTTATGGTGCGTTACTCAAAGGGGACGGAAAGGGAGGGTTCAGGCCCGTACCGCCCCTGGATAGTGGATTTCGGCTCAAGGGGCAGGCCCGTAAATTTTTATGGATAGAAACAGCCGGGGAACGATTGCTTTTCGCTGCAAATAACTCCGATACGCTACAGATATTCCGGCCGCTTAAAAACAACCTATCAAAGTCCTCTCCAACTTCAGAATCGCGTTGAAATGGCGATAAAAAAGGCTTTTACAGGAATTTCATGCTTCCTGGTTATTTTTTTTCTCCCGCATTGCCGGCGAGCAGATACCCTTTTCCAGGAAGTCTCCGCCGGAAAATCCGGTATAACCTTTAATAACCAACTCAGCGAAGGGGAGGATTTCAACCTCATCGAATATCTGTATTATTACAATGGGGGAGGGGTTGCTCTGGGCGATATCAACAATGATGGCCTGGTAGATTTGTATTTTTCCGGCAACCAGGTAGAGAATAAGCTGTATCTCAACAAAGGGAACTGGCGTTTCGAAGATATTACGGAAAAGGCTGGGGTGGCTTCGCCGGGTCTCTGGAAAACCGGGGTCTCTATGGCCGATGTCAATGGCGATGGATTGCTGGATATCTACCAGTGCCGCTTGGGTGCTTATAAGGGGATCAACGGACGCAACCAGCTTTTTATCAATAATGGCGATCTTACTTTCAGTGAGCAAGCAGCAGTATTCGGGCTGGATTTTTCCGGTTTCAGCACCCAGGCAGCTTTTGCCGATTTTGACCTCGATGGCGACCTGGACATGTATCTGCTCAATCACTCGGTACATACCTCCCGCACCTACGGCAAGGCCGTGTTGCGCCAGGTCGAGGACCCCAAAGCCGGCGACCGGCTTTACTGGAACAATGGTGGCAAGTTTATACCAGTGACCCGCGAGGCGGGGATTTACAGCAGTCAGATCGGCTATGGCCTCGGGGTAGGTGTGAGCGACCTCAATGGTGACGGATGGCCAGATCTCTATATTTCCAACGATTTTAACGAAAATGACTACCTCTATCTAAATACCGCTGTCGGTATCGGGAAGCAACCCGTATTCCGGGAGGCCGGGAACGTCGCCATGGCCCATTCCAGCCGCTTTTCGATGGGTAATGACCTGGCGGATTACAACAACGATGGGCAGGTTGATATGCTCTCCCTGGATATGTTGCCGGAAGATGAGGTTGTGGTAAAGCGATCTGCCGGTGAAGACGCTTACGAAATATTCAAGCTGAAGCTCGATTTTGGCTATGGCCGGCAATTTGCCCGGAATGCCCTGCAGCTCAACCTCGGAACCCAGAATGACGGAACACCGGTTTTTTCCGAGATTGCCATGCTGGCGGGTATCCATGCCACCGACTGGAGCTGGGCGCCACTTTTTGCCGATTTTGACAACGATGGGTACAAAGACCTCTTTATCAGCAATGGGATCAGGCGTCGCCCGAATGATATGGACTATATCAATTTCATTTCCAACCGGGAAATCAGGGGGGGATTGAAAAATAACCCGGATCTGAGTGATCAGCGCCTTGTGGACGAAATGCCCGACGGCACCGTACCGAACGTTTTCTTCCGCAACAACGGCGACCTCACCTTTTCCGATCAAACCGAAGCGTGGGGCGGAACGACCCCAACCCTGTCGAACGGCTCTGCGTATGCCGATCTCGATAACGACGGTGACCTCGATCTCGTGGTGAATCATATCAACCGGAAAGCATCGGTTTTGCGCAATAATACCCGGGAGCGCGACCTGAAAGGATCTAATGGCTATTTGCAGGTCGTACCTGAGGGTAGCGGAAAAAATCCATTCGGTATCGGTGTGAAATTGTTGGCGTATTCGGGTAATTCGATTCGTATGCTGGAAAATTATCCCTGCCGGGGTTTTCAGTCTTCAGTGCCGCCTATCCTGCACCTGGGCTTAGGAGAGGTCCGCAAGCTGGATTCTATTCAGATTATCTGGCCGGGAGGAAAGGTTCAGGTACTAAAAGACGTTCCGCTCAATCGAAGTATCCGGGTGAAGGCATCGGATGCCCTCGATACCGCTTCTGTTGCTGCTCCAGCAGAAAATGCGCTTCTCATACCTGCTCAGGGAATACTCCCGGAAGGGCTTTTTCATAGCGAGAATCAATATAATGATTTCAATACTACCTTTTTGCAGCCGCACATGATTTCCAGGGAAGGACCACCTATCGCTATTGCCGATGTCAATGGCGACGGGCGGGAGGATATGTATTTCGGCAATGCAAAAGGAGCCGGAGGCGGGTTACTGCTTCAGACAGAACGTGGATTGATGCCTTCCAAACAGCTGGTTTTTGAACCTGCTGGTGCTTTCGAGGTGACTGCCGCGCTGTTTTTTGATGCCAATGGCGATGGGTCTCCGGATCTGTACCTGGTCACAGCAGGCAATGAGGTTACTGAATCCATGGATTTGCTTAAAGACCGGCTGCTAATCAACGATGGCAAGGGGCATTTTGAAGACCATAGCGATTGGCTGCCCGGGGAAGCCCAGCATGGGGGTGCGGTAACCGCCGCCGACTTTGACCGCGACGGCGATCTGGATTTGTTTGTAGGTGGGCGTACGATCCCAGGCCAATACGGGATTTCCCCCCGCAGCTATCTCCTCCAAAATGACGGAACGGGTCGCTTCAAAGAAGTAACGGATAAAAGGGCGCCTGAACTTGCCCACATCGGTATGGTGACCAGCGCGTGCTGGGTGGATTTGGACGGCGACCAATGGCAGGATTTGGTGGTAGCTGGCGAATGGATGCCAATTATTGTACTGGAAAACCAGAAGGGGGCCCTCCGCCCAAAAACGATACCAGCATTGGAAAAATCGCATGGGTGGTGGCGAAGCCTCGAAATATCAGATATGGACGGCGATGGCGACCTCGACATCCTTGCAGGGAACCAGGGTAAGAATGCGCGGCATGTGCCAAGCCCTGCATTTCCCTTGCATGCCTATATTGCAGACTTTGATGCCAACGGGAGCCTGGACCCTATCCTGGCTTATACGACCCCCAAAGGAATATTCCCGATGGCTGCACGCGATGACCTGAGCAAACAGATGCCCTCCATAAAAAAGAAATTTTTGAAGCACCGGGATTTTGCCGGCAAAACCATCGCAGAAATTTTTGGCGGGGAAGCTCTGGAGAAAAGCTTGCACCTGCAGGCGCATACCTTTGCCTCCATCGTGCTTGAAAACCGGGGCAATTTCGGATTTCTTCGCAAAGAACTCCCCCTGCAGGCGCAGTTTGCCCCAATTTTTGCGATACTTGTCAGGGATATCAACCAGGACGGGATAGGCGATGTGCTCATAGGGGGGAATCAATTTAGCGCTGCACCCTATTTTGGCACGTATGATGCCGGGAAGGGGTTGTTGCTGCAAGGAGTAGAAAAAGGCCACTTTCAGCCCCTGACGCTCCGGGAAAGCGGATTAAATATCCCAGGGGAAATCCGGGCGATCCGGAGTATCCGTATCAACGGGGAGGTGTTTTTCATTTTTGGCATTAACAATGGCAGGCCATTGTTGTACAGGTTGGGGAATTCTTAATATTTTTGAATCGCATATCGGTAAAATTTCTATATAGTATGAGGAAGCAATTCTTTTTCGCGATCGTTCCCGGCATGGTACTCCTGATGTGCAGTACAGCCTGTAAAAAAACGGAAGGCGATTACAAGGCGGTCCTCCAGGATCCGGAATTGTATCACGCCTCGGTGAAGCAACTTACGGATATCATCGTCCACGATATATTCTCTCCGCCGGTAGCCAGCAGGATCTACGTTTATCCTAACATTGCCGCATTTGAAGTCCTGGCACAGCAGTACCCGGAATATGTTTCCCTTGCCGGTCAGGTTAATGGCCTGAACCCCGTTCCACGTCCGGAAAAGGATAAGCCCCTGGATTTGCACCTTTCCGCCATCCACGCTTTTCTGACGGTTGGGAAGGCGTTGATTTTTTCAGAAGAAACAATGGACGAATACCGGGAGCAGTTGTACAGCCGTATCCGCAAAACGGACATTCCCGATGCAGTATTTGAGCAATCTCTTGTTTACGGGGAGGCAGTAGCTGCCCATATCCTGAAATGGGCAGGTGAAGACAATTACAAGCAGACCCGCTCTTTCCCCAAATATACCATCCGGCCCGAAGCTGGTTTCTGGAAGCCCACGCCGCCGGATTATATGGAAGGCATCGAACCGCACTGGCCGAAAATCCGTACCCTTGCACTGGATTCCTGCAACCAGTTCCCTCCTGCATCTCCGCATGTCTTCAGCATGGAGAAGGATAGTCCTTTCTATGAGGAGACTATGGAGGTGTATGAAATGGTGAATCAATTGAACGAAGAGCGGACGGAAATTGCCAAATTCTGGGACTGCAATCCGTATGTTTCCCATCACCATGGCCATGCGATGTTTGCAGCCAAAAAAATCACGCCCGGTGGTCACTGGATGGGTATTACTTCAATCGCAACCCGAAAGGCAAAGGCTGATATGCCCGCAACGGTGGAGGCTTATGCACGGGTAGCCATTGCCCTTTTCGATGGCTTCATCAGTTGCTGGGATGAAAAGTGGAGGAGCATCGTGGCACGCCCCGAGACGGTCATCAACGAATATGTGGATGAGGACTGGGTGCCGTTGCTACAGACCCCTCCTTTCCCCGAATACACCAGTGGACACAGCGTGATTTCCAACGCTGCGGCCGCTGTTTTGACCGATCTCTTTGGGTCCCCTTTTTCCTTCACGGATTCTACGGAAGTCGAGTATGGATTACCCGTCCGAAGCTTTGATTCCTTCCAGGCTGCCGGCGAAGAAGCAGCGATTAGCCGCCTGTATGCGGGTATCCACTACCGGCGGGCCGTCGAGGAGGGGACGAAGCAGGGTAAAAAGGTAGGGGAGTGGGTCGTGGGGAACGTTCAGACCCGGCAGAATGCTGCTATAGGCGTCAGGCAGCGCGAACTGGTAGAATAGGTTTGTTTGGTGTTGGTGCGATTGCAGCGGAAAAGGATGGGCGAAGCGTATATTGTAAGAATTATCGCTATTGAATCAAAATGATTAAACTAGTTGAAGACAGATTAAATGAAATTATTGTGCTTTGTGAAGCACATAAAGTAAAATCTATTGCCTTATTTGGTTCAGCTTCAAAAGGATCAATGCACGATAAAAGTGACCTGGACTTTTTAGTTCAGTTTTCAGATGAAATTCCTGTGCTGGATTATGCAGACAATTACTTTTCTTTTTTGGAAAAATTAGAACACCTATTGGGCAAAAAAATTGATCCTTCTATTCGATACAGGAGTAGCAATAAAAACCATCAGGCAAAATTAATCAAATGGACGTTTTAGAATGGACACCTTATTCAAATCTTTTATAGACTATTTTGCAACTAACCAAAAACTAAGCGAAAATACAAAAGCAGAAATATGTAGTCATTTGTCAATTCTAAATTTGGGCAAAAAGCACGTGCTTATTAAAGAAAAACAACGGCACGATTTTGCCTATTTTGTAGTAAAAGGTGCTGTGAGAAGTTACTACCTGAAAGACGGTGTAGAAGTGAACACTTGGTTTGCTTTGGAAAATGATATGGTTGGTTCATTACAAAACTTCAGGGATAATCCTTCGAGAGAAACTATGGAGTTAATTGAAAATAGCACGCTCGTCTCAATCAATTTAAAACAGGTAAGGCCCTTAATGTCCTCCAATATTCAAATCGCTAATTTTGTAAATGCAATTATAGAGGACTATACTTTGTTTTTAGAGGATAAGATTTACTTTTCCCAAATGATGAGTTCTATCGATAAATATCTGATATTACTTGACAAAGAGCCACAACTTTTCCAACGCATCCCGTTGACATACATTGCTTCCTTTCTTGGAATTTCACGAGAAACACTGAGCCGTTTAAGAGCAAAATGATTTTGTGACATTTGTCAAATAATTTCATTTTTCAGCATTGCAATTTTGCAGGCTAAAAATGAGAAAAGATGAATGTAACAACTCAAGAAAACAGGCTTATGTCCATAGACCTTGCCAGAGGTTTAGCAGTATTTTTTATGATAGCTGTTCATACTTTGGATGTATTTGCATGTCAAGAAGTAAAAAACTCGGTATTAGGACAAATCATAGAATTTCTTGGCGGGCCACCAGCTGCTCCTGTTTTTATGACTTTGATGGGATTTTCCTTTATATTCTCAAGGAAATCAGCATTAAAGCCTAAATTATTTCGTGGCATTAAAATATTTTTAGCAGGTTACCTTTTAAATATCTTAAGGGGGGTTATTCCATTTACGCTTTCAACTTATTTCCAACTGGATATTTTAAAAACAATTCCATTAGAAAAACTGAACGTATACACGATTTTAACTATTGTTGATATTTTACAATTTGCCGGAATTGCGCTTATGATTATGGCTCTTCTTCAGGAGTTCAAAATAAATTCATACATCCTTTTATTATCTGCATTTCTGATTAGCATGTTTTCCCCATATATTTGGGGATTAAAGCTAAACCTTTCAGTTATAGACCTAATTACAGAGCTGTTTTGGGGAGACCAGCCAATTGAATTCGGCTTTATTGACAATAAAATTGCTTTTCCTGTGTTTCCTTGGTTATCGTTTCCTCTACTGGGTATGTTTCTTGGTAACAGAATAAAAAACTCAAAAGACCCCAATATCACCTTTAAATACTTTGGGATAATTGGCATTTTGGTTCTGTTTATTGGCGTTTTTATTTCACACTCAAATATAGATTACCATTTTAATGACTACTATCATAGCCGACAGGGTGGTATGTTATTTATGTGCGGTTTTGTTATTTTCTGGCTTTATCTCAACAAATTAATTCTGGACAAAGTACCAATGAATAAACTTTTTGAATTACTATTTAGGTGGAGTAAAGGAGTAACAAATATCTATTTTGTTCAATGGATTATCATTATTTGGAGTATTGGATTTTTTGGTATTAACAAGAGCAATATTGCTATTACTATTTTGTTAATTTTGATATTCACCCTCGTATCGCATTTTACAAACGAATATGTAAGTCACAAGCAAAGTAAGCGTAAAATATAAATGTCTTACTCCAAATTTAGGTATTTCATCCGCTTATTATTTTTATTGGGGGGGATGAAAATGCAATAATTGCATCATCCAGAATATGGCGTAAATAATCCAGAGGTGATTTAGACATATTCTACTTCCTTTAAAATTTTAGGGCCAATATATGGGCTCAATCCATTTTTCGTTACGACTTCTACTTTTTCTCCCTCAAAAATAGCTTCAAGCAGGTAGCAGACCTCCATGAAATTATTGAAATTCTCTTTGTCTTTTTCAAACGCGATCA
>Ga0209972_10001736_pt1 | contig 18611 bp, 19 predicted proteins | sample NOAtaG_7_FD_187302 | JGI IMG/M metagenome (GOLD analysis project Ga0209972, IMG submission 187302) | Freshwater lake microbial communities from Lake Erie, under a cyanobacterial bloom - NOAA_Erie_Diel1S_2200h metaG (SPAdes) (version 2) | ecosystem: Environmental > Aquatic > Freshwater > Lake ... | reverse complement strand
CACCCCCGCTGCCCCCGCCAGCCCCGCCGCCCCCACTGCCGCTCTCACCGCTTCCCGACCCACTCCCCGACGATCCCCGCACCCGCGCCGCCGCCTTGGCCGCGTCCACCGGCAGCACCACCAACTGGCTGGCCGCGCGGCTCACCGCCCGATGCAGCCGCGACATCTGCACCGCCTCGTCGTTGCGGTCCTTCACCCGCAGGTCGGTCGACCGGATCGCCGACAGCAGCCCCCACATGGCCATCACCACGATCGACCCCAGCATCGCCGACAGCACCACCTCCACCAGCGTGAAGCCGCGCCGCGCCCGCCGCCGCCGCACGGCCGCCGGTTTCCGGGCCTCGCTGCTTGTGCCGCAGATGAACGCCATCACTTGCTCCCCTCCTTGCCGCCACCCTTGCCGCCGCCACCCTTGGTTCCGCCCCCGGTCCCTCCCGCGGGCGTGCCGCTGGGCCGGTTGGCCGCGCCGCGCAGCATCGCCTGAATCATCCGGTCGCGGTTGGCCGGGTTGGCCAGCCAGCGACGCTGCACGTCCGGGTTGGGCGAATACAGCGGATACTCGAAGTACAGCCGCGTCAACTGCGCCAACTGCCCGCCCCGCGTCGGGTTGCCCGGGTCGCCCTCGGTCGCCCACACGCGAACGGACATGTACTTCAGCGCCTCGACCGTGCCGTCAAACCCCGCCCAGCCCTCATTGCCCTCCATCACCGAGTCCGGCGGGGCCGAGATCTTCAGCGGCAGCAGATCCAGTTCCCACAGAAATCGCCGGTTGTCGTACTCAATCGGCAGCCCCCGCTCGGGCATGCGGTCGGCGTCGTCGATGTACTGCAGAATCAGCCGGTTGGCCACCTCATACGCCGCCAGCCGCTCGCGACGCAACTGCTCGGACCGCTGCACCGTGCCCAGCACGCCCACCACCGCCGCCGCCACACCGGAAAGCAAAAACGCCGCCAGCACCACTTCCAAAAGCGTCGACCCCCGCCGCGCCCGCGCTCGCCCCCTCGCCCGCATGCTTCGCGTTGTCGACGCCTGCAGCTGCTTCACGACCGTTCCGTCCTTCCACCCCCGCCGCGGCACCGCCCCGCCACACGCCCACCCGTCTGAACTTCGCCGGCGGCCCGCACGGGCTTACTTGCTGTCCATCGTCCACACGTTGATGTCGTCAGTGGTCGCCGACAGGCCGTCGGCCCCGAAGCTGTACAGGTCGTACGGCTGATCGGCATTGCCCGAGGTGCCAGGGAAGGCGTAGTACAACGCCCGCTTCCACTGGTCCTGCGGGATCTTGTCCATCAGCTTGGCCGCCACCAGTTCCGCCAGCGACGGCGGGTAGGTGCCGTTGGAGACCTGGTACTCGATCAGCGAGGTCTTGATCTGCGACAACTGCGTCTTGGTCAGCTGCACCCGGGCCTGCTCGCTCCGGCCGGAGATGTTCACCACGATCACCGTCGCCAGAAGGCCCATGATCATGACGACCATCATCATCTCAAGCAGCGTGAAGCCACGCTTCGCCGCAGCACCGACGCCCCCGCGAACCGCCGTCCGACCGATTTCACGCTGTGCACGCTTCATGGCTCTTCTCAACTGGGCCCGGCCGGCCGGCGCTGCTCGCCGATCCCGCCGGGCAGGTTGCTCGATCCCGACCACCACGCACACGCCGCCGCCGCCCGACACCGGGCCTCGGCCGCCTGTGTTGCCGAACGCCTGACCACCAGCGCTGCCGCGTGACGCCCGACACCCCCTCCCGCCACCACCACACCCCCGCACCCGCCATCCCCTGCGTCACGCCGGTTCAACGCCATGTCATACCGCCCGACGCCAACAAGGTTCCGCGCCGGCACGCTGCGTCCAACAAAACAACGGTACGCGGACCTGCCCCGCGCGGATCGTGCCGATCACGCCAGCCGATCCGCCCACGCCCCCTTCGACACACCCCCGAACACACCCCCACCCCGCAGCCATTCGGCCCTCTGGCCCCCTCACCTGGCCAGCGTGCTGCTCATGTTGATCATCGGCAGCAGCAACGCCGCCAACAGCGACCCGATGATCAGGAACATCACCACGATCAGCGCCGGCTGCAGAACCGCCAGGAACCGCTGCGACCGCCGCTCCACCTCTTCAGTCATGTCCAGGGCCAGCGTGTTGAACGCGCTCTCCAGGTCGCCCGATTTCTCCGCCGCAATCAGCAGCTTCCGCGTCGCCAGCGGGAAGCTCTCCACCTCGTCGATCAGCGTCCGCAACGCCCCGCCTTCGATCAGCCGCGTCCGCAGCCGTTCCATCTCACGCTTGAGTTTCGGGTGGCTGATCGCCCCGTTGGCCACCCCCAGCGCGTCGGCCAGCGGCACGCCCGACCGCGTCATCCCCGCCATGGTGCTGAAGAACCGCACGCTCTCCTGCGCCATGATCACCTCGCGGATCAGCGGCGTCCGCCGGGCCGTCCGCATCACCGCCTCGCCGATCGGCCCCCGAAAGATGTACACCGCCACCACCCCCGCCAGCACCGCCAGCAGAATCAGCAGCACATTGGCCGCCATGAACTTGCCCGTCCCCATCACCACCTTGCTGATCAGCGGCAGGTCCTGCGCCCCTTCAAGGGCCTCGGCCAGCCGCGGCACCACGGTGGTCATCATGCCGAAGGCCACCAGCAGCGAGATCGTCAGCACGATCGCCGGGTAGATCATCAGCGTCACCGCCCGACCCGTCACCGCCAGCGTCCGCCGCAGCGTCACTGCGATCTGCTTGGCCGCCCCCGACAAATCCCCCGACCGCTCCGCCGCCCGGTACACCGCCACCGACACGCTATCAAAGCTCCCCACCTTCTGGCAGCCGTCGCTGAAACTTGCCCCCGCCGCCACCAGGTCGCGCATCTTCTCAATCAGCGGGCGGGCCGGCGTCCGCACCGTTTCCGCCGCGACTTCCAGCGCCTCCACCAGCGGCACACCCCGCGAGAGCAACTGGTGCAACTGCTCGTTGAGAATCAGGTGGTCCGATGGCTTCAGCCGCGCCGGCCCGGACTTAAGCACCGGCACCGGCCGGGCCGTCTTGAGCACCAGCTTCTCGCGCTTGAGCTGCTCCTGCAACGCCGCCCGCGACTTGGCCGTGCGAAACCCGAACGCCGTGCGATTGCCCGGCTGCTTGCGAGCGGTGTAGAAGAACGTGCTGGTCCCGGCGGTGATCGGCGGCATGCCAGCCCAGTTTATCGCCGCCACCCCCCGCGGTTGCCCCCGCCCGGCCCTTCCCACGTCACAACCCGGTTATCCACCCCAGCCCGCCGCGGCACATCCGGCCCGCTTTGGCCAGTTCGCCACCCCGTCACCTCACCATCCCCACCGCCAACTTCGCCGCCACCGCCGCGTTGTGCTTGACCAGTTCCACGTTGGCCCGCAGCGTCGCCCCGCCCGACAGCCGGTGCAGCGCCCCCAGCACCGCCGGGGTCACATCCCGCCCCTCGGCCCGGTGCGCCGCCGCCTCGGCTTCCGCATGGGCCAGCCAGGTGGCAAAGGTGGCCGCGGGCAGTTCGTGCTCGGGCGGAATCGGGTTGGCCACCACCACGCCCCGCCCGGTGCGGGGCAGTTCATGGGCCAGATACGCCGCCAGGTCCGCCTCGCTCTCAAAGCGTTCATCCACGCCGATGCCCCCGTCGCGCATGTAGAACGCCGGGAAGCGGTCGGTCCGCAGCCCCACCACCGGCACGCCCAACGTCTCCAGCAGTTCCCGCGTGTTGATCACATCCAGGATGGATTTGCACCCCGCCGTCACCACCGCCACCGGAAAACGCGTGAACGCCGCCAGATCCGCCGAGATGTCCAGCCGCCCCCCGCCAGTCACACCCTTGTGCACCCCGCCCAGCCCGCCGGTGGCAAACACGCGAATCCCAGCCGCCGCCGCGATCTCCATCGTGGTTGACACCGTGCTCGCCCCGCTCCGCCCGCGATGCAGCGCCACCCCCAGGCTGGCGGTGTTCAACTTCGGCACCGAAGGTTCGGCCAGCAGCCCGGCCAAGTCCGCCTCGGTCATCGAAGCAGTCATCCGCCCCCGCACCACCCCGCACAAGCACGGCTCGGCCCCCTGCTGCCGCACCACCGCGCACAGTTCGGCATACAGCCCCATGGCCCGTTCCCGGGGAACCCCGTGCAGCAGCAGCGTGGTCTCCAGCGCCACCCGCCCGCCAGAACCACCATTCGCTATGCGCGCCTCGTGCATCATGCCGCAGGATACCGGGGCTGCGTGCGGATCAGGCCGCGCCTGCACCCCCACCCCGCGCCAACCATCCCCCACCATGCCCGCACGCACCGCCACCCTCGCGCTGCTCCTCCTCACGCTCACCGCTGCGCCCGCCGCGCCCACCGCGGCCGCCAGCGAGCCAGCATCGGCCCGTACGCCAGCCCCCACCCCCGCCCCCGCACCGGCCCCCGCCCCCACTGACGACTCCGCCACCCTCGCCATCGGCGAGCAGGGCCAGGCCATCGTCACCTTCGCCCGCAGCGCCGCCGCCGCCGGCTTCTCCGGCGCCGTGTTGGCCGCCAAAGACGGCCAGGTCATCGCCGCCACCGGCGTCGGCTTTGCTGATGCGTCGGGCACCGTGCCCAACACCCCCGCGACGCTGTTCGAGATCGCCTCGCTGAGCAAACAGTTCACCGCCGCGGCCATCCTGCGTCTGCAGCAAGACGGCAAACTCAACATCGACGACCCCATCGCCAAGCACCTCCCCGGCGTGCCCGAGGACTGCTCATCCATCACCATCGCCCACCTGCTGCACCACACCTCGGGCATCCCCGGCGGCAACTCCCAGGGCGCCGGCTCTGATCTCGCCGCCGTGCTCCCGCTGTTCCTCAAAGGCGGCCCCCGCCACACGCCCGGCACGCGCTTTGGATACTGGAACCAGGGCTACGCCCTGCTCGCCGAGATCATCACCCGCGCCAGCGGGCAGGACTACCCGGCCTACTCCACGCACGCCCTCTTCACCCCCGCCGGCCTGCGCCACACGCTGTTCACCGGCGACGCCGCGCCCGCCGGCGCTGTGGTCGCCATCGGCCGCTCGGCCCGGGGCCCCAGCCGCTCAGCGCTCGATCACCCCTACGGCGCGTACGGCTTTCAGTACCGGGGCATGGGCGGCGTGGTCACCACCGTGTGGGACCTCTACCGCTGGGACCGCGCCCTGACCGGCTCCACGGTGCTCAACGACGCCCAGCGGCAACGGCTCTTCACGCCCGGCCTGAGTGAGTACGCCCTGGGCTGGCGCATCACCACCAACCCCACCGGCCGCACCACCCAAAGCCACGGCGGCGCCGTGCGCGGCTTCCTCGCCGAGATGCGCCGCTTCCCGCAGCACAACGCCTGCGTGATCGTGCTCGCCAACGCCGACGACGCACCCGTGCAACAGGTCGCCGCCAGCATCGAAAGCCTGCTCTTCGGCGAGAAGCCCACCTGGGCCCCGCCGGTCCCCCTGCCCGCCGATCTCGCCGCCACCCTCGCCGGCGAATACCGCAACGCCCAGGGCCGCGTGGTCATCATCGAGCCCGGCGCCGCCCGCATCCGCATCCTCTGGGGCGGCTCACCCAGCGCCGGACCGGTCACCCGGGGCACACTCTCCGCTGATGCCCAGGGCGCCGTCACGATGTTCGACGGTCAGGACCGCATCCCGCTGACTTTCACCAAAGGCCCCGACGGCCGCGCCGCCACCCTGAGCATCAGCGTGGGCCCCAACGCCCCGCCCATGACCTTCACCCGCACGCCGGCCAAGTAGCCCAATCGCTCGTGCACTCACCCAGCCACTCAACGCCTCACCCATCCGCATCCCACCCGTTCTGATTTTGCCATTTTGCAATTTTGCAATTTGGCCATTTGGCCCCCTCACCCCCCTCACCCCCGCCCCACCGCCCACGCACGCACCCGCGTGCTGATCGCATCCAGCCCGATCACCACCGCCAAGATCAGCCCCAGGCACACCATCGCCGCCGGGAAGTTGCGGTAGTCCAGGTAGTGCTTGATCTGCGTGCCGATGCCGCCCGCATCCACAATGCCCAGGATGCTCGCCGCCCGCACGTTGTACTCAAGCATGAACAGGCAACTGCTCGCCGCCGCCGGCAACGCCGCCGGCCACACCGCGTGCACGAACCGCGCCAGCGGCCCGGCCCCGATTTCCGCCAGCGCCCGCTGCGGCCCACCATCCACCGCCTCAAACGCCTCGTAGAAGAACTTCGTCAGATACCCCACGCTGTACGCCGCCAGCGCCACCACACCCGCCAAAGGCCCAAAGCCCACCGCCGCGATCGCCACCAGCGCCCACAGCAGACTCGGCACCGTGCGGATCACGTTCAGCACCCCGCGCACCGCCCACCGCACCGGCCGGGGCCCCAGGTTCCGCGCCGCCGCCGCCGCCAGCGGAGCCGACACCAGCACGCCGATGGTCGTGCCCACCAGCGCCATCTGCACCGTCTGCACCAAGGCCCCCAGCAGTTCGCCCCACGGCAAACCGGTGATCTGCGCTGCGCTGCTCGGCCACAACTGCTTGGCGAACGCCCACGCCCCGGCCCCGGCGCTGGCCAGGTCCTCCCCGCGAATGTTCAGCCCGCTGATCGACCACGCATACACCCCCACCACCGCCAGAGCGATCCCCGCCCACTTCAGCCCCCGCATCGCTCTGTTTGATGCCCCACCCGCCCCCCCCGCTTCAGCCGTCTGCACCATCGGCCCGCTCTGCGCCAGCGGAGCCCGCTCCAGCGTCGGCTGCGCCGGCACCCCGCCACCCGCCGTCACCGGCCCGGCACACCCAGCCATCCCCGCCGGCCCGCACGCAGCTGGCACACACGCCGCCTTCGCGCCACTCTCACACCCACCCGTCTCACACCCGCCACTCTCACACCCGCCCGTTTCACACCCCCCGTGCCGCTCACACCGCACGCTCGGCCGACAGTGGTCGCACAGCACCCCATCTCGCAAGAACAGCACCCGGTCCGCGTGCGTGCTCGCCAGGTGCGAGTCGTGCAGCACCGTCACCAGCGCCAGCCCTCTCTCGCGGCACAATCTCCCCAGCAGAGCCATCATCGCCTGCGCGTTGGCCTCATCCAGCGAGGCCACCGGCTCGTCGGCCAGCAGCACCGCCGGGTCCTGCATCAGCGCCCGCGCAATCGCCACCCGCTGCTGCTCGCCGCCGCTCAGCCGGCTCACCCGCTGGTGCACCCGGTGCCCCAAGCCCACCGCGTTCAGCAGCCGCACCGCCCGCTCCACATCCGCCTTGGGCGCCGCCAGCGCCGCCCACCCGCGCCGCCGCCCCAGCGAGCCGTGCAGCACGTTGGCCAGCGCGCTGCTCTGCCGCACCAGCCGCAGGTCCTGATGGATCGTCGCCACCCGCCCCTCCACCGCCACCGTCCCGCGCTGCGGCTCAATCCGGCTGGCCAGACACGCCAGCAGCGTGGTCTTCCCGCTGCCCGACGGCCCCAGCACCGCCACATGCTCCCCCGCCTGCACGTGCAGATCCACCCCGTCCAGCGTCCGCCCGCCGCCATAGCCGGCGCACAACCCCTGCGCCCGCAACGCCGCCGGCCGCGCCGCCTCCGCGGCACGCTCCGCCGTGCCGGCGAGCGCATCCCCCGCCCCAGAGCCCACCCCAGAGCCAGCCGCATGCGCAGCATGCTCGGGCCCTTCCGGGTCCTCCAGCACCGCCACCGGCGGGCGTTCCAGCGGCCGCTCAGGTTGTCCGTCGCGCGTGCCGCTCACCGTGCAAAGCCCTCAATCGGCTCGCCCAGCCGCTCCAGCGCCTGCCGCACCGGCTCCAGGTGCTTGGCCGCGTCCACCTCCACCAGGGCGCTTGCGCCATACACCGCGCTCAGCAGGTCCGGCTTCTCCTTGGCCAGTTTCAGCAGCGCCGCCCGCACGCCGGCCACCACCTCCGCCTCCACCCCGCCCCGCACGCAGATCAGGTGCGTCGGCACGTTGGGCATCCGCGCCACCACCTTCAGCCGCTGCCGATCCGCCGAGGGCAAGTACGCATCAGCCGTCGGCCCCTCCACCGTGTACGCCGACACCGCCGCCACCTCCGCCCGCCCGTCCAGCACCGCCTGCAGCGCCTGCGTGTACGACCCCGCAAACGCCACCGCCTTGAACGCCTCCGCCGGGTTCTGCCGCGCCTTCAGCAGCCCCTCATCCACAAACCGCGAGTACGGCATCACATACCCCGACGTGCTCGTCCGGCTGGTGAACGCCAGGCGAAGGTCCTTCGCCCGCTTGACCACATCCGCCATCCCCGTCAGCGGGCTCTCGGCCTTGGCCACCAGCACCGAGTCATAACTCGTCCGCGCTGTGCCCGTCAGGTCCGGCCGCTGCTCGGCCAGCACCAGCGTCGCCTTGGCATCACGCTGCGCCAGCAGGAACGGAATCGCGCTCACGTACGCGAAGTCCGCCTTCCCGCTCACCAGCGCCTGCACCGACGCCGCATAGTCCGTCGGCACCACCGCCGTGAACGGCCGCCCCGTCTCCTTGGCCAGGAACGCCGCCACCTCCTCCGCCTTGGCCTTGATGTCCGTCGGGTCCTTCTGCTTCTGGAACACGAACACCAGCGGCCTGCTGTTCGCCGCTTCGGGCTTGGCCGCCGGCGCCGCCGCTGCGCCCGGCGCTGCCGCCGGCGCACCGCCGCTCCAGCCCAGCGCCAGCATGCCGCCCGCCAGCCCGCACACCGTCACCGCCGCCAACACCAGGCCCTTCATGCCTTGCTCCTTCCCTGATCCGGGGACAACCAGACAGCCCGCAAGCGTAGCCCCGTGAGCACTTGTTGAGACTCAGTCTCAACACCTTCCGTACCCACGCCACCGCCCACCCGCCCCGCCACCTACCCGCTCAATCACCAAACACTCACCCCTCCACGCCCCGCCGCTCGGCAATCGCCGCCGCCAGCACCGCCTTGCTCGCGAACTCCAGCGTGCTCCCCACCGCCAGCCCCCGCGCCAACTGGCTCACCTTCACCCCCAGCCCCGCCAACTGCTCGCGCAGATACAACGCCGTCCCGTCCCCCTCCAGCGTCGGGTTCAAACCCAGAATCACCTCCCGCACCACCGGCGCACCCCCCTGCCCACCCCCGCCACCTCCACTCCGAACCCGCTCGATCAGCGCCCCGATCGTCAGATCCCCCGGACCCACGCCCTCGAGTGGGCTGATCCGCCCCAGCAGCACGTGGTACACCCCTTGATACATCCCCGTCTGCTCCAGCGCCAGCAGGTCCTTGGGCTGCTCCACCACCAGAATCACCCCGTGGTCCCGCCCCGGATCCGCACACACCCGGCACAACAGCGGCCCCTTGGCCGCGTGCCCGGCGTCCTCCTCCGCCGCCGGCGTCCGCTGCGCATCAGCCAGGTTGAAGCACCGCTGGCAGTGCCGCACCTTCAGTTTCACATCCTCCACCGCCCGCGCCAACCCCAGCGCTTCATCGGTGCTCGCCTTGAGCACGTGCAACGCCAGCCGCTCGGCCGACCGCCGCCCGATCCCCGGCAACCCCGCGAACGCCTCGATCAACCGCTCCACCGGCGCCGGATACGCGCTGGACCGCGTCCCCAGCACCGACGCTGCGGACACCGAAGCCTTGGCCGAGGATGACGGTGAGCGTTTGGCAGCCACGCCCAAACGATAAACCCCCCGGACGGCCGGGGGGTAGAAAGCAAGGGGGGTAGAAAGCCAGGGGGTAGAAATCTGATCGGTACTTTGCACCACACCGCGGGCCGCGGCACCGCTCCGCCCGCCACCGGCCGCTTACGGGCACCCAGCCGCAAACGCCCCGATGAACGCATTGAAGTCGTCACCGGTGATCAGCCCATCCGGCATCGCCGGCGGCCCGCCAATGCCCGTCACATCCGCCAGCAGGTCATCGGCAGCGAAGGCCGCGATGAACGCGTTGAAGTCGTCACCGGTCACCAGACCATCGGGAATCGCCGGCGGCCCGCCGATGCCCGTCACGTCCGCCAGGCACTCCATGCCGCCAAGCGTCACCACCAGCTCCAACTGCGCCGGCGTGCCGAACGGGTTCTCCTTGGTGTAGAACACCGGGTAGTTGATCGGCACCGGCGCCCCGCCCGGCTGCTGGCTGGCATGCAGAGACGACACCAGCAGGTTCAGCCGGCCCATCGCCAGCGCCCGCTGCACATATTCGCGCACGCCCGGCAGTGCCAGGTTCACGCTGAAGGTGAACGTCGCCCCTTCGATCACCTGCTCGCCCGGCTGCACCGCCGTCGTCGTGCCCACCGCCAGCGGCGCCACCTCAAACCGCCCGCCCTCCGCGGCACTGCCGGTCACGTTGTTCGACACGTTCACCGCCTGCCCCAGTTCGTTGAACGCCACCGGGAACACGTTGCGGTTGTTCCGCGCCGGCGGCGGATTGGGCGCCGCCGACGAGAACGGCGAGTTCTCCTGGAACGTCAAGGCCGACCACAGCGGCGCACCCGGCGCCGGGCTCGTCGGGCGATACCCGCACGCGTACAGCTCCACCGGCCGCCCCGCGTCCGCATCAGCGATGAAGAACGGATCGCTCGACGCGAAGTAGCTCTGGAACGGGTCCTGCGTCGGGTCATACACAAACGCCGCCGACGCGTCCGGCACCGTCACCGTCAGCCGCACCGTCAGCGACTGCACGTTGTAATGGCTCAGCGGCATGCCCGTCGGCACGTCCGGCCCGGTGTTGAACCCGATCAGCACCTCCGCGTCGCGGTCGTCAAACCCCGTCACCCCGTTGGTCGTAAACGTCGGCGCCGAGCTGCGGATGCCCTGGAAGTCCCCGAAGGGGTAGTTCCAACGGTCCAGGTTCGGCGTAAGCCGCGTCACCGTAACCGTTTGCGCCATCGCCGCCGTGCCGGCCAGCCCCGCCACAACCAGCACCGCACCCAACCGCTGCATGGTCTTGGTCGCTCCTGCGTTCATCCTCTTGGTCTCCTCTCGCACCAAACCCCGCTCGCGGCACCCGCTCACGGCCGATACACAACCCATAAGCACCCCCGCTCCCAACACCAAACAAAACACAAGCAACCCAAACTCCCCAGCAAAGCAATCACCCCGACCCAGAACCCCAATTCCTGTCAGATCGTACTCAGTACTGTCATTTCGGAACCGTGGTTCTCCTGAACAGCATACGCTTTTACACGACTTGATGACTCCCGTATCCGCTGGTTGGCCTCATGATTTCTGACCATTCTCAGCTTCCCGGACCTGCCGTCGCCACCTCCGCGGTGCGCGTCCGTCGCTGCCCCCTCCGGGCGCTGGGGCCCACCGCGTTCACCCTCATCGAACTGCTGGTGGTCATCGCCATCATCGCCGTGCTGGTCGCCATCGCCGTGCCCGCCCTGGGGCGTGCCCGGGGCTTGGCCAAGCAGACCCGCGAGCTCTCGGCCAGCAGCCAGTTGATGACGGCTTACACCTTGTACGCCAACGACTTCCGAGGGGCCGTGATGCCCGGCTACGGCTCGGTCGCCCATGGCAACGCCGCCCCGGTCGGCGGCACCCAGCCGCTGATCGCCACCGACGACAACGGCAACCGCCTGCTCGGCCAGGAGGCCCGGCGGTATCCCTGGCGCATCGCCCCCTACCTCGGGTACAACTTCGCCGGCCTCTACGACGACCCCAAGGTGCTCGACAACTACCGCCGGCGTGAGGACTACCTCTACGTCGTCAGCCTTTCCCCCTCGCTGGGCATCAACGCCGACTTCGTCGGCGGCAAGGGCGAACCGGGCTTCGGCTTCAACCCCATGGCCCTGCGTCGCTGGGGCCGCTTCTACGTCAGCAAGATCGAAGAGGCCCGCCGCCCCTCCGACTTGCTGGTCTTCGTCTCCGCCCGGGGCGTCGGCCCCGATGGCGAGAACGTCCCCGGCTTCCACATCGTCGACAGCCCGCGCTCGAACTTCGAACGCTGGACCCCCGGCGCCTTCGACCGCTCCCTCCCCGCCGAGGCCTACGGCAACGTGGACCCGCGCCACGGCGGCCAGGCCGTGGTCAGCTACTTCGACGGGCACGGCGGCAGCCTGAAGATGGACGACCTCCGCGACATGCGCCGCTGGAGCGACCGCGCCACCGCGCCCGACTGGCAGTTGCCGTGAACCCCGGCCCAACGCCGCCCCCACCGCCGCTCATCCGCCCCGGCACCGCCGCCGACGTTCCCGCCCTGCTCCCCATGGTGCGATCGCTGATCGACCTGCACCGCCAGTGGGACGCCCCGCGCTTTGACACCGTGCCCCACGTGCTGGAGATGTACCGCCGCTGGCTGCCCGAGCGTGCCGTAGACCCCGAGAGCGTGCTGCTGGTCGCCGAATCGGCTGACACATCGGCCGCCCCCGGGCAAGCCCTGCTCGGCTTCATCGTCGCCCAGGTGCAGGACAACATCCCCATCTACACCACGGCCCGCTACGGCTGGGTGCACGACCTCTGGGTCGAGCCTCACGCCCGGGGCCGGGGTGTCGCCACCGCGCTGCTGACCACCTGCGTGCACCGCCTGCACGCCATCGGCTGCACCCAGGTGCGGGGCGAAACCGCCCACGCCAACCACGCCTCCCGCGCCCTGCTCACCCGCCTCGGCTGGCGGGCGACGGCGGTGGAGATGCAGATGGATCTGAGCGCCGGGTGGGGGTGAGAAGCGCCGTCACCGCGAGCCCAGCACGCTCAGTCCCCGGAAGCGGCCGCGCCCGCCACCAGCCTCCATCCGCCGCTCATCGCTCCTTGCGGATGAGTTCCTTGGCTTTCCGTTGGCTTGAGAGCGCCCGCCACACATCGTGACGCGTCATGGTCAGGCCCGTTCGGGCGACGAACTGCGTGTACAGCCATTCGAACTCCTCCGTGTACGGCAAGTCATCAACCGTGCGCTTCGTGGAGCTGTACAACTCACGGAGTGTCGCCTTCTGCTCCTTGGCAAGCACCAGCCGCTGCCCGACGGAGCCCGAAACACCCTTCGATTCGCGCGTCATGCTTCCACCTCTGATCATTCAACCGCTCTGACGATCTCGGTCGCCAGAAACACCCGATTGCGCTTCCGGCCCGTCACTTCCTGCACGATCTTGGCCGCGACCAGCTTGTCAATGTTCAACTGCGCCGCGCGCTGGGTGACGCCTAGCAACTTTGCCGCCTGGGGAACGCTGATCGCAGGATGCGCAAACAGCTGGTCCGCGAGCGCCAGCGGGTGCGCCGAAGCGCGTCTCCCAACCAGCCGGCGTCGATAGTCCTCCCGCAGGGCACTGAGCTTGGCGGCCCGCTCCACGGCGTCCATCGCCGACTCGGCCACTCCGCGAAGGAAGAAGACAAACCACTCCCGCCACTCTCCACGCTGGCTGACTCCCAGCAGTCGCTCGTAGTACTGCTGGCGGTGTCGCTCCAAATACGCCGACAGATACAGCAGCGGCTCCGGCAGCACACCCTCGATGCACAACAGCAGCGTGACCAGCAACCGACCGATGCGACCGTTGCCGTCATAGAACGGATGGATGGCCTCGAACTGATAGTGCACGGCCGCCAGCCTCACCAGCGTCGGCAGCTCGCTCTTGGCATGCAGGAACTTCTCGAACGCCGCCAGACACCCGGTCATCTCGTTCACAGGTGGCGGCACAAACACCGCTTCATCGATCGGTCGCCCCGCCGGACCGATCCAGTTCTGTGAACGCCTGAACTCGCCGATCGCCTGATTCTGGCCGCGGACACCCTCCAGCAGTCGGCCGTGCATCTCGCACAACAAACGCTGACTCATCGGCAGGATCCGCTGCCGTGCCAGGCCATAGTCCAGAGCGCGAACGTAGTTGACAACCTCCAGCACGTCGCCAACCGCAGGCTCACCCACCGGCGCCGCCTCAAACAACAGCAGATCCGACAGCGAGGCCTGGGTGCCTTCGATGCGGCTTGACAACACCGCCTCACGCCGCTTGAACGGCCCGATCAGAAGGTGCGGATTGGGCAGATTGCGTCCCACCCCGGCGAGCTGCCCGAGCGCCCGATCCGCGGCAGACAACGCCGTGACGATCTCACCCGTCCACGGAAAGACGGGCGGCAGCGGGGCCGGCACATACGCGCAGACGGACCGCCCATCGGTGGCGATCTGGACCAATCGGCCGGGGTGCCCGGGCTGGAATGCCGCCGCGTTCACGCTGTGATACCTCCGTGCGCCATCGCCGTCCCTGTGATACTTTTGAGCCGTTCAGTATCATAACGACACAGAACTGCACGGCGCGATGCCACTGGCGGGCACAACGCCGGCACCACAGCGGCCCGTCGGTGAGCCCTCACCTTCGTACAAGTCCGATAATACATCTCGAAGGCTCCGCCCACGATCGGCTGCACCCAGGTGCGGGGCGAAACCGCCCATGCCAACCACGCCTCCCGCGCCCTGCTCACGCGGCTCGGCTGGCGGGCGACAGCGGTGGAGATGCAGATTGAACTGACCGGCCAGCCCGCCCCCGACACCTCACCCTGAAGCGTCGTCCGCGGCACCCACCGGCCACCCCTCACTCCTCCTCATCATCCTCCAACTCAAACTCCACCCACTCCCCGCCCGGCCCTTCGCGCTCCGCTGCGGACCCCGGGGGCAGATCGGCCACCTCCGCCAGGCTCGGGTCCAACTTCAGCATCCCCGCCAGCGACACCACCCGCCCGTCCTCCGTCTCGCCGGTCGTGCCGCACAAAAACTGCCACCCGCCGTCCTCGTCGCGCACCACCAGCCGCACCGGCTCGGTCTTCTCCACCACCTGCCGCGTGGTGATCGCCGCCGTGTTCGGTGCATCCTCAAACGGCCATTCGTTGCCCTGTGCCATGCCCGCACTCCTGTCTTCGGCCCCGGCCCGGGCCGCACACCGGCCCCGCCCGACCGCCCAACATCCGCAACGTTATCCGCACGCCCGCCTGACCGCCCCGCCACCTTCGGCCCCCCGGGGGCTTGACAACCTCCGGCGGCGTGGTATTGTTTAGGAGTCCGAAGCATCTCGTGGGCACACCACCGCCCCGTCATCATCCCCCATGCACCCCTCCACCCCCAGCCAACCCGACGACCAACCCGCCGACACGCTGGCCGACGAACTGCCCAGCAAACTGGCCAGCGGGCTCGCCAAAGTCGGCCTGGTCATGCGCCACCAGGCCTGGAAGGCCGCCGACCACGCCGGCCTCTCCCCCACCCAGGCCCAGGTCCTCGCCCTGCTCCACGCCCGCACCACCGGCGACGGCCTGACCATGTCGCAGATCGCCGCCGAACTGGCCATCACCCCCGCCACCCTCAGCGACTCCGTCGCCGCCCTGGAACGCAAGGGCCTGGCCAGCCGCGCCCGCGACCAGCGCGACGCCCGCATCGTCCGCCTGAGCCTCACCCCCGAGGGCGCACGCCACGCACGCCAGAACGCCGGCTGGCCCGACGTTCTGCTCGCCGCGATCGACACCCTCAGCGACGACGAACGCGCCGTCTTCATCCGCGCCCTCATCAAGATGATCCACTCCCTGCAGGCCGCCGGCCAGGTGCCCACCGCCCGCATGTGCCCCACCTGCACCTACTTCCGCCCCAACGCCCACGACTCGCCCGAGCGTCCCCACCACTGCGCCTACGTCGACGCCCCGCTCGCCGAGCTCGACCTCCGCCTGGACTGCCCCGAGCACACCCCCGCGCCCGCACCCGAGGCCCAACGCACATGGCAGCTCTTCGTGCACGGCGCACCGCTGACGCCCAGAAGGCCAGCCAAACCAGCCAAACCAGCCAAACCAGCCAAGCCGGCCAAACCCGCAAAGACCACAAAGTCCGCGGCCGCACGTGCGCGCCGCGTCCGTTCCCCCCAACCCCGTAAGGAGTCCTGAATCATGAAGTCCGCCACGTTCTACCACGCCGGTTGCCCCGTCTGCGTCCAGGCCGAGCAAACCGTTGCCCACGCCCTGGACCGCACCCGCTTCAATGTTGAGATCGTGCACCTCGGCCAGCAGCCCGCCCGCCTGGCCGACGCCCAGCGCGCCGGCGTGCTCTCCGTCCCCGCCCTGGTCATCGACGGCGCACCTTACCACATCAACTTCGGCGCCAAGCTCTCCGACCTGGCCAAGTAATCCGCTGGCCCCCCGGCCCCCCCCCCCGGCCCACCAGCCACAGCCGGCAACCTGACGCGGCGCATCCGCGCCGCACCGTTGCCGCCAAACACCAACACGTTCAGTCCTCAACGGAGTTCCCCCATCATGAACCGCCGCACCGCTGTCTCTGCGCTCGCCCTGGCCCTGGCCGCCTCCGGCATCGCGTTCGTCGCCCTCGCCCAACCGCCCGCAGCACCCCCCGCAGCGCCGCCCACCAAACCCACCACCACAACCACCGCCCCCGCCATCCCCGGCTACACCTTCGGCTCGCCCGATCTGGCCCGCTCCCCCATCACCCTGGCCGATCTGGACGCCCTCGAGCGTTCCCTCCTGCTCACCGATGATGACCTGGCCGCGCTGCGCCAGTCCAAGGCCATCCTCGCCGACCAGACCGACGCCATCCTGGATGTCTGGTACGGCTTCGTCGGCTCCACGCCCGAACTGCTCGCCTTCTTCGGCAACGCCACCACCGGCAAGCCCGAGGGCGAGTACCTCGCCCGCGTCCGCGCCCGCTTCGCCCGCTGGATCCTCGACACCGCCGACGCCAACTTCGACCAGAAGTGGCTCGACTACCAGCACGAGATCGCCCTCCGCCACCACCGCACCAAGAAAAACCGCACCGACAACGCCCCCAGCGTCCCCATCGTCAACTACCGCTACATCCCCGCCCTCACCATCCCCATCACCACCACCCTCAAGCCCTTCCTGGCCAGCAAGGGTGCCACCCCCGAGCAGGTCGAGAAGATGCACGCCGCCTGGGTCAAGGCCGTCCTCCTCCAGGCCATCCTCTGGGGCCAGCCCTACGTCCGCGACGGCGAGTTCTGATCGCCACTCGACCCGCCAAGCATCACCGACGACGCCCCACAACACATCGCCTTCCCCGTGCAGCGCGGCCCACTTCAGCCGCGCTGCACGCCTGCGCTGGCACCCCACCGCCGCTCACTTCCGCTCCGCGCCCCCCGCCCCCCCGCCCGCTCCCCCAGCGCCCGCCGCAGCGCGTTCACGCTCAGCAGCCCCGTCGCTGTCGACTGCACCCCCGACCGCACCTCCGCCGGCGCCAGCCGCACCGCGCCCCGCGCCACCGCCGGCTCGGCCCACATCCACGCCGTCGACTCATCCTCCATCAACTGCCGCACAAACCGCAAGCCCCACGGGCATCCCTGTTCCGGCGGCGATGGGAACAAAGCAAGGCAAGCGCGTCGAGCTCCGGGAGACGCCCGCGAACACCAAGTTCCCCGCTCCCGAGCGCCAACCCGCAGAAGGACCCAGACCAGTTCCGCATCAAGTTCAGCCGCGAGCGGTATCTTCCCGATGGCCAGCAAGGCCCACCCCAGCCGCTGTGCGGGCAACGTCGTGATCGTGGTCGATGCAGGCTCGTGATCCTGTGTATCGGCAATGTGAACCCACCAACTCTTCCGCCGTGTGAGTACGGTTCACAACTGGGTTCTGGCCCCGGCGAGCCTGCGCAGATCCCGTGGGTTCCTGACAACACCACGCCCTGCCCCGAGTGCCCGTGGCCGGTTCCCAACTGAGAGAGAGGTGTATGGCTCGTGACATGCTGCGTCACGTTCGATCCTTGACCCAGTGGCCAGTCCTCCTTGGAGCGCTGGCCGCCGGCACTCTTGTCACTGCGTCCATCGACTTTGCAACCCGCTCACAATGCACGCCGACGGGGAACTTCATCAGCTTCAAGCCGGCCGCATCGTTCGTTGACCGTCTTCGGGTAGTGGATTGGGATGCCCCTCTCAACGGCTTTGTTGCCCGCTCATGGGCATGGGCGGATGTGCATCTCTGGGAAGCCGCTGAAGCGCAGCCATCGGCCTTGTGGCAGACAAAGGCCGGTGAGGCGATCGCAGCCACACCAAGCGCCCAAATCGCGGGTCAGTACGGAATGTCGGCGCTGATCGACGTTGCGCCCCTCGATGCGTCCTTCGGCGCTTCGATCGGCCTTCGCGCTACGCGGTTCGGATTTCCGTTCCGCACGTCTGTGCGTGAAACCGTGTGGGGCGTCCTTCGCCGCAAGATGCCCGATCCGGAACACTCCAGCAGCGTCAGTCCGGGGATGCTTGCCGTCTGCCTCAACTCCGGCTGGGCCTGGTCGCCGAACCCGTCTGCCGCTGATCGGCAGCGTGCCGCCAACGGCGGATGGTCGCAACGCCACTGGCTCCTTCCGCTCGGAGTGATCGCCAACACCGTGGTGTTCAGCGCCGCCGTATTGCTCCTCCTCGCAATCCCGCTGGTTGCGCGGCACTCCTGGCGCATGCGCAAAGGAAGATGCGTCGCCTGCGGATACCCGCTTGTCGAAATCGCGGCGACACACTGCCCCGAGTGCGGACAGACTCTCTCGGCCTGATTGACCTGCCTCCCCAAGTCCTGATGCAGCCGCATGGGGGTTCCCCACGGCCGCCGCCCGCGCAGAAGCCCTTGCCGACGCACGGGCGTGCATCCGCCCTCCAACGCCCCGAACCCCCCCGCCCCCCCACTCACTTCCGCTCCCCCCCCGCCCGCTCCCCCAGCGCCCGCCGCAGCGCGTTCACGCTCAGCAGCCCCGTCGCCGTTGACTGCAC
>Ga0209972_10001731_pt1 | contig 18643 bp, 16 predicted proteins | sample NOAtaG_7_FD_187302 | JGI IMG/M metagenome (GOLD analysis project Ga0209972, IMG submission 187302) | Freshwater lake microbial communities from Lake Erie, under a cyanobacterial bloom - NOAA_Erie_Diel1S_2200h metaG (SPAdes) (version 2) | ecosystem: Environmental > Aquatic > Freshwater > Lake ... | reverse complement strand
CAACAGCGGATTCCTCGACGGCCTGGAAGTAAAGGCCGCTATCGCCCGCGCCATCGACGAAGTGGAAAGCCTCGGCCTGGGCAAGCGCAAGGTGAACTACAAGCTGCGCGAAGCCGGTTTTGCCCGTCAGCGCTATTGGGGCGAACCCTTCCCAATTGTGTTTGATGCAGCAGGTATTCCCCAGTTGGTATCAACGCTTCCCGTCGTATTGCCCGAGGTGGAAAGCTACAAGCCCACCGGGACCGGTGAAAGCCCGCTGGCGGCAGTGACAGAATGGGTGACAACGCCATCGGGAACCCGCGAAACGGATACCATGCCCGGCTGGGCCGGCAGCAGCTGGTATTTCCTGCGCTATACCGATCCGCACAACAGCGATGCGTTTGCAGGAAAAAACCCGCTTGATTACTGGAACCAGGTGGATTTGTATGTCGGCGGCAGCGAACATGCCACCGGGCATTTGTTGTACAGCCGATTCTGGACGAAGTTCCTCTTCGATCTCGGTTGCATTTCATGGGATGAACCTTTCCGCCGCCTGGTAAACCAGGGCATGATCATGGGCGAAGACGGCCAGAAAATGAGCAAGCGCTGGGGGAATGTCGTAAACCCTGACGACGTATGTGCGCGCTACGGTGCCGACACCCTGCGTCTGTACGAAATGTTCCTCGGTCCGCTTACCGACAGCAAACCCTGGAACACACATGGCATTGAAGGGGTAAGCCGCTTCCTCAATAAATTCTGGCGCCTCTTCACGGACGGCGAGAACTGGGCGGTGGATGAGGCAGAAGCCACGCCGGAAGAATTGAAAATCCTGCACAAGACCATACGCAAAGTGCAGAGCGATATCGAGCAGATGAGTTTCAACACCTCGGTTTCTGCTTTCATGGTAGCTGTGAACGAACTCACGGCGCTGGGCTGCCGGAAACGCGCTGTACTCGAGCCGATGTTGATCATCCTGGCGCCTTTTGCACCGCATATCAGCGAGGAATTGTATGCCCGGCTTGGCCATACCGAAAGCATCCACCGCGCCCATTGGCCGGCTTACGACGAGGCGTTGCTGGTAGAAAACGAAGTGGTTTATCCCGTGAGCGTGAACGGAAAAACACGCACCCAACTGCGTTTTGCTGCCGATACTCCGGCTTCAGAAATTGAAAAAGCGGTGTTGCAAGACGAGGTCGTTCAGCGCTGGTTGGAAGGCAAGGCGCCGCGGAAAATTATCGTGGTGCCCGGACGAATCGTGAACGTGGTTGTCTGATTCAAGGCCTGCGGTTGATCAGCCATTGCAAGGCCAGGCTATAACCCTGGATACCAAGGCCATAGATGCCGCCGGCTGCGTATTTGGCAATCAGTTCCTTGTGGCGTTCCGGTTCGCGGGCGTATATGTTGGAAATATGGACCGTTACTACGGGAACCTGAATAGCGGCCACTGCATCTGCTATGGCGACGGAAGTGTGTGAGTATCCTCCGGCATTCAACACGATACCCTGCACCTGGTTTTCTCCGGGCATGCCCAATTGTTGGAGAAATTCGACCAATTCACCTTCCAGATTGCTTTGTTTGAAAATAAGCTGATGCTCCTTAACTTCGTTTTTCAACTGTGACTCAAGTGCGTCGAGACTGCTCACACCGTAGATTTCCGGCTGTCTGCTACCCAGCAGATTCAGGTTCGGTCCGTTGATCACTGCAAAAAGCATGTACAAATAACCCCCCAATTTTTAATAATATCGCACAATGGCTGATCTCAAACGAGCCAAGCATTTTATCCTGAGCGAGCTCGAGGAGCGCCTTCCGGATTATCTGTCGTACCACGACCTGGGTCACACGCTCTACGTGCACAAGATTGCGTGCATGTTGGCGGAGGAATTCGGTATCGATGAAGAAGACAGGGTTTTATTGGAAACAGCAGCACTCTACCACGATTGCGGCTTTTTGAACACTTACCGCGACCACGAGGAAGCCGGCTGTCTGACTGCACGGGACGTGCTGCCGGGTTTTGGTTACAGCGAAGAACAGATCGGGCGGATTTGCGAAATCATCCTTGCCACCAAGGTGCCGCAAAACCCGCAAAACTTCCTCTCCGAACTGCTCTGCGATGCTGACTTGCATTACCTCGGCGGAACGGAATACGACTTCATTGCCGGCAACCTCTACAAAGAGTTTCAGGAGCAGAAGATTGTGCAGAGCGAAGACAGCTGGTACAAGATGCAAATCGGTTTTCTCGAAAACCACCGCTTTTTCAATCCCTATTCAAAAGCGCATTGCGAGCCGGGTAAGCAGCGCAACCTGGAGCGTATCAAAGCTGATTATGCCCGCTTTTTAAGTGCCTGAACCCCTAGCGATCTTATGGAAATCAAGAAAATACTCGTTTGCCACGACTTTACGCAGGAGGCAGACTGCGCAGTAAACCATGCCGTTGGTGTGGCCAAGGCGCCCAATGCAGAGATCGTGCTGCTGCACATACTCGACAAAAAATCTCTCGATCAGCTCCGCAAGGAAAAGAAAGATGTTTCGGAAATCGAAGCCAGGCTGCAACAGATATGCGATGGCATCTCAGCGGCTGGTTTGCGCTCTTCGTTTATTGCACGTGAAGGAGATATTTTCAGTACCATCGCAGAAATTGGAGAAGAGATTGAAGCTTCTCTCATCATCTTCGGTACCCATGGCGTGAAAGGCATGCAGCACATCCTGGGTGCCTTTGCGCTCAAGCTGGTGGTAAGCGCCAAATCGCCCGTAGTAATCGTACAGCGGCGTAACATCCGCGCGCATGGTTACAAGAAAATCGTACTGCCGGTAGACGAAGGAGATTATTGCAAGCAGATGGCGCGCCCTGTTGCCCAGATTGCCAACATGTTTGGCGCAGAAGTACTGGTGCTCCCCAAACACGTATCTGACGACCATTTCCGTACCTATGTGCGGAACAGCACCAATTACGTGCGCAAGGTGTTGGAGGAGGAAAACGCCGCCTTCAGCATCGCTGAGCCGATGAACAACGGAAGCTTCCACAAACAGGTTTTGGAATACGCCTCTGCCCAGGATGCAGACCTCATCAGCATCATCACCCAGGAAAAGATGGACCGCGATGTGAAGGAACTTTTCGTTGGAAGCGAAGACGTGCGCATCATCAACAACGCCGCTGAAATTCCTACCCTTTGCATCAATGCCTTCAATGCTTTGCTGGCGGGCGGTGTGATGGGCGTGAGCAGCAGTTAAGAAGTGAACGACCCTGTTCTTGTTACCGGTGCAACCGGTTTGCTCGGTGCCCATTTGGTGCATGATTTGCTGCAAAGCGGAAGGCCTGTGCTCGCCCTGCGCCGTGCATCCTCGTCAACCGCGCTGTTCAATCGCATTGGCAAGCTCTATAACAACACAACGGAGCCGGTTTGGGTAAACGGGTCGTTAGACGACGATGAGTCGCTCCTGGAGGCCGCAAAACAGGTAAAAACCGTATTCCATTGTGCCGGGCTCATATCTTTTTTCCGGGAAGACCGCGAGGCCTTGTACGAAACCAATGTGCTGGGCACGGCACGCCTGGTAAATGTGCTGTTGTCGTTGCCGGAACCACCAGCCCTCTTCCACGTCAGCTCGATTGCCTCGCTGGGCAGGAACAGCGACAGCGAATGGATCAGCGAGAAAAGCGAATGGACAGACTCTCCGCTGAATACCCGTTATGCCATCACCAAGCACCTGGGTGAAATGGAAGTATGGCGGGGTTTTGAGGAAGGATTGCGCGGCGCTATCCTGAATCCTGGAATCATATTGGGCGCCGGAGACGGATACAGCGGTTCGAATGTTTTCTTCCGCGAGATACAACGGGGACTGAAGTTTCATCCACAAGGCGGGAACGGCTTTGTTTCAGTGGAAGATTGTGTGCGTTTGTTGTTGCTGCTGGAAAGCAGCAGTGTGCAACACAGCCGCTTCATAGCGGTTTCCGAGAACCTCAGTTACAAGGAATTGCTGACGCTGATTGCCACCGCCATGGATAAAAAACCTCCTTCACGCGCGCTCACGGGCTTGTCTTACCGCAGTATCCGGTTCCTTACGCGCCTGTTAGAACCTTTTCTAGGCAAGAAGTTGCCGTTGAGTTATGAAAACCTCCGGGTAAGCAGTCATACTTCCTTCTATGATAACAGCGCCGCCCGGAGTCTCGGTTTTGATTTCGAACCCATCCGTGTTTCGGTGGAAAGAACAGCTGCCCAATTGGCTGCCCTCTCCCATTAATCTGATCTTACCTACCTTTGCGCCGTGCGTATCGGCGTTGTAGTATTTCCTGGCTCAAACTGCGACCGCGACCTGATGGAAGCGGTTGAACTTCATACCGGTTCCAAGGTTGAAACCCTTTGGCACAAGGATAAAGACCTGAAAGGCTGCGATATGGTCTTTCTGCCTGGCGGTTTTTCCTATGGTGACTACCTGCGGAGCGGGGCCATCGCGGCCCAGGCTGCAGTTATGGACGCAGTGCGCAGCCATGCAGCCTCCGGCGGGCTGGTGATGGGCATTTGCAATGGTTTCCAGATTCTTTGCGAATCGGGTTTGCTGCCCGGTGCACTCCTGCGCAACACAAGCATGCAGTTTGTCTGCAGCAACGTGCTGTTGAAGCCTGAAAACACCGACCTGGCCGTTACCCGCGCCTACAGCCGCGATGAGACCTATACCATCCCGATTGCACACGGAGAAGGACGCTTTTACGCCGACGCCAACACGCTGCGCCAGATTGAGGAAAACGGACAGGTAATGTTCCGCTATTGCGATGCTGCCGGTGAATCAACAGAGGCTTCCAACCCGAACGGTTCACTCAACAATATCGCAGGCATTTGCAACGCAGGCCGAAATGTGTTTGGCATGATGCCGCACCCGGAGCGCGCAGCGTTCCTCCACTCCGGAAACATGGACGGCGCGCCGCTCTTCAAAAGCCTGATCGGCGAAATGGCCGTTTGATTCTCCGCTCTGCGGCAGCACAATCCGTTCATTCCCCGATTCTTCGCTTTCGTCAATTCAGGACTGTTTTGGCCGACTTTTTCACAAGTTTTTTCGTTTACCATACAACCAGGCACGGGTATTGATTGTCTAAAGAGTAAGGCAAAACGGAAAGTGTTCATAACCCATACCGTTCGAACCTTGTAAACAACTTAATTAGCAACGCTATGAAATCGGCAGCCAAAAACATCCAGGGAAGGGGCACTCAGGTGCAAAAACCCCGTCACCAAAGCGACTCCGGCAGTGACCAACGCGCTGCCGGCGTGTAAAAAACCGCATTCAGGAACCTGCCCTGAGTCTTTCCGCATTTTCTGCCACCTGCAGGGCATTGATAAACGGATCCAATTTTCCATTCAACACTTCCGAGAGATTGTGCGTAGTTAATCCTATGCGGTGATCGGTTACGCGGCTTTGCGGAAAGTTATAGGTTCTGATTTTGGCACTGCGGTCGCCAGTTGAAACCAAGGTTTTGCGCCGCGCTGCTATGGCCTCCTCTTGTTCGCGCACTGTTTGCTCGTAGAGGCGTGTGCGCAGCATTTGCATGGCCTTTTCACGGTTTCCCAACTGCGTGCGCTCAGTTTGGCATATCACCACGATTCCGCTGGGTACGTGTGTGAGCTGAACCTTGGTTTCCACCTTGTTCACGTTCTGTCCGCCGGCTCCGCCACTTCTCGAGGTGTGCAGCAATACGTCGCTGTCGCGTATTTGTATTTCCACTTCATCGGCTTCCGGAAGCACGGCCACAGTTACGGCTGAAGTATGGATGCGGCCTTGGGTTTCGGTCTGTGGAATGCGCTGCACGCGGTGCACGCCGCTTTCATACTTCAACGTACCATACACCTGTTCACCCCGGATCATGAGAACGGATTTTGAATAGCCTCCGGCTGCCCCTTCTGTCGTTTCCACCAATTCAACCGTCCAACCCCGGGTTTCGCAGTAGCGCGTGTACATCCGCATCAGGTCGCCGGCGAAAAGGCATGCTTCATCACCGCCTGTTCCGGCGCGTATTTCAAGCACGGCGTCTTTGTCATCCTGCGGATCTTTAGGAATCAAGGCGACATGGATCCTCGCTTCCAATTCCTCGCGCAGGTCTTCACAGGCATTGATCTCAGCTACAGCGAGATCGCGCAGTTCCCTGTCTTTTTCCGTTTGGAGCAGCAAACGTGCCTGAGCCTCGTCGTGGTTCAGTTTGCGGTAGCGATGGTACAGGTCGTTCAATTCGCGGAGGCCGGTGTACTCCCTGTTGAGTTGGGTAAATCGCCTGCGATCTGATACAATCTCCTGACTGCTCAGGAGTAATTCCAGCTCCGTAAAGCGCGCATGCAATGCTTCGAGTTTTTCTTCCAACGCCATCAGTGGTACAAATGTAGTCCGCGGTCGGAGCGGTTCGCGAGAAGCGAAGCCGACAGACGAAAACGCTGCAATTGGGTTCCGTTGGTTTGAATGGTATCGCGGCGGCTACCGATGGCTATTCCTTCCCGGATCAGTCGATTTGAGTCGATGGCATAGAACAAAGTACCGTCACGGGCGTCCCAGTATCCAGCCGGTTTTTGCAAGATGCGCAGGCGGTTCAGTGTTGCATTGAGTACCCGTATGCTCAGATCCTTTTCCGCGCCCAGAAACAAGTATTGACCGTCGTCATAGATACGTGTTTTTCCTGCAGGTAGCCAAGATTCGGCAAGCATGGTGGAAGCCAGTGTCCGGCCGTCGTAATCCAGTTTTTTGAGGAAACCGTCGCGGCCGTCTAATATCCAGTAATTACCGTCTGCAGCCAGGCCAAAACCCTTGATCTGATAGTTTTCCTGGGTGTTGAAATCGACCAGACGGCGTTGATTCAATTGATTGTCGAGCATCAGCAAATGGCGGGTCGACGGAAAATACACCAAGACCTGCAAACCGTTGCTGGCATCAATTTGCGGATTGCCACCGTGGTTGCTGTAAGCCTGGGTGGCCAGCGTGCGACCGGCGGGATCTTTTTTGGAAATGATTCCTTCCGCATCCGCCATGATGATGTTACCCTGTTGGTCCAAGGCGAAATCGCTGTATTTCCCGGGAATCAGCGCATACTCAGCCATTGTTCCGGGAAGACCGAGCAATGCGATGGCCAACAGGCAGAATAGCGGATTGCTCATGGGTTTTCGAAGCGCTTAATAGTGGTTGTTTTACCGTCAAAAACGGCGTACGCACTGTCGTTGAACCAGGTTCCGGCATTCAGGTAACGTGATTGCTCTCCGACAGGCATATCGATCACCAGGTGGCGATGTCCGAAGACGAAGTAGTCTATATGGCTTTTATTCCTTAAAAAATCCTTACAAAACCCCAGCAGCCATTCCTTGTCCTCACCCAGGAACTGTTCGTATTTGTTGCCCTGTCCGAGCCGGCTTTTTCGGCTCCATGCGCGGGCTATGGCAAAACCGAGATTGGGGTGCAGCCGCGCAAAGAGCCACGAACTCCAGGGTGCGCGGAATATCCTGCGCAGCAATTTGTAGCTCTTTTCACCGTTTCCGAGGCCATCGCCATGGTGCAGGTAAAACTGCTTACCGGCAGATTGAAAGCGCAGTTCATCCGAAATAACCTCAACGCCAAGTTCTTTTTCCCAGTAACCGCTGGTCCACATATCGTGGTTGCCGCGGAACATAAAAACCGGAATACCGCGATCTGTAAGCGCGGCTATTTTCCCAAGAAAGCGCACAAACCCGGCTGGTACCGTGTAGCGATGTTCAAACCAGAAATCGAACGTATCACCCATGAGGAAAATGGCTGCTGCGTCATATGAAACTTCTTCCAACCAGGCCACTGCTTTCCTTTCCCTTTCAAGGCTGCGTTCATGATCGGGCATTCCAAAGTGGAAATCACCGGCGAAATACAATTTGCCGGAGGGCGGTAGCGGTATTTCCCTGTTGCTGATCAATAAGCGGCGAATTGCTGGAGGAAGCGAATATCGTTATGGAAAAAATCGCGGATGTCTTTCACGCCATAGCGCAACATAGCGATGCGATCAAGACCCATACCAAAGGCGTAACCGCTGTATTTCTCAGGGTCTATTCCGCAGTTTGTCAAGACATTGGGATGAACCATCCCACAACCGAGAATTTCAAGCCAACCGGTTCCCTTCGTCAGTCGGCGGTCTTCTTCCGTCTCCGTGCCAGCCCAGATATCCATCTCGGCACTGGGTTCTGTAAACGGGAAATAAGATGGTCTGAAGCGGATTTTGGTTCCTTCCCCGAAGAAAGCACTAACGAAATAGAAAAGTGTCTGTTTTAAATCGGCGAAGCTTACGTTTTCGTCAATGTAGAGCCCTTCAAGCTGGTGAAAAAAGCAGTTGCTGCGTGCGCTCACCGCTTCATTTCTGTACACGCGACCAGGCATTACAAGGCGCAGGGGCGGACTTTTACTTTCCATTTCCCTGATCTGTACACTGCTTGTATGGGTGCGCAGCACCCGGTCGCCGGCAAAGAAAGTATCCTGCATATCGCGGGCCGGGTGATTTTCTGCGAAGTTCAGGGCGCCGAAGTTATGCCAATCGTCTTCCAGCTCAGGACCTTCAGCAGGTTCAAATCCGAGCTTGGAGAAAATTTGCAGCATTTCATCCCGAACCAGATGAATCGGGTGTTTGCCACCTGGCTCATGCAGATAGACCGGAAGATCGTATTGAACGCTTCGATCTCCGGTTTCTCCTGACGCAGTTTCGCTCAGCTTGAGCGAATCGTAAATAGCCTCGGCGTCTGCTTTCAAGCGGTTCAGTTCTTTGCCCCATTTCTTCTTCTCTTCAGGGGCTAAAGCGCGGAATGCATCCATCAACACAGAAACCGAGCCTTTCTTGCTCAGAAACTTCAGTCTGAATTGTTCAGCATCCGCTTTCGGTTCCTGGCCGGTAGCAGCTAACTGAGCTTTCAGTGCATTGATTTCGTTCTCCATGGGACAAAACTACGATTTGCCGGCTTGACTGTCTGTTTCTCTTGCCTTATGCTTGTTCACAAACCAATAGAATTAAAAAAGATTAAGAATTGATAATAAGTAAATATAGCTGTGTGAATTGGTGGATAAGCAGGTTCCACGTATTGGACCAGTCGTGGTTATGCACGTTTGATTAGGTAGTTAATTCATTGATTATGAAGGATTTGAATTTTATACCGTGAATAGATTTAGGTTTGCGAAGGAGGTAATGTGTGTGAAAACGCTCTTGGATTTTTGTGTATGAGAGCAGGGAAAGGGTAGGACTTTGTGAACCGGAATTAACATTGGCTGATAGATAAGGATGTTGTTACCTGTGAAACCGTGCTTATTGGTTACATTTCCAACAAGTGCCGTGTACATTACCGGGGCTGAAGGATTTTTTCCTCCGTATCGATGCCTTTGCGGAGTACGTAGTTGGGAATGGTATAATGGTATTCCTGTTTTCGTAACGGTGTTGTGCTGGCAGGTGTAATAATGCCGTTGCGATCCTGATCGTGAAAAATCAGGAATGCATATGTGTCCACTGGTAAGCGCAATGAAACGCTATCTGTTTCCAGCGATTGATAAAAGGAGTTTGTTTTTGAACGCACCTGTATCAGGTAATAGGCAGTATCGTCGTTGGTTCTTTTGAAGCGAACGCTTACCGTGTCTTTTGGATTCGGTAGACTCATTAATTGTTTTGCAAAGTATGAGCCATCTGTAAACTGAACGGAAGAATCCGGAATTGATATACTGTTATAGGTTGCCGATGGCAGGTTGATTGTAAGTACAAATGGTGCCTGGATCTTCAAGTCGGGTGTAATTTTCAAAGTATCAGCGGGAGCAAGTAATAATAGTTCTGATGTTTGGCGTACGGGTTTTGAGAAGGCTATATGAACCAGATTGTTGTTTCCAGGATTCCGGATGATCTGTGAACTGGCTGGATAACGGATACTTTTTTTCCTGGGTTCAATGTTGATTAGAGGGCTATACAAGGTTCTGAATGGTATAATGTCGATGGAATCTGTTTGGAGGTAAAGAGTATCGAGCACGGTTACCATCGGACGAAGGCTCAGTGAGCTAGGTATGGTATTTATATCGTTGTATGGAAAATGGCTGTAGCCTTTGAAGCCAAAAATTCTGTATCCAAAGTACGTACGTTCTGCAACCGGATTGATACGTGGAATGTCTGTAGGTAAGAAATGAATATGCGTTGTATCTGGGAATGGTTTTGGTTTGTTGCGGTCAAGAATATTGAAAATCTCGCCTGAGTCTATGCGATGGTTGTTGTTTTTGTCGCTCAATACGAGCATTTGAGTTTCAGCTGAATCTAGTACCGGTAGATAATAGTTACCGTGTATGTCTGTTCTGGTAAACGGCAGACCTTGCAAGCTCGATGCTATGGTTGGAAAGTCACCGCGATAAACAGACAGTTTTTCGAGCTTATTGAGTTCATAGCTGGATTGGTACTTGCCGCCATAATAGAACAGGGCCGGAACGGAATCCAGGGTTTTAGTACCTTGAAAGAACAGTACGGTGTCTACCATAGGGTTTTTTTCGTTCAAGTCTCTCACAGCTCCTGTAAGGAACTGTATTTGGAATTTTTCAGGCAGGATGGTATCTATGGTTATGTTGAGACCGTGTTGTATAGGCTTGACGACTTTCCTTGCGCTCGTAGCTGGTGATATAAGGATGTTTTGATCAGCCTGTTCGGCAAGAACATTTTCATCAAACGTCAATGTTACTTGAGTTGATGTTCCACGTGAAATATGTACAGCCGAAATGGAAGGTCCGGTTTCATCCTTATTGCCTCCTGTTGGTACAACGGGTTGTGCGCATGAGGCGAAAAGGATTAGGATGGGAAGGATTTTCTTAACGTCCAAAACGTACGAGTAGAATGGAAACATCTGATGGTGTGACACCGCTTATGCGGCTGGCTTGGCCTATTGTAGAAGGCTGAATGGTTTGTAATTTAAGTCTGGCCTCCATAGAAAGGGCATGAACAGACATATAATCGTATTGAGATGGTATGTTGAGATGTTCGAGGTGCAGGAGTTTGGCAGCCTGTTCTTTTTCCTTCTCGAGATAACCGGAGTATTTATGCTGAATTTCTGCTTCAAGTATCGCATCATCCAAAAACGGTGCCAGCAATTGTTCTATTCTTGGGAGATCACGGAGTGCATGTATATCTATTTGGGGTCTGGCCAAGAGGCGCGAAGCGGTATGTTTTTCCCTGATGGGTGCGCTATTGCGTGATTCCATGAGCGGATTGCATTCCTCTGGCAGAAGTGTAGTATGTTGTAATAGGTCCAGAATGCGTTGGCTGTCCGTGATTTTTTTCTCAACTGCATCCATGCGTATATCGTCTGCCAAGCCGAGCGCATGAGACAAAGGGGTAAGGCGTATATCGGCATTGTCTTGCCGTAGGAGAATACGGTATTCGGCCCTTGATGTAAACATGCGATAAGGCTCATCGGTACCTTTATTGACCAGGTCGTCAATCAATACGCCTATATAAGCCTGGTCTCGGCCAAGGACAAACGGATCGCGTTCATTGATTCGTAGATGGGCGTTTATTCCAGCCATCAGGCCCTGGCAAGCGGCTTCCTCGTACCCAGTTGTGCCGTTGATCTGGCCTGCGAAGTACAGATTGCGGATGAGCTTCGTCTCGAGGGTATTGTACAGTTGTGTAGGAGGGAAGTAATCGTATTCAATAGCGTACCCGGGGCGGAATATACGGGCGCGCTCGAACCCGGGTATGAGTTGCAATGCCTTGAGTTGGATATGATCGGGCAAGGAAGTAGAAAACCCATTCACATAGATCTCTACTGTATTCCAGCCTTCTGGTTCTACGAAAATTTGATGCCGTTCGCGCTCAGCGAAACGGTTGATTTTATCTTCTATACTGGGGCAGTATCTGGGTCCGACACCTTGAATACTTCCATTGTACATGGGTGATTCGTCAAACCCTGTGCGCAGGACTTCGTGAACAGCCTCGTTGGTATAGGTGATATAACAACTGCGTTGATGTTGAAGCGGGGATGTTTCACGTGAAAAACTGAATTTACCGGGCTCCGTATCGCCGGCTTGTTCTTCCATTTTGGTGTAGTCGAGCGTTCTTCCATCTACCCGCGGCGGAGTGCCAGTTTTCATCCTGCCTGCCGTGAAGCCGAGTTCGATGAGCTGTCCGGTTATGCCTTTGGCAGCACTTTCCCCCATTCTGCCACCACCGAAATTCTTGGTACCAATATGGATGAGACCATTTAGAAAAGTACCGTTGGTAAGCACAACTGCTTTAGCGTAGATGGTGGCCCCCATCTGGGTAACAACACCGGAAACACGTCCATGCTCAATAATCAGGGAGGCTACAGTGTCCTGGAAGAAGCTGAGATTGGGCAATTGCTCGAGTTGCATTCGCCAGGTCTCAGCAAAGCGCATGCGATCGCTTTGGGCCCTTGGGCTCCACATGGCTGGTCCCTTGGAACGGTTGAGCATACGGAATTGTATCATCGTCTTATCGGTGATGATTCCGCTATAACCGCCAAGGGCATCAATCTCCCGAACGATTTGACCTTTGGCTACCCCACCCATGGCGGGATTGCACGACATTTTAGCAATGGTTTCCATGTTCATGGTTATTAGCATGACGGTGGAACCCATATTGGCCGCTGCTGCTGCTGCTTCGCAACCGGCATGACCAGCGCCTACTACGATGATATCAAAGTGACCCAGGTTCATGTGATAATAGAATCAATAGAGGTTTTTATAGAACTGTATATAGGTGTTTTCGGCATCGCGCATGGCTAATTTCTCTGCTTCACTGCTATCGTTCATACCGCAAAGATGTAGCAGACCGTGAATACAAACACGCAGTATTTCATCCATTGAAGATGAACCCAGGGAAAGGGCATTTTCAAGTACCCGGTCTCTGCTGACATACAATTCGCCCTGGATACTCCGGAGATCTTCGCTCAAATCGAATGTGATGATATCGGTATAGTAATCATGCTGGAGAAAATCGCGGTTCATCAATAATAGTTCTTCGTCGTCAACGAAGATGATATCCAGCTGTGCAAGTTCCCTTTGAAAGTCGGTGCATACCTGAAGCAAAGTTTTGCGCAGGGTACCTGCTTGTACTTTGTGTTTACGAAAGAAGGGAAGGTGTTGGTGAAATTTGACGGCTATGTTTTTCATTCAAGGAGGTGGACCATTCCGCGGTGATGGGTAAGCACACCTGATGCATCCACGGCTTCCAGAACAAATGCATAAACGCCTGAAGGTGCGGGTTGTCCTTTTGCATCGCGACCATCCCAGCCATCGAGCAGGAAAGAGGCATAAATTTTCTCACCCCATCGGTTGTAGATGCTCAGTTTGCTTAGCCGGCTGTCGAGTGAAAGTCCGGTAGGTTTAAAAATCGGATTGTGTAGCGAGCCGGGTCTGAAAGCATTGGGGATGTAAATGTCAAAACCGGAGAACGGACAAAGAATATTGGAATAAGCGGTGTCTTTTGTTCCAAACAAATTGGTTCCGTTCTCTATTGCTCGTATGCAATAGCAGAGGGATTTGTCGGCCGCGTTTTCGATATTTATAAAATCTGGTTTATTGGCATGGGTTTCCGAAACGTTCCACGTGGAAACAGGAAGGTTTCTTGCACCGGCTAGCAACTGATATTCTTCTACCGGATTGCTCCAGCCGATGTAATCCAACCATTGCAGCTGGTAGGGAAATGCGGCAGAGCTGCTTAGCAGAATATTGCGGCTGGCGTTCGAAGATTGCGAAACCTGAGAGCATTGGTCACTCGAACGAAAACGGAAAAAGAAACTTTCGCCTTCCTTTACATTGAGCGTACGTTTCCAATTACCGTTTGCATCCGGGTAGGGTATACGTGTCCATGTGTTCCACGTGGAACCGTCTGCCGACCTTTCGATTATCAATTCTTGTACACTGCTGAGTCCGGCTTCGGTAAGACCACGAATTTCGAGTTCTGTGTTGCTGAGATGACTCACACGTTTAATGTATCTAAAGGATGGTTCAGGCTGACTATCAAGGTAGTAGCTTACTTCGTGTGAGCGGCTTGTGGTGGTTGAACCTTGGCGGTAAGCGCGGACAAACAGGCGATACACTTGCTGTCGTTGGGGCAGAGATACTGTGAAAAGCAGATTGGCCGCGTTGCCTGGCAACATTGCCACCGGAAGCCAGTTTGGCTGGCCAGCCTGTTGGACAAAAAGCTGGTAACGGTCAACCGCCCAACCTTTGTAAGGTGTGAATCGCAAACTGAGGGTGCGGTTGCAATATGAAGAATCTGTTTTGCGCAAGGTGACCGCTTCGTGATCTGCACTAATGATACTTGCCTGGTTGCAGCTGTCGTAAGCAGCAATAGCAATGCGGTTTCCGATGAGCGCCGGGTTCATGCCGCGAATGCGGTAAACACGTGCTACGGTGTCGGCTATTCTGCTATTGGTGCCCGTTACGTGATACAAATAATACCCTTTGAGGTCGGCTGCAACAGAAGGAGACCAACCGGCCATCAAAAGGCCGCTCAGCGGATCATAACTTACAGAATCCAATCCCATCTCGGGTGGTTCTTCATCGTCAACGAACAAGGTGTCTGATTCCAAGGTGTCAATGCCATTGCAGGCATAGCGCGCCACCAGAAAGAATTGCCAGCGTTTCAGGTTGCCCAGGGGTATGGTAATGCTCGTTTGGGCCGGATTGACAACCTCGGCCATGGGTGAGAATATCAGACTCACATCTTCTCGGCCATACACAATTAGCTTGTTGAAACTTGCGCAATTGTCACTCGAAGGAACCCAGTAAAGGGTAGCTGTCTGGTTCAAGCGATCCAGACAGATGCGCAATAACTGCGGAGCCCTATCTAAGGCATGGACCTCCCATCCTGTTAAAAACAGGCACAAAAGGGCGCCAATTTTTTTAACAGCCGGAAGCATTGTATTATACCGCTCCAGCGGATGCTATATAGAACGAATTCGGGTCAAGGAAGTTGTATGCGAGTGACTGAATTTCTTCAGGGGAGACAGCCCGGATCTCTTGCAAGGCGCTGTCCATGAAGCTGTAATCGCGCCCGTGAACCTGAAGTTCACGAACCCGCGCAGCCATGCTGAAAATACCGTCAAAACCCATTTTAATATTGCCACAGAGGTATTGTTGTACCTTGCCCAATTCGTCTGCGCTGACCGAAACCTCCCGCAGCTCTTGCATCTCCCGTTTGATTTCTTCTATTACCAAAGCCTTATTCTCCGCTTTTACATCGCTCGATACCAACCATTGATAATGCGGGCCTGGCTTAAGCAGCGAAGAATGAATGCCATACGTTAAACCTTTCTGCTCTCGGATATTCTGCATGAGCCGGCTTCCAAAAAAGCCACCCAACAAAGTGTTCAATACGAGCATTTTGTAATAACCACTGTCAGGAATATCCAGCTCACTCTTGCCGAAATAGATGCTAACCTGATTCGTATTGGCCACTGCGTGTTCCACGTGTACCGGCTGATGCGCGGCGTGTGTCCAGCTTTTCGGGTCGCGCGGGGTCGCGGCGAATGCCGCACCATGTTCTTGCCAAATTGCGCGGATATCCGCAAGTTGTGGCTCATTCAGATCGCCACAGATTACCACGAAAAGATTAGCAGGGTTCCATACTTCTTCAGCCGCAGTCCGCAATAGGGCAGGTGTTATGGCGGCATAGTCTTCCAAATTTGTGAATTGGCCTTGGAAGTGACCGGATCCAACCATTTGTTCCATCAGCTTGCGGTATGACCAATAGCGCGGCGTGGCCATCCGGCTTTTCAATTCGCTTGCTGCTGCAGTTCGGTACACCTCCAGTTCGCTATCAGGGAAGACAGCACCATTCCTGAACTCCAGGAACCTGCGAAAGGCATCTGCGAGCTTGGATGAACGGGCACCGATGGTGTGCTGGCAATATAAGAGGTCTGCTGTTCCGTCTGCCGTTGCACCCAGGCTTTCCAATGTAGCATGAATAGTCTCCGCCGGACTGTCTGCCGTGCCGGAAAGCATCAGCTGGTGCATCGCGCGGTGCAGCAGCCCGTCACCGTGATGCGCTATGCCACCTTTGTAATACAGGTAAATGCGCGCAACACCGCAATCCCGCGCAGGAAAGAACCACAGGGGTACGGCGTGTCCAAATCCGGTCGGATTGACATGCTCAAAGTGCAGGGCGTCTATTGTCTTGCCCTGTGGGCCAAGTTTGCGATCGGCTGTCATCATGCGCGTGGACTGTAATAGATTACATTGGATTTTTCAGGGCTCAGGAATTCGCTGGCCCATTGGGTGAGTTGTGAAGTATTCACTGCGTCGAGTAATGCGGCTTCCTTTCCGGAGTGTTCAAGCAAACCGATGTTTTCATAGTAGCAAAGTTTCTGTGCGCGGTTCATCGGGTTGGTTTCTTCAAAAAGCAGGCGCGTTGTTGCCATATTCCGGCAACGCACCAGCCGCTCTTCGCTTGGAATGTCCGTACTGCAACGATCCAGAATGCCACGCAGGGCAGCTTCACCTTCTTCGTGCGTGCGGCCGTCGTTGAGGATACCGTAAATCATCCACAAGCCTTCGGAAAGACCTTTCATATGGAAGGCTTCTGCGGAAGCAAAGAGACCTTGTTCTTTTACGAGTTCCACGTGTAAGGGCGAAGTTTCAGACCCGCCGCAGATGTCGGCAAGCAAACCTGCAACGGGCCAGTCCAACTCGGCATAGGCGGGGGTCCGGAATGCCATAAGCACCGCATCCTGAGGCAGCAGATCTTCCGTAGCCAGGCTGCGGCTTTCTGTCTGTATTGGCTCATCCGGATAGCGGTTTGCATTGCGTTCACCCTTGCGATCTATGCTGCCAAACCACTTTTCAGACAAAGCCTTGGTTTCTTCCAGCGACAAAGCCCCGGTGACACATAGAATGGCGTTGTTCGGATGGTAAAAGCGATAATAGAAAGCTTCTACATCCTCCAGCCGGGCTCTTTCAATATGTTCTGTAACCAGCCCGATGGTTGGCCAGCGATAGGGGTGGACTTTATAAGCCAGGCCGCGCACATGATGCCAGAGCATGCCGAAAGGCGCGTTGTGGCAGCGTTGCTTGAATTCTTCAACCACTACGCCGCGCTGCACATCCAGGCTTTCCTGGGAAAAATCCAACTGCAACATGCGGTCGCTTTCCAGCCAGAAGGCTGTTTCCGCGTTTTCAAGCGGTACGCTGATATGATAGTTGGTGATATCGTTGCTGGTGTATGCGTTATTGCTTCCGCCGGCTTCCTCCACCACTTTGTCGTACTGTGGAATGTTAACAGAACCTCCGAACATCAGGTGCTCGAACAAATGTGCAAATCCGGTTTTATCCGCTTCTTCATCGCGGGCACCTACATTGTACAGGATGTTCAGAATGACAGTCTGACTATGCGGATCCTGATGGTGGATTACCCGTAAACCGTTGTCAAGCTCAAACCGTGTAAACTCCATATCCCTGCAAAGGTAGGCCAGCGCAGGGGGCTGACCTATCCTCCATGTCAGCCGCGTATCAGGAGAAGTCGATCACCCGGATTTCCTTGCGACGCGCCCGCATGCCATATCCGTCTGTATAGGCGTTCTCGGCCAATACACCCAAGACCAGCATAAAGGCTCCCGGCAAAACACTTTTCTCGGCTTTTTCTACCAAATAACCTCTGAAGATCAGCCTCCAGCGCTGATCTTCGTCTCCATTTTCGCCGCTGGTTTTTAACTCCACGTGGAGCACCGACTCGCCGTCCTTGCCTTGTTTTTTCACCGGTGCAGTCATTACAATGCCACATACCTCTACTTGTCTGTTCTGATTTCTGAAAGTCATACGGCAATTTGTGATACCCTTTGCGCCGGAGTCGTATAAAAAGCAGGTATAAACGTAAATAAACGGATAAATAGGGTCAGCACTGCAAATCCACTACCTTTGCAGGATTATTATCAGCTACAGTGGCAGAAGAAAAGGAAAGACCCGGAAAGGGCGGTAAGAAGTTTCAGGAACGCTTGCCCGGGGAAAAAAGAACCCGAAAAAACGAAGTAAAAACCGAGCGCAAGTCAACCGGCTTCGGTGCCGGTCCGCGTAAAACTTATACCCCGCGCGAAGGGGATGACCGCGGCACAGACCGCAAACGCAGTTTCAGTAACGACCGCGAAGGCGGGACCCGTAAACCGTATACGCGTCGCGAAGGCGACGACCGCGGGACAGACCGCAAGCGGAGCTTCGGCAACGACCGCGAAGCTGGCACGCGCAAACCGTATACGCGTCGCGAAGGCGACGACCGCAGCACAGACCGCAAGCGAAGCTTTGGCAACGACCGCGATGCTGGCACGCGCAAACCGTATACGCGCCGCGATGGCGACGACCGCGGGACAGACCGCAAACGCAGCTTCGGCAACGACCGCGATGCTGGCACACGCAAACCCTACACGCGCCGCGAAGGCGACGACCGCGGGACAGACCGCAAGCGGAGCTTTGGCAACGACCGCGATGCTGGCACGCGCAAACCGTATACGCGCAGGGAAGGCGACGACCGCGGGACAGACCGCAAGCGGAGCTTTGGCAACGACCGCGATACTGGCACGCGCAAACCATATACGCGCCGCGAAGGCGACGACCGCAGCACCGATCGCAAGCGGAGCTTTGGCAACGACCGCGATGCTGGCACGCGCAAACCGTATACGCGCATGGAAGGCGACGACCGCAGCACAGACCGCAAGCGGAG
>Ga0209972_10001727_pt1 | contig 18665 bp, 17 predicted proteins | sample NOAtaG_7_FD_187302 | JGI IMG/M metagenome (GOLD analysis project Ga0209972, IMG submission 187302) | Freshwater lake microbial communities from Lake Erie, under a cyanobacterial bloom - NOAA_Erie_Diel1S_2200h metaG (SPAdes) (version 2) | ecosystem: Environmental > Aquatic > Freshwater > Lake ... | reverse complement strand
TGGCAGGGCGATTACGAGGGGCGGCCGCCGCTGCGACCGATCGGATGTGCGGCCCGGGTCGTGGACGATCGCGCCAACGACGACGGGACCTTCGACGTCGTGCTGGTCGGCGTCGAGCGTGTGGCGATCGAGGAGCTGCCTGCAGGGGGCCGGCTCTATCGGCGCGCCCACGCGCGCGCGGTGACGGAGACCCAGGGGCCTGGCGCGGCGGCGGCCCATCGTGATCTCCTGGCGATTCTGCGGGGCCTCGGCGTCGAAGCGCCGGAGACGCCGGAGGCGGCGATCTCGGCCTTCGCGGACCGGGTCGCCGACATGACGCTCAAGAGCCCAGGGCTGCGCCAGGAGATCCTCGAGATGCTCGACGTCGAGGCGAGACTCCGGCGGGTCGCCGACGAGGTGAGCCGGAGGGCCCTCGGGCGGCGTCGCTCGGGGCCGCTGCACTGAGCCGCTGCACTGAGCCGCTGCACTGAGCCGCTGCAGTGAGCCGCTGCAGTGAGCCGCTGCGCTCCTCGAGGCGCGTGGGTTCACTGCCTCTCGTGCTCCGGGCGGACGTCGTGCGCGCTCCCGGTTCGACGCGGCGCGGACGCGCCCCGCGGTCGGGGGGCCGCATCGGGGCCTGGGCAGCGTGCCCGCGCGGCGATACCGTCCGGCGATGGCGAAGGAGCTCGGTCGGTTGCCGCTCGCGAAGGTGCAGCACGCGAGGCTCGTGAAGCTGCCGTGCGCGCCCTACCACGTGGCTGTGGCGTGGGTGGACGGCGCCCCGCACGCCGTCGAAGATGCCTGCCCGCACAGCGGTGTAAGCCTCTCGACCGGCACGCTTCGCGGGCACGCGATCCGCTGTCCGGGGCACGACTGGGACGTGGATGTGCGCACCGGGCAGGTGGTGGTGCCGCCGCTCGGGCTTCGCACCCGCTGCTACCGCGCGTGGGTCGAGGGGGACGAGGTCGTCGTCGGCGAGCAGGGATGAGGGCGCCGTTGGGCCGACCGCGCGCAGGGCGGTCGAGGTGTCGCGGCGGGGTAGCGGCCGGCGCCATGGGGGCGGTCGGAGCGGACGCGCACGCGGCGGTCAGCGCGTGCTGAAGCGGCTGCGCATCCAGCTCGCGACCTGGGCGACGTCGTCGTCCGAGACGTAGGCGCTGATCGAGAGGCGGAAGAGGCGGGCCGGGGGCGCGGGCCAAGGCATGAACGGGACGCGGGTGAGGAGGTCGGCCTCGAGCGCTTCGCGGTCGGGATCGCGCTCACCAGGGGCGAGCGGCCGGGGCGGCAGCGGCATCGATACGAGCGTGCCGAGCATCGAGGCCGGTGCGGGCCGGGGGATGGCGAGCGCCTCGGCGAGCTGGCCTTGGGCGCGGATCGTCCGCGCGCGGAGCTCGGCCATGAGGCCCGGCAGCCCTTCGGCGTGCAGCTTGGCCAGGCCCTCGACGGCCGCGGGGGCGGCGAAGAGGGCGCTGGGGTCGTACGTGCCGGTCCAGTCGAACTCGGCGTGCAGGCCCTGGCCGTGTCCGTGGCTGACGACGAGCGGGTGCAGCAGTTCCCGGCGATCCGGCCGGGCCCAGAGGAGCGCCGCGGCCTTCGGTGCGCCCAGCCACTTGTGGAGGTTGCCGGTGTAGAAGGACGGTCCGAGCGCGCCGAGATCGAGCGGCACCATGCCGGGCCCATGCGCGCCGTCGACGAGGACCGGGACGCCGCGGGCCTCGAGCTCGGGCACGAGGCGCTCGACGGGAAAGACGAGTCCGGTCGGGCTCGTGACGTGATCAAGCAGCACGAGCCGGGTCCGTGGTGTCACGGCGGCGAGGACCGCGTCGACGACCTCGTCGGGCGACTGGAGCGGGAAGGGCACCCGCGCGATGTGCAGTGCGGTGCCAGTCCGTGCGGCGAGCGCCGCGAGGGCGTTCCGGCAGGCCGGGTAGACGTGGTCGGTGGTGAGCATCGCGTCGCCCGGCGCGAAGTGGCCGGCGTCGCGCAGCGATGCGAGCACGGTGGCCACGCCCATCGACGCGTTCGTGACGAAGACGAGTCCGGCCTCGTCGGCACCGACGAGGCGCGCGAGGAAAGTCCGTGTGCGCGCCATGTGCTCGGGGTAGCGGCGCTCGAAGAAACTGGTCGGGTCGGCTTCGAGCTCGCGGCGGAACGCGTCCTCGGCCGCGCGGGTGCTCCGCAGGCACGCGCCGAACGAGCCGTGGTTCAAGGTCAGGCGATCCGGATCGAGGGCGAACGCGGAGAGGTGCTCGGTCGGCATGCAGAGCGTTTGCCCCGCCCACCCTCGCTCCGCCACCGGAGGGGGGGCGCGGCGGCGCCGACGATCAAGCGGCGTCGCGCTGGGCGGGCTCCAACGGCGCGCAGGTGCGGAGGAGCACACCGAGCCGCGCCAGGACCTGGGCGGTGCTCGAGCCACGCGGCGGCTCCCCGCGGGCGCCCGCGAGCACGTCCGCCTCGGCGAGGCGTCGCTCCCGGCGCAGCGCGAGGAGCGGGCCGAGGTCGATCGGGCGGAGCCGGTCCGACTCGACCCCAAGCACCAGCAGCTCCCAGTCGCGCCCGTCGAGGACGAGCGCCCCGCGGGCCCGGTCCGCCTCGGCCTGCACGTCGTCGAGGACGACCGCGAAGCGCTGGCCGTTGGCCTCCAGCTCCAGCTGGAGCGGGACCGGCAGGTGGGGCAGCAGACCGGCGGGGAAGGCCAGGATGGCGCGCTCCGGCGCGTCGGGCAGCGGCCGGGGCCGGAACGGCAGGACCGGGGCGAGGGCCCCAGCGCCATGCTGCAAGCATTCGTACTCGTTCAGGTTTCTGGCGGCATCTCCCATCGCGTTCAGCCTCGCTTCCAGCGCGAACGGGGCGGGACACCGGTGGAACGACCGGGGCTGCCCGTGCGGCGCTGCAGGTCGGACGCAGGGTGCGACACTGAACTGACAAGCAGTGGCGAAAGAAGTTCGTGGGGAGCGGACCGCTCACCCGCCGCCGGCGCGGGCGAGGAGCGCCTCGAGGGCGGCGCGGTCGGTGACGACCCGGTCGGGGATGGCGGCGACGGCGGCACGCTGGATCTCGTACCAGTGAAAGCCTGGTCCGCGGCCATGGGCGGTGATGCGGGACCAGGGGAACTCGGCGCTCTTTCCGTCGCGCTCGACCTTCACGCCGCGCTCGGAGAGCTCGAGGCTCACCCGCGGCGAGGGCTTCTGGGCCATGAGGCGGGCGAGCACGAAAGGGCGCAGGGCGATCCACGCGCACCCGAGCGCCAGCGTGACGCCGCCCACCTGCGCCCAGCCGCGGCCCTGCGCTGCCCACGCGAGCGCGATGCCGCCGGCGGCGATGGCGACGAGCCGGCGCAGGCCCTCGCCGGGTCGCCGCAGCATGGAGAAGAGGACGACGGCGCGCACCTCGCTCGGGGCGAGCTGGAACTCGAAGCGGAGCGGCCCGCTCACCGGCGACCGCGGCGGGCGGCGCGTGGCCGCTCGCGGCGCACCCGCTCGAGGGCGGCGGTCTCGTTGGCGATGACGCCGTTGAAGGGCGCGGCGATCGCATCGCCCGTCCCGAGCATCAGCTCGACGACCTGCGCCGGGGTGAGGGCCGGGTTCACCGAGATCATCTTCGCCGCGAGGTTCGCTGCGTTCGGCGAGGCCATCGAGGTGCCGGAGAGCGGCACGCGCTCGCCGCTGGGGATGACGCTGTCGACCTCGACGCCGAAGTCGAAGAGGCGCACGTGCTCGGGGTTGGAGTTGGTGAAGGTCGCCCAGTTCCCGAAGCGATCGACCGCGCCCACGATGAGCAGGTTCGGCGCCGCGAGCGAGCCGCTCACGTCGGCGTACTCCACGACGTCGCGGTTCGAGTTGCCGGCGGCGACGACGAAGAGCGTGTCGGGGCAGGCGGCGAAGATGGAGCTCCAGATCGCCCGGCGCCGGGCCTGGATCACCGCGGCGCGGGCCCGCACTTCCTCGTCGCTGTCGTAGACGCCCGACTCGTGGCGCAGCTCGTTCTCCACGTAGTCCTGAGCGAAGCCGAGCGAGGCGTTCACGACGCGCACGTGGTGGGTGTTGATGAACGCGGCGATCGCGTCGACGTTCGCCTGCTCCGCGTCGAGCTCGGCGTCGGAGGGGCCGCGGTGGTGGTACACGCGGGCCTCGCCGGCCCACGCGGAGCGGAAGATGGCCAGGCGCGCCTGGGGCAGGCCCGCGAGCAGGATGCCCGCGACGTGCGTGCCGTGCGCCCACTCGCCAACCTCGTCGAGGTGGGTCTCGAGGGTCTCGAGGCTCGCCGCGTCGGTGGCCGATCGCATGAGCGTCAGCACGCGCTGCGCGGCCTCGCTGCCGGCGATGCCCGCCCGCAGATCCATCACGCCGCGGAGGAACGGCGCGTACTCGGCCAGCACCGCCTCGCCGGGCTCGAACGTGTAGCCCGTCTGCGCCGGGTCCGGGTCGCTGACGACGCCGTGCGATCCGTCCGGCGCGGTGAAGAGCTGCTCGGCAAAGAGGCGCTCGGAGACGCCGGTGTCCCAGACCGCGACGAGGACCTCGCTCGCGTCGCGCGCGCCGGTGAGGTCCACCGTGCCGAACGCGTAGTCGGCGTCCGCGGGGCGGGCGTCGTGCTCGGCGCGCACGGTGCCGATGACGTCGAGGTAGTCGGCGCGGTGCTCGACCGCGTGGGCGATGACGTGGCCGAAGAAGAGGCGCTCGACCGCGGTGTCGAGCGAGACGAGCTGGGCCCGGTTCTGCTCGAGCGCGGCCTCGATCTGCGCGCGCTCCTGGTACAGCTGGAAGATGACGGTGGCGGCGCCGAAGCGGGCCCGGGGCAGCTCGCGGAACACGGCCGCGACGGCGTCTCGCGGGCTCTCGCCGCCGGCCTCGGCCTGGCGGTAGGACGAGACCGAGAGCAGGGTGTTGCCGCCGAAGGCGTTGTTGCGGTTGCGCGCGCGTGCGCGGACCAGGCGCACGGTGCCGATCGCGGCGTCGAGGTCGCCCGCGGCCACGTCGGCGACGGCGAGGTTCAGGAGCTGCTCGCAGACCCGGTCGCCGAGCGCCGGCGCGGTCTCGGGAGCCGCGAGCCACGCGCTGCGCTGCGAAGGATCGATGCCGGGATCGATCTCGCGGATGCGCGCGGCAGCCTGCTCGCGAACGAGGGCGACGAGGGCGTCGTCGTCGAGTGCGTCCCAGGGCGAGCTCGGGGCGAGCTCGGTGCCCGCGCTCTCGGCGGTCGCGACGGGCTCGGCCGCGGGGGCGCTCCCGCAGGCGACGAGGCCGGCGAGTGCGAGGAGGGAGGCGAGGCGCAAGGCGTTCATGGCGCGGGCTTCTGCCGCAGCGTCCGTGGGCACGCAAGAGGTGCCGCGTCGGCCCTGCTCTGCTACGCCACGCACCCCGATGGTCCGCCTCGTCCTCGTCCTCGCCTTCGCGGCGGCCGCCCTCGCGAGCGGCTGTGCCCCGGCCATCGGAGATGGGTGCGCGAGCGCGACGAACTGCTCGGTGAACGGCGATCGGCAGTGCGACCTCACGCAGCCCGGCGGCGCGTGCACGGTCTTCGACTGCCAGGCCGACCAGTGCCCGGACAACGCAGTGTGCGTCCGCTTCAACCCGGACGATCCGCGCCACTCGGTCGTCGCCTGCATGAAGGCCTGCACCGACGACAGCAGCTGCCGCGGCGAGTACGAGTGCGTGCGCGCGACCGATCTCGGGATCATGCCCGACGGGGACGACTTCGCGCGGGTGCTCGACGTCGGGCGTGGCGACCGATCGTTCTGCATCGCCCGCGACTGAGCGATGACGCAGCAGGCGGAGCGGGTCTGGAGCCCCGTCGAGGTCGAGCGGGTCGGTCAGGTGCTGCGCGATTTCGCGCCTCAGAACCGGGCGCTCGGTCTCGAGGTCGTGCGGATGGAGAGCCGCGAGGTCTGGACGAAGCTGCCGTGGAACCCGCACCTCGTGGGCGACCCGGTGCGCGGCCTGCTGCACGGCGGGGCGCTCGCGACCCTCGTCGATGCGACCTGCGGGCTCGCGATCATGGCCCGGCTCGATCGGGCGGCGAGCATCGCGACCATCGATCTGCGGGTCGACCACCTTCGCGCTGCGCCGCCTGGTGCGCCCGTCTACGCGTGGGCGAGCTGCTTTCGCGTGACCCGCAGCGTGTGCTTCGTGCGCGGCGGCGCCTCGAGCGTGCTGCCCGCGCCGGGACAGACCCCGCCCGACGAGTCGCTGATCGTCGCGGCGACCGGCACCTTCGCGAGGAAGCGCGCGTGAGCGAGCCGCTCTCCGATTTCGCTCTCGCGGCCCTGCTCGCGAGCGCCCGCGCCGACGGTCCGCTCCAGCCGCTCGTCGACGCGCTGCCGTACGCGCGCTTCCTGGGGCTCGAGCTGACGCGCGACGCCGCGGGGCTCGTCACGACGATGCGCTACCACGACGACCTCGTCGGTGACGCGGGGCTGCCTGCGCTGCACGGAGGCACGCTCGCGGGGCTCCTCGAGTCGGCGGCGCTCTTCGAGGTGCTGCTCGATCCCGGCACGCTGGCGCTGCCCAAGACGATCACCGTGACGACCGACTATCTGCGCTCGGCCCGGCCCGAGGACACGCGCGCCCGGGCGCGCATCGTCCGAAGGGGCCGCCGGGTCGCGGTGATCGAGGCGCGTGCGGAGCAGGGCGAGCCTGCCGCGACCGTCGCCGTCGCGGTCGTGCATGTCCTGCTCGCCGGCTGAGGGCGCTCCGACGCGGCGGCGGTGCCGATGCACAGGCCGGGGCAGGCCTGCGCGCGTGCTCAAGGGTCGAGCACGACGCGATCTCGTCCCTGCTCCTTGGCGCGGTAGAGCGCCGCATCGGCGCGGCGGAAGAGCGACTCCCACGTTTCGTGGGCTTCCGCGCTGGCAGCCGCGACCCCGAAGCTGGCCCGGACGGCGACCGCCTCGCCGTTCACGTCGATCTCCAAGGCGCGCAGAGCGCGGCACAGGCGATCGGCCGCTGCGGCAGCGGCGGGCAGATCGGCCTCGCGGAGCAGCACGCAGAACTCCTCGCCGCCGTAGCGCGCCACGACGTCACCGGGGCGCACGCTCTCGCGGAGCGTGCGGGCCACCGCAGAGAGCACGAGGTCACCGGCGCTGTGGCCGAGCCGGTCGTTGAGCTTCTTGAAGTGGTCGACGTCGCCGATGACGAGCGCGCAGGCGCGTCCTTTGCGGGCCGCATGGGCCAGCTCCACCCGCACCTGGGCCTCGAGCGAGCGGCGGTTGGCGCAGCCGGTGAGGGCGTCGGTCGTGGCGGCCTCGTTCGCCTGCGCTGCGACACGCTGCTGGTGCATCAGCAGAAGGCCTATGGCGAAACCCTGCGCCACGAGGAGCCCCGGGACATGGGCCAACGCAAGCTGCAGATCCGTGGTCGGAGGCCGATTCATCTCGGCCCAGCGCGGCAACAGCACGAGGACGCGGGTCAGCAGCCCCGCAGCGGCGAGCGAGAGGAACGCGAAGGTGATCTTCCGCGCAGGTTCGCGCGCGAGCCCGCCGTCCCGAGCGAGTTCCCAGCAGGAGGCGCCGACGAGCACCATCACGAGCGCCGAACTGAGGAGCGCGCGCAGCCCGTACGGAGCACCCAGCACGACCACCGACGCGAAGAGCAGGAAGCCCACCCCGACCACGGCGAACGTCCAGCGCGGGGGGCGGCGCCCCCCGAACAAGCTCAGGGCGCGGTGCATGAACGCGGCGCTGATCCAGAAGGGCGGGTTCGCGCAGAGGATCCCGACCGGCTGCGGCACCGAGTCGCGGAGCAGCAGCCCTGCGTAGCCCGCGGCCAGGGACACGAGCGTGAGCATCGCCTCGCGCAAGCCGACCGGCGCCGAGGGCCCCACGGCCGAGATGAGCACGCCGGCAGACGCTGCTGTCGAGAGCAACTGCAGCCAGAGCAGCGTGTTGAAGTCGAGGTGCATACGGCGGAGTCGGGGCGCAGGCGGCTGCGGGGCGCCCGGCGAACGAAGTCGGGCCGGACCCACGAGCGAGGGCCGACGAGGTCCGGGAGTCCGGGGGCGGGGACGCTATCACGAACCCCGCTCCGTCCGTGCGGCTGCGCGGGGCGGCTCGGGAAGCACGATGCTGCGTCCTGCTCCCCGCGAGGAGGCCCGTGTGGGATGCTCGCGCCGTGCGCGCCATCGTGTACGTGACCGATGTCGAGGGGCGCTGGGAGAAGCTCGCCGGCGCGGTCGACGGCGCACTCGTCGCGCTCGAGGGCGACGCGCTTCGGGTCGCGGAGGGCGCGGCGCTCGTCTTCGGAGGCGACGCCATCGATCGCGGACCGGATGGACGGCGGATCCTGCGCGCGCTGCTCGCGGCCAAGCGTGCGCAGCCCGACCGCGTGGTGCTCCTCGCGGGCAACCGAGATTTGAACAAGCTGCGCCTTGCGCGCGAGCTCACCGGCGCGCCCCCCGCGCGGGCGCCTTCGGGGCTGCCGCGGGGCGAGCTCTTGCGCTGGATCCTCGCCCGCACGATGGGGGCGCCCGAGGCCTTCGAGCACCGCCGCGCCGAGCTCGGACCGGTGGACGATGGGCGCGTCGCCGACAGCTTCCTCGAGGACGTGCAGCCCGACGGCCTCCTCACCCGCTACCTCGCGTGCGCGCAGCTCGGCTTCCGCGAAGGGGACACGCTCTTTCTCCACGGCGCCGTCACGGCCGAGAACCTCGGCGTCGTCCCCGGCATCGCCGAGCGGGCGCAGAGCGTCGATGGGTGGCTCGCCCGCCTCGATGCGTTCCTCGCCGGTGAGCTCGCGGGCTTCGTTCGCGGCCGCGCGCCCGACGCGCTCATGGACTACCAGCGGCCTCGCCCCGGCACCTCGCTGCACCAGGCGAGCGTCGTCTACGGGCGGCCGATCGATGCGCGCGGCGACCTGACCCTGCCGCCCCGTGAGGTGATCGAGCGACTGCGGGCCGACGGGATCGAGCGGGTCGTGCTCGGGCACACGCCCTCGGGCGATTGTCCCTCGGTGCTGCGCGATCGCGCGGGCTTTCAGCTCGTGCTCGCCGACACGTCGTACGGGCGCCTCGAGGGGCCGAGCCGCGTCGTGATCGAGGACGGCTTCGTGCGCGTCGAGGGCCGCACCGTGCTCGACGGAGGCGAAGAGGCAGACGTGCGCTTCGCGTGGACGGGCGAGGATCTGCGGCTCGGACTGCGAGAGCCCTCAAGCCGCAGGCTCGTCAAGGCGCGGCTCGCGCGGGGCGACTACCTCACCTTTCGAACCCTCGAGGGCCGCGAGGTCGAGCAGCGTGCGGCGGCTCCCGAGGCGCTCGACCCGGCCGCGCTCGTCCCGCCCTGATCGCCTCCGTCGATGCACGTCGGGGCCCCGTGCTCCCCGGCTCGGGGCAACGTCGGCGCGATCGGCGCGAGGAGGCCCCGTGCTCGCACCGACCGACACCGCATGGCCCTTGGGCCTGAGCGACCTGAAGGATCCGCCGCGGTCGCTGGAGGTCGACGGTTGCTGGCCACGGGACCGGCCCCCGGTCGCCGTGGTCGGCACGCGGCGCGCGAGCCCGGAGGCGCTCGAACTGACCCGCGAGATCGCGCATGCCCTCGGCCGCGCGGGTGCGCTCGTGATCTCGGGAGGCGCGTACGGGATCGATGCGGCCGCCCACGAGGGCGCACTCGAGGCGGGCGCGCCGACCGTCGCGATCCTCGGCACGCCGCTCGATCGCCTCTATCCCGCCGACCACGCGCCGCTCTTCCGCCGCATCCGCGAGCATGGCGCGCTCGTCAGCGAGCTGCCCCGCGGGAGCCGGGTCGCGCGTCGGTTCTTCCTCGCGCGCAACCGCCTCATCGCTGCTGCCGCCACCGTCGTCCTCGTCGTGCAGGCGCCCGGACGCTCGGGGGCGCTCGGCACCGCAGCGGCGGCGCAGGCGCTCGGACGTCCGCTCTTTGCGTGCCCGTGGTCGCCGCTCGACGAGGTTGCCGAGGGCGGGCTCACGCTGCTCGCCGAGGGCCGCGCTCGGCTCTGCCGCAACGCCGGCGACCTCGTGGGCGCGCTCGGACTGCGGCTCGCTCCCGCGCGTCCGGCGTCCGCCGCGCCGGTCGAGGATCCGCTCGGCGTGCTTCGGGCGCTTGGTCGGAGCGCCCTGCACGTCGACGCGCTCGCAGCCCGGATCGGGCTCCCGGTCGCGGCGCTGCTGCCTGCCCTGTTCGAGCTCGAACTCGCAGGTGCGGTCGTCTCTTCGCCGGGCGGCTACCGGCGCCGGTGAGGCCCTACCACCCTCCGCGAAAGCCTGATACGACGCCCTCATGACGACCGAACTCGAGATCACCGACCTCGTCGTGGGCAGCGGCGCCGAGGCGAGCCCCGGCAAGAAGGTGTCGGTGCACTACACCGGCACGCTCACCGACGGGAAGAAGTTCGACAGCTCGCTCGACCGCGGGCAGCCCTTCGCCTTCTCGCTCGGCGCGGGGCAGGTGATCCGGGGCTGGGATCAGGGCGTCGCGGGCATGAAGGTCGGCGGCAAGCGCAAGCTCGTCATCGCGCCGCACCTCGCCTACGGCGCGCGGGGCTTTCCCCCGGTGATCCCGCCGAACTCGACGCTCGTCTTCGAGGTCGAGCTGCTCGACGTGCGCTGAGTGCGGGCGCCTCGCCCATGAGCTTCTGGACGCTCTTCACGATCGTCGAGGTCGTGTGGGTGGCCATCCTGGCGGTGGGGCTGATCCTCGAGCGTCGCTCGCCGGTCGCCACGCTCGCGTGGCTGCTCGTGCTCATGTGGCTGCCGGCCTTCGGCTTCGTCGTGTACCTGCTGCTCGGCCCGCGGCGCCTCTACCGCAAGAAGCTCCGGCGTGCGGCGACGAAGAGCCAGGTGCAGGCCTCGATGGACCTCGTCGAGGAGCAGGAGGAGCCGATCCGCGCGCAGCTCGCGCAGCTCGCGGTGAGCGCGGGCGAGGCACCGCCCATGCGGGCCGCCAAGCTCTCGCTCTTCACCGAGGGCGACGAGTGCTTCGAGGCCCTCCTCCGCGCGATCGAGGGCGCGAAGCACCACGTCCACCTCGAGTACTACATCTGGCAGCCCGACGGCATCGGCACCCGCCTCCGCGACGCACTCGTCGCGAAGGCCAAGCAGAAGGTGGAGGTGCGCCTGCTGCTCGACTTCGTGGGGGCGTACGCGGTCACGCGGCGCTTCCTCGAGCCGCTCGTCGCCGCCGGCGGCGAGGTCGCGTGGTTCAACGAGGTGACCCCGATCCGCGCGTGGATCCGCCGTGCCGACTTCCGCACCCACCGCAAGATCGTCGTCGTCGACGGTGAGATCGGCTTCACCGGCGGCGTGAACATCGACGACTGTCACTCGTTTTCGGCGGTGAAGGAAGCGGCCTGGCGGGACACCCATCTCGGCTTCGAGGGCGCGGCCGTGCGCGGCTTGCAGCGCGTGTTCCTCGAGGACTGGGCGTTCGCGACCGAGCGGCCTGCGCCGGTCGGTGGAGGCTACTTGCCGCGCCCGAGCCGGTCGGGAGACGCGCTCGTGCAGATCGTCGCGTCGGGCCCCGACTCGGACGCGTTCGCCATCCACAAGCAGCACTTCGCCGCGATGACCACCGCGACGAAGCGGCTGTGGATCACGACGCCTTATTTCGTGCCCGATGACTCGATCTTCGATGCCCTCGCGACCGCGGCCCTGCGCAAGGTGGACGTGCGGATCCTCGTGCCCAAGCAGGGCGACAGCCGCCTCGTCACCTTCGCCGCGCGCTCTTACTTCCCCGAGCTCTTGAAGGCGGGCGCGAGGATCTTCGAGTACGAGGGCCGATTCCTCCATGGCAAGACGATGATCGTCGACGACGACCTCTCCTTCGTCGGCACGGCGAACCTCGACAACCGCAGCTTCCGGCTGAACTTCGAGGTCGTCGCGACGGTCTACGGCGAGGATCTCAACAAGCGCCTCGCCGCGGCCTTCGAGGACGACCTCACGCACGCCGTCGAGGTGCGCCCGCGCGCCCTCTCCCGCGCGCCGCTCTTCCAGCGGCTCGGTGAGTCCGGAGCGCGGCTGCTCTCGCCGCTGCTCTGAGCGCACCGATCACGGATCGCAGAGCGAGCCGAGCACCAGCCGCGGGGGCGGCACGCGCGTCTGGACTTGGTCGCAGGCCTCACCGAGGAGCTCGATCGTCGTTCCGCCTGCCTGCCGGAAACCGTCGGGATCGCCGCAGCGTAGCGGCCGTCCGTCGAGCTCGAGCCGCAGGGCCTCGCACGGTACGTCGAGCGCGTCGACCGGGAGCTCGGCCCGGCACGCGATCGCAGCGCCGACCGCGCCCTCGATCGCCGGCCCGAGGTCGACCCAGTTCGTGCCGCGGAAGAAGCGCGTCCCGCTGCCCGGCGGCAGCCCTGCGCCGATGTCGGCGATCTCGGCGAGGAACGCCTCGCCCACCTCGTCCCCGACCGACACCACGAGCGTGCGCAGGCCGGCATCGAAGGCGCGGCGCACCTCCTCGGCCGCGTCACGGGCTGGGCCTCGCTCGCAGCCCGTCGGCTCGCCATCCGTCGTCAGCACGAGGACCGGCCGCCCGCCCGGCCCATCGGGCTCCTCGGCGAGCAGCGCGACGGTCTCGGCGATCGTCTCGGCGAGCGGGGTGCTGCCCGACACCGGGGCGGCCAGGAGCGTGTCGCGCACCGCCTCGCGCGCGCCGAGTGCGGGCAGGACGAAGCGCAGGTCCGGGCAGCGGGTGCTCGTCGCCGCGAAGGTCATCGCGCCGAAGCGCACGCGGTCCTCGTAGGTGCCGACGAGCCCTCGGGGAGGTCCGACGAGGTTCTCGAGCACCAGCTCGAAGCGTGTCGCGGGCTCGGGATAGCGCGGGGTCGGCATGCGGAAGACCCGGTTCATCGAGCCGGAGCGATCGACCACCAGCATCACCGCGGGGGCCTCGGCGCCGAGGGAGAGCGGGCGCGGAGGGCAGTCGCTCGCGTCGGGCTGCGCGCCGGCGTCGGCGGTATCCCCGCCTCCGTCGCGCCCCGCCCCGCCGGCGTCGAGGGTGCGTGCGTCGGGCCCCGCGTCCGCCGCATCGGGCCGCTCCGCCTCGTCCACCGCGAGCCCGGACTTCGCGCCGCAGCCCGCGCACAGCGCGAGCGCGAGGAGCGCGTGCGCCGGCGCCGCGCCCCACTTGCTTTCGCCCGTGGGCCCGGGGCTCATCGGCCGTCGAGCCTCACGTGCTCGACGATCGTCCCGCCGGTGCCGACGACGAGCACCGAGCGCTCGGTGCCGCGGATCCCGCGGAGGTGCTCGTTCGTCACGCCGAGGTCGGTCGCGCGCCATGTTCCGTCCGCACCACGGATCAGCGCCTGCCCGCCGTCGCCGACCGCGAGTACCGAGCCGTCGGGGCTCGGTCCGACCGCGTTGAGGGTCGCTCCCGCCTCGTCGCCGTGCTCACGCACGCAGTTCTCTCCGTCGATGCGGACGATGGCGCCGCGCTCGCCGACCGCATACGCGATGCCCTCGCGGGTGCGATGCACTGCGCGAAGGCCAAGCGCGAGGCCGCAGGGGAGCCGCTCGCCCAGCGCGCCGTCGCGCCATCGGGCCACGAACCCGCCCTCGCCGACGACGACTGCGTCGCGCGGGGTGCCCGAGACGCCCCAGAGATCGACCGCCTCCTCACGCCGCATCGAGCGCAGCTGCAGGGCCTCCGGCGGGCCGTGCGCGACGAGCCCACCGGTCCCGACCACGAGCAGCTCGCCGTCTGCGGCGAGCACGTCCCGCAGCTGCGACGAGGTGTCCGGAAATGGGAGCAGCTCGGCGCCTCGGTAGTCGATGCGGACGAGCGCGCCTCCGTCCCCGACTGCGACCAGGGTCCGCTCCGAGAGCGCGGCGAGGGCGGCGAGTCCCGCGTCGGTCGGCGAGGTGGCCTGGGCGAAGCCCTCGGGGCCCTCGCGCAGGATCCGGCCCCACTCACCGACCGCGACGAGGGCGCCCGCGATGTCGCCGACGTCGCGCAGCGAGACCACCGGCCCGGACACGCGGGTCGAGACGCGGTCGACGTCGAGCGTCGCGAGGTGTCCGCCGGCGCCGGCGAGCCAGGTCACCGCGGCCTCCGCGCCCGCGGCGGCATAGAGCGGCTGCTCGAAGCCGGTGTCGAGCAGCACCGTCCGCTCGCCCGACGCCAGCACCGCGTGGCCGTCGCTCAGCGTGAGCACCGCCCGGCCTCGATCGCAGGCGATCCCGCTGAAGCTCGCGCGCGGCTCGCCGCTCACGCGCAGGGGCTCCCATCGGTCGCCCCGTCGCCTCGCGAGAAAGCCCCGCTCCCCGGCCACGTAGAGATCGCCGCGCGGGCAGCCGCCCACGGCGCGCAGGGTCGCCTCGCCGGCGCGCTCGCGCACGAACCGTCCCTCGCCGACGTCGGTGAAGCGCAGGACCTCCCCCTCCTCGCCCACGACGAAGACCTCACCGCGCCGCACGTGCACCGCGCTCAGACCGTGCTCGGTGCCCGCGTCGAGCCGGCTCACGCGGTCCCCGACGATCCGGAGGATCGTTCCGCCATCTCCCACGGCGATGGCCTCCATCGCGCTCAGCGAGGCGACCGCGCGGAGCGTCTGGTCGGTGCCGGCGTCGAGGCGGCTCGGGCCGCTCCCGGTGAGGCGCACGAGCGCGCCGCCTTCGCCGACGGCGATGGCCTGCTCCGGCGCGACCCAGGCGATGCCGAAGAGGTTCCGATGCTCGCCGCTGCGCCATACGACGAGCGCGGCGTCGTCGACGAAGCGCGCCACGACCCCGCCCTCGCCGGCGAGCGCCACCATGCCGGGGCCTCCGACCGCGGCGGCGAACCAAGTCGGCATCCCGCGCGGCACCGGGTTGCGCCACGCCCATCCGACCTCGTTCGGTCCGCCGCGGCCGAGCGGCCGGAGGTTCGGCGGCGCCGGCTCCGGCAGCTCCACCGTCTCGACCTCGTCCTCGGGCGCTTCGGGATCGCCGCCTCCGAAGAGGGCGATCCCCGCGATCGCCAGCGCGAGCAAGCCCAGCACGCCGACGACCCACGGCATCACCGGCGCGCTCGTCGGCCGCAGCCGCTGCTCCGCCGCGTCGGCCTCGGGGTCCTCCACCGGAGGCTGCCGGCCGGGCCCCTGACGGGCGGTCGCGGCCTCGCTCTCGAGCAGCCTCGGCCGGCTCGTTCCGGGCGCCTCCGCGCCGGTCAGCTCGGGCGGTCCGTCGAGGGTGGCGAAGGCCCGCAGCGCCTCGGCGAGCTGCGCGCAGTCCTCCGGACGCGCGGCAGGATCCTTGGCCAGCATCCGGTCGATCAGCGCCGTGAGCGCCTCGGGCAGATCGCGGCGCCACGCGCTCGCGAGCGGCGCGGGCTCGGTGCAGATCTTGAGGACGAGCATCGGGTAGCTCTCGTCGTCGAACGGGTAGTGGCCGGTCAGGATGCGAAACAGGATGACCCCGATCGCGTACACGTCCGCGCGGTGGTCCACGGTCTTGAGCCCCTGCGCCTGCTCGGGGGCCATGTAGTAGGGCGTGCCCAGCGCCGTGCCGGTGCGGGTGCATGCATCGGGGGCTGCGTCCACGAACTTGCTGACCCCGAAGTCGACGATCTTCACGAAGTCGAGCTGCGTGCGTCCCTCGACGAGGAGCACGTTCTCGGGCTTCAGGTCGCGGTGCACGATGCCGTGCCGGTGCGCGGCGGCGATCCCGTCGGCGACCTGCGCGACGATGCGGACGGCACGCCCGATGGGGAGCGGCCCTTCGGCCTTGAGCAGCTTCGCGAGGTCGCGGCCCTCGAGGTACTCGAGCACGAGGAAGAGCCCGCTGCCCTTCAGCTCGCCGAGGTCGACGACCTCGACGATGTGGGGGTGGCCGATCGTCGTCGTCGCCATCGCCTCGCGGCGAAAGCGCGCGACCATGTCGTCGTCCTTGGCGAGGTGGGCGTGCAGCGTCTTGATCGCCACGCGGCGGCCGAGCGCGGTCTGCTGCGCCTCGTAGATCGCGCCCATTCCCCCTTCGGCGATCTTCCGGATCACCTGGTATCGCCCGTCGAGGACGGACCCGATCAGCTCGTTGTCCACGCCTGCGCGAAGATACCTCGACCGGGCGGGGGCCGGCGCGCCGGGTTCAGCGGGAGGCGCTCAGGATGCGTGCGGCCCGGACCGAGAGCCCGTAGGCCCGCGCGGTGCGCGGGTCGCGGCGTGGATCCGTCACGCCCCACTCGACCATCCGTCGCAGCGCCGCCTGGTGCACGTCGATCGACGAGTAGGTTCGCTCCGAGCAGCGCCGCGCGGGGATCGCGGTGACGGCGTTGCTGTGCGAGCTGCCGAGCGAGCGGGCGCAGCGCGCGAGTGCGGTGGAGGCGGTCGCGAGCGCGTCGGGCACCCGCCCGCTGCGCTCGTAGGCCCGGGAGAGCTGGTGCCCCACGGCCGGGTCGTCGAGGACGCTGGGCGTCGCGCTCGAGAGCGCGGCGACCGCCAGCTCGGGCCGGTCGCCCTCGAGGTAGGCGCGCGCCAGCTCTTCGGCGAGGGCCGGGTCGTCGCGCCGGGTCGCGTAGGCGTCCTCGAGCTCGAGCAGCGCGTGCGTGCGCGCGTCGCGGGGATCGAGCGCGTCCTCGGCCTCGACCAAGCTCAGCGAGCCCCAGATGACGGCCAGGGCGGCGAGGATCGCGAGGTTGAGCTTGATCTCCATCGAGGGACGAGCGCTTTCGACAGCGGCCCGCGGCGAAGGTTCCCGCGTCGGCCGTGGCTTCGACCTCATCCTACGCCCTGCCTTGGCCGGATTCTCCCCCCGCGTCGCGCCTGTCCGCATGTTCACCTCGGCGGCGGTCTCCTTGCGTGCGGCCGCCCCGGCCTGTTCAATTGCGGCCGTGCGCGCGTCCGCTTGCGTTCTGCTCTTCGTCGCCGCCTGCGCGAGCGGCGAGGACAATCGCCGGCGTTTCGACGCGGGGAGCGCGGACGTCCCTGCGGGCGGCGACGACGCGCCGCCGGCCGCCTGCGATCCCCCTTGCCCGACCGGTTACGCCTGCGACGGGACGATCTGCGTCCCGGCCGGGGACCTCGACGGCGACGGCGTCCCGTCGGACCGGGACTGCGACGACGCGAGCGCGGCGGTCGGCAGCATGGCCGAGCGTCCGTGCCGTTCGTCGTGCGCCGATGGCGTCGAGCGCTGCACCGAGGGCCGCTGGGCGGCGTGCACCGCGCCGAGCGACTGCGATTGCACCCCCGGGGAGGCACCGCGGATGGTGCCGTGCCTCGCCTGCGGCATGCAGCGGCAGGTCTGCGACGGCGGCACCTGGCGGGACGACGGGGCCTGCGGCGGCGGCGGGGTCTGCTCGATGGGCGACGTCGACATGGGCGCGCCATGCGGCGCGTGCGGCGTGCAAGCCCGCACCTGCGGCCTCGACTGCACGTGGGGCGAGTGGACCTGCGCGGAAGAAGGCGAGTGCACCCGCGGCATGCTCGACACCGAGACCGGCGCGTGCGGCGCCTGCGGCAACGGCACCCGGACCCGGACCCGCACCTGCTCCGACACCTGCGGCTGGGGCGCGTGGTCGGAGTGGTCGGCGTGCAGTGGCGGCGAGCGCAACGAGTGCGCGCCGGGCGAGACCCGGACCGAGACCGGCGTCTGCGGCAACTGCGATCTCGGCCGCCGAACCCGCACGATCTCGTGCGACGTGGCCGCGGGCTGCGTGTGGAGCGCGCCGGGGGCCTGGAGCGCGTGCTCCGGCGGCGGCGCCTGCGCCCCGGGCGAGACCACCGCGTGCAGCCCTGCCGACACCTGCGGCCACCGGGTCTGCAGCGGCGCGTGCACGTGGGGCGCTTGCGAGCCGCTCACGCCTGGCGGCTGCCTCCGGATTCGCCCCGGGACGACGGGGCCGGCGGGCAACAACTACCGCTGCTGCCCGCTGAGCGGTCCGGACCCGAGCGGCTGGCAGTTCTGCCTGCCGAGCTGCAGCTGGAGCACGGCCTGCGAGGCCACGACCTCCTGCTGACGTCCTCGCGGGCCGGCTTCAGCGCGCGGCTTCGAGCTCGAGTTCGATCGCGTCGAGCCAGCGCGGATCGTCGCCCGGGCCGTACACGCAGAGCCCGGGCGCGTCGGGCTGCTCCACCGCGAAGGTCAGAGTGCGCGTTCCCGCGCGGCGGAGGCAGGCCAGCACCTCGGGGGCTTCGCTCGCGAGCTCGATGGCGCCGCCGATGCCGTCGTCGACCGGCAGTCGGGCGCGGCCGATCTCGACGCCGTCGAGCCGCACCACGACCTCGGCGGTGTCGTCGGGTCCGGCGCCTTCGCCCCTTCCCGGCAGCTCGCTCGAGAGCCGGGCACGGAGCCGCAGCGAGCGGGCGCGCAGGTGCCGCGCCGGGACCGTGAACCGGTAGCGCAGCTCGCCCATCCCGGAGCCGTAGACGTGGGACGAGGGAGCGCCGACGTAGGAGCCGCCCGCCTCGAAGCGCAGGCGCGCGAAGGCCTCGGGCGCGATGCGCAGCCGGTGGGTGGACCCCTCGGAGCGCCAGCGCGCGTGCGGGCGCGAGGTCCCAGCGATCGCGCGCGCGATCGGCGGCGTCCTCGGTGGGACCGCGGTCCGCGGATCGGCGGCCGAGAAACGTCGTGCATGCCGGGCGATCACCCTCCGCAGGTCGGCGACGCGCTCGACCGGACCATCGACGAAGAGCGCGTGCTCGCGCGGTGCGTCGGCGTGGCCCGCGTAGATCCACGGCAGGACCCCGGCGGCGCCGAAGCGTCGGGCCGCACGGAGGAACCGGTCGAGGGCCCGCGCGCGGGTGGTGCCGAGGATGCGGGGCGCG
>Ga0209972_10001723_pt1 | contig 18683 bp, 12 predicted proteins | sample NOAtaG_7_FD_187302 | JGI IMG/M metagenome (GOLD analysis project Ga0209972, IMG submission 187302) | Freshwater lake microbial communities from Lake Erie, under a cyanobacterial bloom - NOAA_Erie_Diel1S_2200h metaG (SPAdes) (version 2) | ecosystem: Environmental > Aquatic > Freshwater > Lake ... | reverse complement strand
CTCGAGATTCCGCCCGGGCTCGACCTGGCGGGGATCGAGCCGCGAATCCTTGCGGCAGCCAATGCGGCGGGTGGGCCGGTCAGCTTCAACCCAAGTGACGGCAGCAACAACTGGGTCGTCGACGGGAGCATGACCGCCTCGGGCAAACCGCTGTTGGCGAACGATCCGCACCGCACGATCGCGCTGCCGAGTCTGCGCTACCTGGTCCATCTGGTCGGTCCGGGATGGAATGTGATCGGAGCGGGAGAGCCGACGCTGCCGGGCGTAGCAGCCGGCCACAATGAGCGGGTCGCGTTTGGTTTTACGATTGTCGGCATCGATCAGCAGGACATCTATGTCGAGGAGCTCAACCCGGCCAACCCAAATGAGTACCGCTATCGGGGGCGCTGGGAGAAGATGCGCATCGAGCGTGAGCAGATCCGGGTGAAGGGAGAGGCACAGCCCCGCGAGGTCGAGTTGAAGTTCACGATCCATGGGCCGGTCATTCACGAGGAGGCGGGCCGCCACCGGGCCTACGCGCTGCGCTGGGTGGGGAGCGAACCGGGGACCGCGGGGTACCTGGCCTCGCTGACCCTCAACCGGGTTCGGAACTGGCCCGAGTTTCTGAAGGCGATGGAACGATGGAAGGTGCCATCGGAGAACCTGATCTACGCCGACGTCGAGGGCAACATCGGCTGGGTCGCCGCCGGATTGACGCCGATCCGCCGTAACTGGTCCGGAATGATCCCGGTGCCTGGAGCGTCCGGAGAGTATGAGTGGGAGGGGTTCCTGCCAGTCAGCGAACTGCCGCAGAGCTTCAATCCGGCCCGCCATTACATTGCGACGGCGAACCACAACATTCTGCCGCAAGGTTACACGAAACAACTGGGCTACGAGTGGGCCAATCCGATCCGCTACCAGCGGATCGACGAGGTGCTGCGGCGACCGGGGGTGAAATATACAGTCGCCGATTTCGAACGGCTTCAGCATGATGAGATGTCGCTTCCGGCGCGGCAATTGATCGAGGTGCTCAAGGCGTCCCGCATCGAAGATCCGGAGCTGCAGCCCTATCTGCGCCTGCTCCGGGAATGGGACGGCCAACTTGGACGGGACTCGGGCGCGGCGGCGCTCTTTGAGATCTGGCTGACGCGACTGCCGGAGGCGGTCTTCCGCCGCCGGGTCAGCGCTGAGCAATGGAGCCAGATCGCCTCGCGCCTGCCCATCGAGCGAGTAATCGCCGCGCTGAAGGGTGGGCAGGAGACCGCCGCCATCGCGCAGAGCCTGACGACGGCCGTCAGTGAAGCCCGCCGACGGCTGGGGGACGATGTATCACTCTGGCGCTGGGGCAGGCTCCATCGCGCACCGTTCAACCATCCGCTGGCGAACGATGAGGCCCGGCGGGAGCTCCTCAATCTGCCGGACATCGAGCGAGGCGGAGACGGCAACACGGTCAACAACACCAGCGGAGCCAATTTTCGGCAGACGCACGGCGCCTCCTTCCGCGAGATCCTCGATGTCAGCGACTGGGATCGCTCGGTGGCCACCAATGCTCCGGGTCAGTCGGGTCAGCCCGGAAGCAGGCATTATGACGATCTCCTGAAGCTCTGGGCCAAGGGACAATACTTCCCCCTTCTCTACAGCCGTCAGCGGGTGGAGGCCAGCGCCAAACAACGGCTGCTGCTTCAACCCGGTCGGCAATAATCAACCAAAGGTGACCGAACTCATGAACAGAATGTGCAGACAAATCTTCAAGGTGCAGACCTGCCTCCTCGCAGGCCTCCTCTCAATCGTGGCGATGACGAGCCAGACAAGCCTGGCCCAGACCCGCTCTGCGAGGATCTCTCCACCGCTGGCGGAGGCCGCGCCAGCGAGTGCCGGCGTCTCGGCGGAGCGACTGGCACGAATCGACACGATGCTGGCCAAGGCGATCAGTGAGGGGACGATCCCCGGCGCGGTGGCCCTCGTAGCGCGCAAAGGCAAGATCGTCCATCACCAGGCGTATGGCCTCGCCGACACCCAGTCGAACCGGGCCATGAAGCGTGACGACATCTTCCGGATCGCCTCGCAGTCCAAAGCGATCACGGCGACCGCCGTCATGATTCTCTGGGAGGAGGGGCGCTTCCGGCTCGACGATCCGGTCTCCAGGTATATTCCCGAGTTTCGGAACATGCAGGTTCTGAAGAGTTACAACGAGCCGGACGGGAGCTGGACCGGCGAGCCGGCCAAACGCGAGATCACCATTCGCCACCTGCTGACGCATACTTCAGGTCTTGGCTACGGGCAGATCGACGCCGATCCCCGCTTCAAAAAGATCTATGAGAAGGCCGGTGTCGTCGACCTCTTCACGACTGAAAAGGTGACAATCGGCGAGAGCGTGAAGCGGCTGGCGAAGTTGCCGCTCCACCATCATCCAGGTGAGAAGTATACCTACAGCGAGGGGCTCGACGTGCTGGGCTACCTGATCGAGGTTGTCGCGGGAATGCCGTTCGACGTCTTTCTGAAGAAGCGGCTCTTCGATCCGCTCGGGATGGTCGACACCGGTTTTTATCTGCCGGCGGAGAAGGCCGGGCGACTGGTCACGGTCCAGAAGCTCGACCAGGGGCGGTGGGTTCGCTATCCGGTCACCTTCTATGATCCGGACTATCCGATCAAAGGTGCGCAGTCGTTCTTCTCGGGCGGGGCGGGTCTCTGCAGCACGGCGCGCGACTATGCGACCTTTCTGCAGATGTACCTCAATGGCGGAGAGCTGAATGGAGTGCGAATCCTCAGCCGGACAACGATCCGGACGATCATGCAGCCGCAGATTCCGAAAGAGATCTGGTCGAATGAGAACGCGCAGTACGGGCTGGCCTTTGGGCTGGTGACGGAGAAGGGCGTCGCACTTGGCGGCCAGGGGAGCGTCGGCACCTTCGACTGGGGTGGTTACTTCAACACCCAGTTCTTTGCCGATCCGGTCGAGGGCACGATTGGGGTACTGATGAAGCAGACGCGCGACAGCAGCGGAGACGAGACCGGCTGGCGCTTCCGGCTGCTGGTCGGGCAGACGATCGACGAGTAAGACGCCAGTCTCCGGCTGCGGCGTCGCGCCTTTTCCTGACCTTTCGATCTTGCGGCCAGACTCCTCTTCTGGCCGCAAGATCGCCGACCCATTTTTCAACCCAACCAGCTTGCCGACTTTCCAACGACCAGAATCTAACTTAATATTTGTTATTATATGCGTCCGCATTCTGCAAAATAGATTAAGAGGAAACGCATGCGTCTATTTGATACCGGACGATGGCTCCCGTTCTCATTACTTCTCATCATTTCAATTTCATCGACCTGCTTCAGTCAGAATCCCGTCAAAGCCAACCTGGCCAGGACGATTGCAGGGACCGTCCGTGATGCTGCCGGTTCAGCAATCGGACAGGTCTCGATCAGCCTGCTCAATGCGCGTCAGGCGGTATTGCAGACGGCGCAGACTGATCGCCAGGGAGAGTTCGTGTTCAGTGGCGTGGCGCCAGGCACCTATGAGTTGCTGGTGAGTGGTGGACGCGGGTTTGCACAGAAACGGGTTCCGGTGACGGTTACGGCGGCTGGCCCCATTCCCGTCCAGATCATCCTTGGTCCGGCCGGTTTGACGGCCGAGGTGACAGTGACGGCGGAGATCGGGACGGTCCAGGCGCTCGATCAGACGTCACAGCAGGTCAACGTGATCGAGGAGGATGAGCTAAACCGGCGGGCCAAGGCGGTTACCGCGCAGATTGCCCAGGATGAGCCGGGGCTTCAGCTGCAGCGGACGAGCCCAACCATTGGCGCGATCTTCGTGCGTGGTCTGACCGGGGCCAAGGTGGTTAGTTACATCGATGGAATCCGCTTTTCGAATGCCGCGGCGCGGGGAGGAATCAACAGTTTCTTCAATCTGAATGATGTCTCGAACCTGCGGGCCGTCGAGGTGATTCGCGGCCCGAACAGCGCCCAGTATGGGAGCGACAGCATCGGCGGCAGTGTCCAGCTCATCTCGCGCGTCCCACTCTTCACGGGTGGCGGACGCGAGGTGCACGGACAGTTCGGTCAGCACTACAACTCCGCCGATCACAGCTTTGGGGGGCACGCGCTGACGACACTGGGGACCCCGCGGCTCGCATTGCTGGTCAGCGCCGCGGGCCATCGCAGCAACACGGTGCGCCCGGGGGGCGGGTTTGAATCACACTCGGCAGTCAACCGCTTTCTCGGGATCCGGTCAGACCTTCTTTTCGGTGAACGCTCAACCGATACCGCCTTCACGCAGTATGGAGGGCTGGTCAAGCTGAGCTACCGGCTGACAGATCTTGACCAGGTGACGTTCCATTACCAGCGTGGGCAGATCGACGGCGGGAAGAGGTTTGATCAGACGATCGGTGGCGATGGGAACCTGGTCGCCGACCTGCGAAACTTCATGCTCGACTTCTTCTATGGTCGTTATGAACGATTCCGGGCCGGCTGGTTCGACACCCTCTCCGCGTCATACTCCTACAATGCCCAGCGAGAGGAGCGCGTCAATCAGGGCGGCAATGGCAATCCGCTCGGAACGATCACCTACCAGCCCGAGCGCACCGTGGTCAACGGACTCCAGATGCAGGGCGCAAAACAGTGGACACGCGGCTCCCTGGTCCTCGGTGGAGACTACTATGGCGACCGAATCAAGGCGCCATCGCACTCGCTCGATCCCGCGACCGGCATCTTCACCCCGGCGCGACCTCGCGTCCCGAATCGGGCCAGATTCGACAGTCTGGGCATCTACGCCCAAAATATTGTCAACGCCATTCCGGAAAGGCTGCGACTGATTGGCGCGCTGCGCTATGGGCATTCATCGTATCGATCGACCGCGGCGGCGAGTCCGCTCGTCAATGGCCGGCGACTCTGGCCGGACGATCGACTGAAGGCCGGGGCCGTCACTCCGCGGCTCGGGGCGGTCCTGACTTTGGCGGAGAATATCAATATCTCGGCCCAGGTCAGTCGTGGTTTTCGTGTTCCAAGCATCACCGACCTCGGCACACTGGGGCTAACGGGAAATGGCTACGAAGCGAACGCGGTCGACCTTGCCGGTCAAGGCGCGACGCTCGGCGCCACTGGTGGAAGCGACGCCGTCTCGACGGGGATACCCGTCGCCCAACTCCGTCCGGAGACGAGCTGGAGCTATGAGGCCGGACTCCACCTCCACCGCGAAGTGATCGATCTCGATATCAATGGCTTCGTCAATGAGATTCGCGGAAATATCGTTCTCCAGACGTTGATCCTGCCCGCGGGAGCAGTCGGTCGACAGCTTGGCGAGCAACGTATCACCGCCCAGAACAGCAATGGCGCGGTCTTCGTCGCCGCTTCAACCAATCCGGTTCTCATCCGCGCCAATTATGGCGATTCACGGACGGTTGGGATTGAGCAGAAGTTCGATCTGCGCCTCTCGGCAAGCTGGACACTCGGCCAGAACTTTACCTGGCTCCGCTCGGCCAACACCCGGACCGGTCTGCCGCCGACGATCGAAGGCGGTACGCCGGCCCCGCAGGGAAATCTGCGGTTGCGCTACGCGCCGGGGTCGGGACGTTTCTGGATCGAACCATATCTCTACGGCGCGCGTCGCCAGACCAGACTCTCAACCCTCGATCTCGAGGATCGCCGCACCGGGGCCATGCGCTCCCGATCGAGCATCCAGAACTTCTTTCGCCGCGGGGCCACGGTTCGCGGGCTGGTGGCGGCCGGACCTGACGCAAGGTTTGGGACGGCCGACGATACGCTCATCGCGACCGGTGAGACGCTCAGCCAGATCCAGAACCGGGTGCTCGGCAATGCCACCAGCGCCCCGCTCTTCCCTTACATCCCGGGATTCGCAACCTTCGGTCTGCGTGGCGGGCTCCGGTTTGGCGAGAGCCACCAGTTCATTTTCGATCTGGAGAATCTGAATGATAAGAACTACCGGGGAATCAGCTGGGGCATGGACGCTCCGGGCCGGAGCTTTGGGTTGAGGTACAGCTATCGGTTTTGAAAGGGAAAAGGAGTGGTGGGACAGGTGGGACAAGTGGGACCAGTGGGACCAGTGGGATTTATATGCTCTGTCATTTTTATCAGGATTTTCAGTTCTCCCGGTCCTACCTGCTCTACCGGTCCCACCCGTCCCACTTGTCTTACCAGTCCCACCTCTCCAATCAGTCTTTCACGCTTACGCTAACCGCAGGGATATCCCGCTCACGAACCAGCTTGTTGAAGGCCGGGACGTCGGTGGAGAAGATCTGCTTCAGCCGGGCCAGTTCGGCATCGATCCGGGTCACCAACTCTTCATAGACTGCAAAATGCTGGTCGGTCGGCTGGGCATCGGGCCCGGCGATCGAGCCAGCGAGTGCCGCCAGCTTGTTGTTGAGGCGAATCGGGTAGTTGAGTGGATCCTGACTGCTCTGATTTTTCGTCTGGTAGAGCGCCTCCTCGATAACCGTCAGTTTGTCACTGAGCGACTTCGCCGCATCGACGATCGGCTTGGCCTCGGGCTGCGACTTGACGCGGGCAGCATAATCGTTGATCTGCTTGCGGGCATCCCGAATCGCAACGATCGAGTTGTGGGTCTCGGTCAGCTTATCGCGAATCTTGAGCAGCAGGTCAAACTGCTTCCGGAACTCTTCCTGGGTCGTCGGGATGCGCGGATCCGGGCGGACGACGAGGTTTTCGGTCACACTCTGGCCATCGAGGGTCAGTCTGACCTGGTAAGCGCCGGGAACGGCCTTCGGCCCGCTGAGCATCCCCGCCCAGAGGATCAGGCCGGGAAAGCGGGTCGCATCCGGATAGCGCAGATCCCAGTCGAACCGGTTGAGCCCCTTCTCAGCGGAGAGGCGCGGCGCACCACCACCGGCTCGCCCGCCCCCCTCTTCAGCTCCGCCCGGAGCGGCGCCTTCCCCCGTCGCCGCCCGGCTCGAAAACTTGCGGATCGACTTGCCGGCGCCATCGAGAATCTCGAGGGTCAACTCCCCCTTCGGCTTCTCCTTGAGGTGGTACCAGATCGCCGCTCCGGCGGGATGGTTCTGGCCAACCGTCACCGCCCCCCGGGAACGAAAGCCTCCCCCCGGCATGCGGATCGCCTCCTCCGGCTTGAAGAGGTGCTGCGGCGACTGGGCAAGCGAACTCTGCCACTGGTGGAGCACCGTCAGATCATCGAGAATCCAGAAGCTGCGCCCCTGTGTCGCCACCACCAGATCCTTGTCCCGCTTGTGAACCGCGAGGTCGGTGATCGGCACCACCGGTAGGTTGAGCTGGAGCGACTGCCAGTTCTCCCCATCATTGAAGGAGACATACATCCCGGTCTCAGTCCCCGCATAGAGCAGCCCCCGCCGGTGCGGATCCTCGCGAATGACCCGCGTAAAGGCCGTCTCCGGAATGCCATTGACGATCTTCTTCCATGACTTGCCGAAGTCGTTCGTCTTGTAGAGGTAGGGACGGTTATCGTCCGACTTGTACATGGTCGCCGCCACGTAGGCTGTCCCCGCCTCGAAGGGTGAAGCCTCGATCGAGTTGATCTGAATCCACTCCGGCAGCCCCTTCATGTTGTCGGAGACCTTCTGCCAGTTAGCGCCGGCATCACGGGTCACGTGGACCAGCCCGTCATCTGAACCCGCCCAGATTACCCCCTTCTGCACTGGCGATTCGGCAATGGTGAAGATGGTGCAGTAGTACTCGACGCTCGTGTTGTCCTTGGTGATCGGTCCACCGGACGGCCCGAGCTTCGTCTTGTCATTGCGGGTCAGATCGGGGCTGATCGGAACCCACGTCTGCCCTTCGTTGGTCGTCTTGAAGAGGCGATTGCCGGCGGTGTAGAGAATGTTCGGATCATGCGGCGAGAAGAGGATCGGGAAGTTCCACTGGAAGCGGTACTTCATCCCCTCGGCTCCCCAGCCCATCGGATTGTCCGGCCAGACGTTGATGTCCCGTTCCTGCCCGGTCCGGTGGTCGAGCCGCGTCAGATAGCCACCATAGTTTCCGCCAAAGACGATATTCGAATCCTTCGGATGCGGCTGGACCCAGCCCGACTCACTGCCGGCCGTCTCCTCCCAGTCACGGATGGTGATGCCAAATCCGGTCGTCCGGCTGGCAATCCTGACCGTCGAGTTGTCCTGCTGGGCGCCATAGACGTGGTAGGGGAAATCGTTGTCGAGCGCTACCCGGTAGAACTGGGCCGTCGGCTGATCCTGTTCGCTCCAGTTACGGCCGCCATCGGTCGTCACATTCGCGCCGCCATCATTGGCGTTGATCATGCGCAGCGGATTGTTCGGATCGATCCAGAGATCGTGGTTGTCACTGTGTGGCACTCCGATGGTCGCGTAGGTCCGTCCACCATCGACCGATTTATAGAAACCGACATTGAGAACATAGACGGTATCGGCGCTCTTCGGATCGGCATAGATGTGGCTGTAGTACCAGGCCCGCTGGCGCAGGTTGCGCCCCTCGTTGACCCGCGTCCAGCTCTCACCGCCATTGTCCGAGCGGAAGACTCCCCCCTCATCGGCCTCGACAATCGCCCAGAGCCGGTCACCATTCGCGCCCGAGACGGTCACTCCAATTCGTCCGAGCAACCCTTTTGGCAGACCAGGGTGGCGTGAGATGTCGGTCCAGGTGTCGCCACCATCGGTTGACCGCCAGAGTCCGCTGTCGGGTCCGCCACTCTCCAGGCTGTACGGAGTCCGCTTCGCCTCCCAGATCGCCGCATAAAGGTTATTGGGATTGGTCGGATCAATCACCAGGTCGATCGCCCCGGCCTTATTGCTCTTGAAGAGCACCCGCTCCCAGGTCTTTCCGCCATCCTTCGTCCGGTAGACCCCACGCTGCTCGTTGGGCCCGAAGATGTGGCCCAGCGCCGCCACATAGACGATATCCGGATTGCGCGGGTGGACCCGCACCCGCCCAATGTGGCGTGTGTCTTCCAACCCAATCCGCTTCCAGGTCTTTCCGGCGTCGACCGACTTGTAGACGCCGTCTCCATGCGAGACGTTGCCACGAATCGAGGTCTCCCCCATGCCGACATAGACGACATTGGGATCGGACTGGCTGACCTCCACCGCACCAACCGAGCCGGTGCCAAAGGGCTGCCCATCAGAGACCGATTCCCAGTTGACCCCGCCATCGGTCGTCTTCCAGACGCCGCCACCAGTCGCGCCAAAATAGTAGACGAGCGGCTGTGAAGGCGCCCCGGCCACGGCTACCGAGCGCCCCCCGCGAAACGGACCAATATGACGGTACTGCAGCCCCTTCAGCGGATCGCTCGCCCCGGCTGGCGCCCCTCCCTGCCAGGCTTGCCCGATGCGCCAATCGATGCTCCCCACCAAGAGAAGAACTGTCAGCAGACTGGCTCCGATTCGCCAGCCCAGCACAGGATTTGGTAACGCGATACGGGTCTTCTTCATCGTCTCTCCGATTTTTGTTTGTTGATGCTAGTCGGCTGCGCCACTGTGAAAAGTGAGCGCCAGCTCATTGTTCTGTGCGTCGACCACGACCTGTCCACCGTGCTCGAGTCGGCCAAAGAGGATCTCACCGGCAAGCGGTTCACGGATCCGTGACTGGATGAGCCGGGCCATCGGGCGCGCTCCGAACTGCTGGTCATAGCCCTTCCGCGCCAGCCAGGCCCGGGCGGCTTCAGTCAACTCGATCGTTACCCCCTTCTCCTTCAACTGGCTCGCCAGCTCGCCAATGAACTTGTCGACCACCTTCTCGATGATCTCAAAGGTGAGCTGCTCAAAGGCGATCCAGCCATCGAGACGGTTGCGAAACTCGGGACTGAAGGTCCGCTCGATCGCGCCACGCGCCTTGCTGCCTGTTCCACCCAACCCGCCGCTCTCGGCCACATTGAAGCCGAGCCGCGCACCGGTCAGATCGCGCGCGCCGGCATTGGTCGTCATGATCAGAATGACGTTGCGGAAATCGGCCTTGTTGCCATTGTTGTCGGTCAGGGTCGCATGATCCATGACCTGAAGCAGGATGTTGAAGATATCCGGATGCGCCTTCTCGATCTCATCGAGAACCAGCACCGCGTAGGGCGTCTTGCGGATCGCATCGGTCAACAGTCCGCCCTGATCGAAACCAACATAACCCGGAGGCGCGCCAATCAGCCGCGAGACGGTGTGCTTCTCCATGTACTCGCTCATATCGAAGCGGAGAAACTCGATCCCGAGGCTGCGCGCCAGCTGGCGGGCCAGCTCCGTCTTTCCAACGCCGGTTGGCCCGGAGAAGAGGAACGAACCGATCGGCTTCTCCGGCTGGCCGAGGCCGGCCCGGGAGAGCTTGATCGCGTCGACCACCTGCTTCACCGCGTGATCCTGCCCGTAGATGACCGACCGCAGATCGCCTTCCAGGCTGAGCAGCCGCTCCTTGTCCGACTTTGAGACGGAACGCGTCGGGATGCGGGCCATCCGGGCGACGACCGCCTCAACCTCAAACTCGGTGATCACCTCCGGACGCTCCGCGGCCGGAAGCAGCTTCGTTGCCGCTCCCACCTCGTCGATCACGTCGATCGCCTTGTCGGGGAGAAAACGGTCGTTGATATGCTTGGCCGAGAGCTCAGCCGCCGCACGCAGCGCTTCATCGCTGTAGCGCACCTGGTGATGATCCTCGTAATAGCTCTTCAATCCCTGCAGGATCTGGTAAGTATCCTCGATGCTCGGCTGGGTGATCTCGATTGTCTGAAAACGCCGCGCCAGCGCCCGGTCGCGCTCAAAGGAGGCCTTGTACTCGGTGTGCGTCGTCGAACCGATACAGCGCAGCTCTCCGGCCGCCAGCACCGGCTTGAGAAGATTCGACGCATCCATGGTCCCGCCACTGACCGAACCCGCTCCAACGACCGTGTGAATCTCGTCGATGAAGAGAATGACGCTCTTCTTGCGCTGCAGGGCGGCAATGACCGCCTTCAGCCGCTGCTCGAACTCGCCCCGATAGCGCGTGCCGGCAAGGAGCGCCCCCAGATCGAGCGCGTAGACCTCCGCATCGTGCAGGACCTCCGGCACTTCGCCACGCTGGATCTTCCAGGCCAGCCCCTCGGCGATCGCCGTCTTCCCGACTCCCGGATCACCAATCAGCAGCGGATTGTTCTTGCGCCGCCGACAGAGCACCTGGATCGTCCGCTCCAGCTCGACCTGCCGGCCAATCAATGGATCGACCTTTCCGGCCGCTGCCCGCGCAACCAGATCGGTGGTAAATGAACGGAGGGGATCCCGAACCCGGCGGTTCTCACTCTCCTCCTCATCATCGCCCTCTGATCCATCGATCATCATCGAGTCGAGGTCGCTCTCGATCTTGGAGACGCCATGCGAGATGTAGTTGAGCACGTCGAGCCGGGTGATACCCTGCTTCTCGAGCAGATAGCGGGCATGCGAATGCTGCTCCTCAAAGAGCGAGGCGAGAATATTGCCCGCATCGACATTGTCCTGCGCCGATGCCCGCGCCTGCATGATCGCCCGTTCAACCACCCGGCCAAAAGCCTCGGTCTGGTCGGGATAATGGTCTTCCGTGCCACCCACCGGCACCATCCGCTCCTTGAAAAACTGTTCGAGATCGCGCCGCAACGGCTCGATCTCCCCGCCACACTTGACGATGACGTCACTTCCAGTGGCATCCTGCAGCAAGGCGAAGAGCAGATGCTCGAGCGTCAACAGCTCGTGACGCCGGACAAAGGCCTCGGTTGCGGCAAGATTGAGGGTCTCCTGTAGTTCTTTCGTAATCATATTGCTCTCTGTTCACTGCCCAGGGGGCGCGGCTACTCCTCCTCCATTGTACATAACAACGGATATTCATACTCTCGCGCCAGCGCCATCACCCGGGCGACCTTGGTCTCGGCAATCTCGTAGGTGAAGACACCGGCAATTCCAACCCCCTCCTGATGTACCTGCAACATTATCCGAATCGCATCCAGTTCGGAGTGGTGAAAGATCTCGGTCAGGATAAAGACGACAAACTCCATCGTCGTGTAGTTGTCATTATGAAGCAGAACCCTGAAGAGTGGTGGCTGTCGGAGCGCCGACCTCTCTTTGGTTCCGATCTGTTCATCAAACTTTGGATCAAAAGTAGGCATAATGACACGAGGAATAAAGGAACGCATGGCGGGTCATACCCGAGCCCTGACCGATTGCCCACCTGCGATGAACCAGCAGACCGATCCAGGATTTGCCGGAACGTGCCGGGAATTGCGGGGGTCTGCCGGCAAAGTCAATTTTAGAACATACCGTTCCAACAAGCTGGTCGTCAAGTAGTTAAAAATCGACCAGATTCGCGCCGTCTCGATTTGAAAAAGCGGTGGATTGGTTATCAGGTTGCGGCGGGAATGGCATATAATCTCACCATTCCAATTTCAATCAGTGACGGGGAGGGCTGGGCGACCGCCTCTCCAATTTTCATGGGACAGCTGGCAGAGTTTGACAGTCAAACTGAAAGGACGGTACCTGATGAACAACGGGCGGAGAAAGATGCTCAAAGCAGCGGCGGCGACGGCGGTGGCCGCTCCACTGGCGACGGAGACCACCGGGCTCGCACAGGAGAAGAAGCTAAGCGGCAAGAAGGTTCATTACCGGGGCGGAAAGAAACCTGAGCGCAAACCAGGCGAGCTGCCGCCACTCTTCTCGGGCGCCGTCTCTTACGGCAACCTTCTCTTCATTGCCGGCAAGGGAGCCCATTTCGAGGGCGACATCAAGGCCCATACCAAGCACGTCCTCGACGAGATCGAGAAAGAGCTGGTCAATGCCGGATCATCGATGGACAAGGTTCTCAAGGCCAACGTCTACCTCGCGGATGGAAAAGACTATCAGGCCATGAACGAGGTCTTCCGGGGACGTTTTGGCGAGGAACCACCGGTGCGGACGACGATTGCCGCGGCCTGGGTGCCCGGCGACTCGCTGGTCGAGATCGACGTCATCGCCTATATCTGATCGATCTTGCAGACCAATCGGTCTCGTGGGGAGGTAAATAATGGAACGTCGAACATTTGTTAAGCTGCTCTCAAGCACGCCGCTGGCCCCGGCGCTGGCCAGCGGCGCCGAAGCGGCGGAGATTCCACGCTACCGGACAGTCACCAGCCATCGTCCGGCGGTGGTTCCGGGAATGCCGGGCCCGTATCCGGGAACCGTCATCTCGGTCAAGTCGGCCCGTTCACTCAGCCCGGACGGCCTGAAGGTCGATGGCGAGGTGGTGCGGGAGATGATGGAGCGTGGCATGCGCTCGCTGACCGGCGCCAACCGGACGGTCGACGCCTGGAAGCAGTTCTTCAACCGGGATGATGTCGTCGGGATCAAGGTCAATGCCGGTGGCCGGCCCTGGGTCGTCTCGACCCCGGAGATCGTCGTCGAATGCGTGCGGAACCTCATGGCGATCGGCATACGACCTGAGCAGATCTACATCTTTGAGCGTTTTGAAGATCAGATGGATGAGATCAACTACGCCCAGTATCTCCCACCCGCCGCGGCCGGAGTGAACATCTTCTCGGCGGAGCGGGCGAATCAGCGCTACAGCAACGCCAACTATGATCCGAGCGTCTACGTCGAAGCCGATTTCTTCGGCGAAGACGATACGCGATCGAACATGATCACGCTCATCTCGCGCAAGCTGACCAAGATCATCAACATTCCGAACATGAAGGATCACGGGGCGACCGGGGTGACCGGATGCCTGAAGAATATCGCCTACGGTGGATTCTCAAATGTGGCGCGCACCCACTATCGCGGCACCTCCCACACCCTCTCCTTTGTGGGGACGCTCGCGGCGGTTGAACCGATCCGGTCGCGGACGGTCCTGCAGATCATGGATGGTCTGCGCGGGGTCTGGCACGCCGGCCCCTTTGCGTCGACACTCAAGTATGTCTTCTTCCCGCGGACGATCATGTTCGGCACCGATCCGGTGGCGATCGATCGGCTCCTGATCGACATCATCGATGAGGAGCGGAAGCGTCAGGGGGCGATCTCGATCTGGGATCGCAACGAGAAGACGCTCGATTTCATGAATGGGAAGAAGCGCGATGATGATCCGAATGTGAACATCATCATCCGTGAGCCGGGCCACGTCGAGTTTGCCGCGAAACTTGGCCTCGGCGTCGCCGACATCACCAAGATCAGCTTACGGGAGATCGAACTATGAGATGGGGGATCATTCTGCTGCTTCTCAGTGGATTGTCGATCCTGCCCGGCGCCAAGGCCGGATTGAACGAGACCCTGCCGACCAGCGTCGAAACGGGTGGTGGGCCGCTCATCTACTGGACGGGTGGAGTCTCGACGGTCGAGGAGGTCAGAAAGGCCGGGGTGGTTGAGCTGGCCGTCCCAGCGGCCGAGGTGGCCGCGTGGCAGAAGTCAGGACTGCGGATTCACGGCGTAGGGGAGACGGATCTGGCAAACCACCGGCCGGTGGCGGTGCCCAAACTGGCCGGGCGCGGCAATGTCGCCTCGGCCACCCGCCGCCCGTGGATCGATGCCAACGGCTGGGTCTTCACCAAATACCCGGCCGGTAAGTTTATCTATGATGAACTGCCCGCCGGAAAGTCCGGGCTCGCGGCCGCCGAGGCCTACGCCTACGGGGTGAACGCCCTGCTCAAGGTGGCGCGCGAAGACCTGGAGATGGCTGCCCGAACGATCAACGACCTCCGCCGCTTGCCGGTGGCGCGGCTTCCGATCGTCGCCGACTTTACCGTCGTCGACAATAACTCGCCGCAGATCGACGAGGTACTCAACCTCCTCACGCGTCGGAACCTCCTCTACCGGATCGTTCCCGCGCCGGTCGCAAGCTATCCGATCAACATCCGGCTTGGCACAAAGGAGTATCCGGAGGCTGACGCCGCCGACCCGAGCGCCTTCGCCCAGACGATCCGGGTGAAGATCGGCGATGAGAACCGCAGCCTGCGGGTCTATGGCTCAGAGATCATCATTGCCCGGCTGACGGGTGATGGCGCGCGCGGACGCGTCCATCTCCTCAACTACAGCGGACGGCAGGCAGAGGGGCTGCGGATTAGGGTTCGCGGCAACTATCGCTCGGGAACCCTCGCCGCCCTCGGCTTCGGCAAAGAGAACCTCGAAGAGACTCTCGTCACGAAGGGGGTCTATGAAGGAACGATCCCGAAGATGGGAACCTACGCGGTGATCGATCTCCGCTGAAGTCGACGACGCTCCCAGTCTCAAGCCTCCCCTGACGCAGACTGTCACGCTTAAAAAACTGCTCGTCAAGGAGGTCTTGATACTGGGGGCGCGGGTCTTCAGACCCGCATTTCCAACTCTCCTCGCTCCCGGTGTAATTGACACACGCGGCAGACAGAACAATGCCACAGATAGACTGGCCATCTATCCATCTTGGCAATCCAGGTAATCCAGGAAAAAAGTGCAGTAGAGATGATCGACGACCAGCTGCTTCGATCAGTCCGGTGGCAGTGGTCCGCCAGGAGCCGATCAGCGGCGAACCATCATCCATTTTCTCTTCGGGTGGGGAAGAAAGAAGATCACCTCTCTGACCGGGTATCTTCTCCTGAGTCCGCTCGCGCGGCGTGGCCCAAGGACAAAAAAGGCATTATCGAGCGCGTCGCCATCGATCCCGGTTCGACTGACCACGGCGACGCTCAGCACCGACTCGACCGGGTGGCCGGTTCGCGGATCCATGATGTGCGAGTAGCGTCGCCCGTTCAGCTCAAAGAACTTCTCCGCGCTGCCAGAGACGGAGAGTGCCTCGTCCCGCAGTTGAATTGGAAGCGCCGGCTTCTCGGCGTCATAGGGATCCTGGAGACTGACCGTCCAGGCACTCTTGCCGGGTGGATGGCCAATCGCGAGGATCGAGCTTCCACCCGCGCTGATCAGGGCCGCGGCGACGCCGGCCCGGCGAAGGACCGTCCCGGCGCGGTCGACCGCATAGCCCTTGCCGATCCCGCCAAGATCGAGCTCGACCCCGGGCTGGGTAAAGGTGATCGAGCGGGTCGCCCGCGCGAGCTTGACCTTCCGGTAACCGATGCGCGCCAGCGCCTCCCGCCGCTCCGCATCGCGGGGATAGCGGCCATCGCCCCGAAAGAAGCCCCAGGCACGCATCAATGGTCCGACGCTGATATCGAAGGCGCCGTTCGACGCGCGACTGTAGTTCAGCGAGGCTTCAAGAAGATCAAAGAGTTCCTGATCGGTCCGTACCGGCCCCGGCCAGGCCTCGCGATTGACCCGCGAGAGCTCGCTCTCCTTCTTGTAGTGGCTCAACAAGCGATCGAGCCGGTCGACCTCATCGAGGGCCTCCTGGAGAGCCCGCTGCAGACGTGGCCGATCCTCTCCCCAGGCCTCGATGACATAGAGACTTCCCATCGCGTAACGGCTCTCCTCGACCCGGATGGGTTGGGCCGTGGCCAGCGAGCAGAGCGCAACGAGGATGACAAATCCCGCCAGCAGAGGCATGATGTTCCGGCTGGCAATCCAACCTGCAACATTCTGATTTGAATCTTTCGAACCTGCCACTATGGCGAACCGGTCGCTTTGGAGAGGAGACGCAATGAACATAGTATTAAAGACGGCGATGGCCTGGGCCCTGCTTGGCTTGACGATCGCCATGGCCCAGGAGACGCGGACGATCGAAAGCCTGCGGTCGGCCAGCGATTTTGGCCTGACCGCAGATCCCGAGGCTCCACACTGGCGCACCGTCCGCGGGGTCTTCACCGAGCGTGACCAGCGCGGAGAGCTGGTCCCCGGCCACCGCACCGAGATCCGCTCGCGCTGGACTGGCCGCAATCTCTACCTGCTCTTCATCTGCCCGTATGAAGAACTCAATCTGATCGCTAAACCATCGACCACCACCGAGACCGACAAGCTCTGGGAGTGGGATGTCGCGGAAGCCTTTATCGGGACCGATTTTAAAAATATCAAGCACTACACCGAGTTTCAGGTCTCGCCGCAGGGTGAGTGGGTCGACCTCGACATCGATCGCTCAACCGATCCACCCAACCATAATGTCGGCTGGAACTCTGGATACAAAGTCAAAGCCCGCCTCGATCCAGCGAGAAAGATCTGGTACGGCGAGATGAGTATTCCCATGGCGAAGATCGATCAGCGCGCGGCGGCGGTCGGCAATACCATGCGGATCAACTTCTATCGCATTCAGGGACCGGGTGGATCGGGCGGCAGTGGACCACGGCGCAAGCACATCGCCTGGCAACCAACCAACAGTCCGACCTACCACGTTCCCGAGTCGTTTGGAACACTCAAATTGATCAAATAGACCAACCGGCCGGGTGGTGGAGAAACGGCCCCACCACCCGCCGCAGCATTACTTCTTATCCCACGGATCGCTGCTCAAACCGTTGAGATCCCACATCACGTTGCCGTTGAGAACGGTCATCTCGCAGGTCAGCCGCTGGTTCCCTGCGCGCACGAACCGGTCGGAATCGACAAACCCAAACTTGCCACGCTCGAGACGAAAGACGGCTACATCGGCCGGCGCGCCAACCGAGAGATGGCCATGCTTTTCGCGGCGAATATACTTCGCCGGATTCCAGGTCGATTTGAGGACCACTTCCGACAACGGCATGTTCAGGTTGATCATCTTCGACATGACATTGACGATATCCTTCATTCCGGCGTTCATACTGCCCGTGTGGAGATCGGTCGAGATCGAGTCGGGAATGAAGCCCTGCTCCATCGACGGAACGGCGTAACGCCAGATGAAGCTTCCGGCGCCGTGGCCGACGTCAAAGATGACGCCGCGCTTCTTCGCCGCGAAGAGATACGGGCGAACCTTCCCCTTCTCATCGATCGTCGGATCGAATTTTCGCCACATGTGGGTGTAGATGTCACCCGGACGCATCTTCTTCAGGTAGAACTCTTCGTGGGGCCGCTCGGGGACGACGATTCCATAGTCGACCATGACCGGCAGATTGGCGAGGCGACCCGCCTCGAGGACACGATCGACGGCGCTCCAGTCCGGACCGGAATAGTGGGCCGTCTTGAAACCAACCACCGTCTCCGCATGCTTTCGGGCAATTGCCGCCGCCGCCTGCGAATCCATCGAGCTGACATCCTGTTCATTCTGGCCGTTCATCCCATCGCCGACAATGTTGACGAAGGCGTAGACCCGGGTCTTGAAGCGATCGATGACCCGCTGCTTGAAATCCTCGAAATTCCGCCAGCCGGCGGTGCCCGCATCAGCCATGGTCGTTGTGCAGGCCCGGAAACTGAAACCATCCGGATAGACGCTCTGATCACCAGTCAGCGTCTTCAACCCGGTTCCCGTGTAGAGATGGACGTGCATGTCGACCAGCCCCGGCGTGACATAGAGCCCTTTCGCATCGACGACGCGGGAGGCCAGCGCCGGATCGATCGTCTTTTCGACGGCGGCGATCTTACCATCCTTGACCGCCACATCGGATGGTCCGTCGATGCTGTTCTTTGGATCGATGACGTGGCCGCCCCGAATCAGCAGGTCATAGCGAGCCTGGGCAAGGAGTGGGGATGAGATGGCCAGCGTAAATAGTGCAAGGAAGAGCACTCGCTTCATAAGATTCTGATCCTTTCAGTTTTATGTGGGTCAGTTTTACTTGGGGTGGACAGAAGAAGCTGTCCGATGACGTTCGCGATTATATGCCGCGGCAGCCATTCTGGACAGGGTTAGCGGAGATAATCGGGCAGAGATTGCTGACGCGCGGTGGATCGATGCTGACCCTGGTTTCGCGCCCTACCGGAGCCCTGCGGGGGGCAGCTTCGTGCGGATCAGCGCGGTGGCGCGGCGTG
>Ga0209972_10001711_pt1 | contig 18758 bp, 14 predicted proteins | sample NOAtaG_7_FD_187302 | JGI IMG/M metagenome (GOLD analysis project Ga0209972, IMG submission 187302) | Freshwater lake microbial communities from Lake Erie, under a cyanobacterial bloom - NOAA_Erie_Diel1S_2200h metaG (SPAdes) (version 2) | ecosystem: Environmental > Aquatic > Freshwater > Lake ... | reverse complement strand
ATGGGGTATTGACCGTATACATTCGAGCAAAAAAAACCGACCCTCAGAGGGCTCTGAAGGTCGGCGAAAACTTAATGGATGTTGGAAAAAAAAGGTTTTGTTTTGGATTGATTGGGTGCAAATATAGATTGATTGCCGTCAATAAATAGAATATTGAGGTCAATTATTTGTATCCTTCCTATTCGAAATCTTTTGGACATGAGGTGCTTTTTGACTTCAAGCAACCTTTACCAACCCACCAATTCCTTTCGATTGTCTACAAAAAAAAGCCGCCCAAAATAAATGTGGGCGGCTAAAATCTCTTGTTAAGACCTCCGGAATCAGAAAATTTCCAGGTCTGAGAAGAAAAAGCGTCCTTCACGGATGGCATTTTCATCGCTGTCGGAGCCGTGGATGGCGTTGGCATCGATTGATTTGGCAAACCGATTGCGGATGGTGCCTGGTGCGGCCTTGGTGGGGTCGGTGGCACCGATGAGATTGCGAAAATCCGCAACAGCGTTTTCTTTTTCCAGAATGGCTGGGATGCAAGGACCGCTGGTCATGAAGGACACAAGATCTTTGAAGAATGGACGTTCGCGGTGAATGTCATAAAACTCCCCAGCGGTTTTGTCGGACAAGTAGACCAATTTCATGGCTTTGACCTTGAAGCCAGCCTCAATGATTTGGTCGAGGATTTTGCCAGTGTGCCCATTGGCAACCGAATCGGGTTTGATGATGGTAAATGTAAGATTGCCACTCATGATGGAGATTGTCTTTTTGTTTCAGGGCGCAAAAATAGATGAGTATTCCCATTCAAGCCAAATTTATCTGCGGTCGTCGTCCTGTAACCCTGCCCAAACGAGTTAATCCTTACCTTTGCGGACTATGGTATCCGAAATCAGACAACTTTCTTCACTTTTTGATCCCCAGGACGTCGACCGGCTTTTGGACCTGCTGGCCATTCCGCAAAACATCGTCATCACAACCCACAGGAATCCGGACGGTGATGCCATGGGCTCTTCCTTGGGTTGGGCAAAAGTTTTGGAAGGCTTGGGGCACAATGTGGTGGTTGTGATTCCGAACGCATTTGACCGCTATCTGTCTTGGCTTCCTGGCTCGCAAGAAGTCATTGATGCAACAGGTGACCCCAATGGGGCCCAAAAAGCCATTTCCAGGGCAGATGTGATTTTTTGTTTGGATTTTGGAGCCTTCAAGCGATTGGGAGACCTCGCCGATTTGGTCATCCCCGCCCCCGCCCCCAAAATCATGATCGACCACCATATCGATCCTGAAGATTTCGGCCATTTGCGATTCCACGTTCAAGGCATATCCAGCACTGCGGAGCTTGTCTACCGTCTTGCATTGCAAATGGGATTGTCGCAGCTCATCGACCAAGATGCAGCAGAATGCATTTATGTCGGCCTCATGACCGATACCGGTTCATTCCGTTTCAACACCACCACGGCTGCCGTCCACAGGATCGCCGCAGCCCTCATTGAAAAAGGAATCGATGTTGGCAGGATTCACAACCTGGTTTTCGACAATTTCACCGAACAAAGGAACCGCTTCTTGGGTTACCTCCTTTACAAAAAAATGGTTGTTCTTCCCGAATACCGTACCGCTTACATGACCATATCCATGCAGGAAGGATTGGATTTTGGAATTGGAGCCGGAGACACTGAAGGATTTGTGAACTATAACCTCAGCCTCCGTGGTATCAATTTCGGTGTTTTACTTAGGGAAAGCCACGAGGGTACCCGCCTGAGCTTCCGAAGCATCGGCAGTTTTCCTTGCAATGAGTTCGCCGCACACTTCAACGGGGGCGGGCATCACAACGCATCCGGCGGGAAAGTGGACCATGACCTCGCCTCAACCGAAGCCAAGTTCCTTGAACTTCTCCCCTCCTTCAAACACTTGCTGGAATACGAATCGAGATGATGAGACAATTGACTATAACGGCCATCTTCCTCACCGCCATGCTGCTTGCATGGTCGGGATGCAAAGAAGCAACGGCACTTCCAGATACAGTGGGTGACTTGACAGCCGAACGGGTAGTTCCGGATTTCACCATCCGCGACTCCTCCAAAATCGTTTCATACCCGAGCGGCTTGAAGATTTACACCCATCTCGTAGGCCCAGGCCCAAGACCTGAAGAAGGCTCCGTTTTGCGAATGCATTATCAGGGCCGTGTTTTGGGAGGGTCAGTTTTCGACGACACAAGGTCTCGGAAAAAACCATTTTCCTGCGTTTTGGGAACTTCCGATCTGATTCCAGGAATGGAAGAGGCACTTAGGAAATTGACGTTGGGTACCCGTGCAGTCCTGATCATTCCTCCGGCGTTGGGCTATCCCGAAAAGGAAACCCCTCCAGGCATCCCCCCGAAATCGACTTTGGTTTACGACGTGGAGATTTTAGGCAATATCGAGTAAGCATGACTGATGGAAATGTTGAATTCGATTGCGCTAAACGTTGATTGTAACTTGAAAGCATCAATTTCTCGATGCTTGAGGCTCCTTTTTGCCTTTTCATGGATTCCTGTGCAGGCTTTCGGGCAGGCACAGCAAGCCAAGGACCCTGCTGTAGGTCTTGCCATCGGTATCGTAGGTCACACGTTTGGCTTCGGATTGAATGTCCAAGCTACTTACCTGCGGAAGGGTGGAGCTGTTGTGTTGGACTTGGGCCTTACCTCCCTTAAAAATCCGAAAGAACTCAAGATTGAGAGTGCATATGCCGACCAAGGAGGTAAAGACTACATTTTCGACAAGAAAAATTACGTTTACACTTTTGCTCCAACCATCGGCATATCCAAGGACTGGATCCCCAAATCGCCTTTCAATAAAATGGGGCTGAAGGGGATTTTGTCTGCTGGGCCCGTGTTTGCCATCCAAAAACCCTACTTTGTAGAGGTTGCCATTCCGATTTCTGGCAACCAAGCTTATGTGGAAGTCGACAAATACTCCGCCGCACAATACAACTACAGTAACATTGTAGGAGAGGCGGACTTCTTTTTGGGGATGGATGAACTGTCGGTCGTACCGGGCTTTAGGCTCAAAGCAACCACTGCTGTGGACTTTTCGGGCAGCAAAGAATATATTCGCACTGTGGAATTGGGCGTTTTTTGTGACCAATACATCAAAGCTCCTGAGCTCATGGACATCACGCCCAACCGCAATCGTTACATCGGAGGTAGCATCACCGTTTTGGTGGGCAACAATTGGTAATAATGACATGATTGAACTTCCCGTCATCAACAAAAACACGCCAGGGGATGGCAAACGTCCGGAATGGCTCAGAGTGAAACTTCCCTATGGAAAGACATTCACCCAAGTGAGGGAAATCATCGACCAACACTCCCTGCACACGGTCTGTGAAAGTGCGCGGTGTCCCAACATGGGAGAATGCTGGGGTGCAGGAACGGCGACTTTCATGATTTTGGGCAATGTCTGTACACGCTCTTGCGGATTCTGTGCAGTTGCCACAGGAAGACCAACCGAATTGGACAAGGATGAGCCCTACAGGGTTGCGGAAGCCATCCGACTCATGAAGGTCAAACACGCTGTTTTGACGTCTGTGAACCGTGACGAGCTCACCGATCGAGGCATGGGTATCTGGGCAGAAACCGTCAGGCAGGTAAGAATCCAAAGTCCTGAAACGACCATGGAGACCCTGATTCCTGATGTCAAGGCCAATTGGGACGCCCTGCAACTGTTGTTGGACCAGGCCCCCGAGGTTGTATCCCACAACATGGAGACGGTGAAAAGGCTGTATCGTAAAGTTCGCCCACAAGCCAAATACGAAAGAAGCTTGGAACAGATCCAACGCACCAAAGATGCGGGTTTGAGGACCAAATCAGGATTCATGGTGGGTTTGGGGGAAACCCCTGAGGAGGTTTACGAAATCATGTCCGACCTACATGCACATGGTTGCGACGTGGTGACCATCGGGCAGTACCTGCAACCGACCAAAATGCATTTGCCTGTCCAAGAATTCATCCATCCGGACTTGTTTGCCCACTATCGGGAGGCAGGATTGCAAATGGGCCTCAAATTCGTGGAAAGTGGACCCTTGGTACGATCGAGCTACCATGCCGAACGGCACCTTTGATTAGGCTAGGCATCTCTACCATGTAATCGATTGGCTCGGAGAGTGTTGACCATGTGGGTTCCGGTGGTGGATGAACGACTTAATTCATGCCTAAATCCACGAAACCAACGGGAGATTTTTAAAAGCGGGGCTGGACACTAGGCTGGTTAATTTTGCCTCGCGGCAATTGACCGGACACTTCGGCAAAAAAAATGCTCAGGTGTTTGGCTAGGTGAATTTAAATTGCTTTTTTTGATGCTTCAATTTGGACAAAATTCTACTGGGAATATGAGAAAAACCGTGAATTTCCTTGCATTGGCGGCTGCCGCCCTCGGCTTGTTGCAATCCACTGCCCAAGCGCAGCTCAACCTCTCTTGGGAAGAAATCGGCCCCAACAACCAAGGCAACCACGTGCGTGCTATGGCTGTGGACGGCAATGGAACCGTTTGGGCTGGATCTGTCGGCGGAGGACTTTGGAAAAGTACCGATCGTGGGTCAAGTTGGTCCCAAGTGAGTGGCGTTTCAGATAATATGGCAGTCTCATGCATTGCCGTATCTGGTTCAAATATCTACGTGGGAACAGGCGAAAACGTTTTTTATGAGCCTGCTACTTCCTTGATCAATCCTTGGGGCCCTGATTCGGTCACCACTTACAGGAACGGATTTTTGACCTATGCAGGTCAGCCCGGTCAAGGGGTGTTCGTCAGCACAGATGGTGGTGCCACCTTCACCCACAACAACGGGACCTGGAACTCCGGGTCAACTCCGTTCTCCGGACCCTTCAAATCGATTCAGAAAATTGCCGTCAACGGCACCCGTGTGTTCATCGCCGCTTTGGATGGTCTTTATTATTCCGACAATAACCTCGGCACCATCACCAAGGCAGCCAGCCCCTCAACGCACTTTACATCCAATGCTATCGTGGATGTGATTGTTTCTGGCAACAACGTGGTCATGGCAGCCACCAAAGACTCGATTTTCCGTTCAACCGACAATGGAGCAAACTTTGGCCGTCGTATCAACAGTGTGATTTATCCGAACGGCGTGGCTCCCAACGTTAACATCGGTGGTGCACGCATTTTGTTTGCTGCAGCACCCAGCAACAACAACGTCGTCTACGTTACTGGTGTATCCTCGATTAACGGCAATTGTAACGGTGTTTGGAAAACCACAGACGCAGGTGATACTTGGAGCCGTGTGGCACCATTTGAATCCTCCAACTTCTTGCCATTCGGTGGAAAAGGAAAATACGCCTCTGTGATTGCCGTCCACCCTACCGATCCAAATTCCTTGGTTTTGGGAGGTTCGCGTATGTACAAATACTCCGAGAATACCGGTTGGATTACCACGGGTTCAAGTGTGTTTTTCCCAGGTTTCTCTAGGAATTACATTCCTACCCCCCAACTCATTGTTCTTCCTGATCCAACGACTGATTCCTCCTATTTCGTAGCCGGAGATGCAGAGATTGTCAGGACTGACAATTTTGGAACCACCTTCTCCTTCAAAACGAAAGGATTCAACAATGCCCATCTGCATGCAGTGGACGGCTCCGTTGATTATGAGATTTTGGCCAGCGATCGTTACAACGGGCTGATGTACAAAGACAACGGCAACAGCGATGCGACACTTCAGCAATTTGCTAACCTCACCAACCTCTCAGAAGGTGGAATCGCACGTTGGAGCCCTACACTTCGTCACCACATTGTCAGCCAAGGTACAGATGGTGGTTTAATCAGGTCCCTCAATGGAGGGGAAGCTTTCGATCCGTTTTATGGCACACCTCTTGAACCCATCCACCCTTCCATTGCATCTGAAGACTCTCTGTGGATCGACCGCGCAGATGGCAATTCGGCCGGTGGCACTTTGTTCGACTTTGGTGGTGCTCCCATCACGCCTTGGTGCTTCGATGAATATATCACCCCTACCGCTCTTGGGAATGATACCTCCATTCAGGAGACCCCAGCTTACCTTTACATGTGCTCCAAAAGTTTTGTTTGGGTTTGTACGAATCCATTCGGTGGAATCGACAGCATCCCGCACTGGAACAGGATTACCCGTGACATGACGGTCAATAACCTCGGTGGTAACCGTAAAGAATTCTACACCGCAATTGCTAGCTCAAATGATGCCGATCACATCGTTTGGGTAGGTACCAACAACGGGAGACTCGTACGTATCAATGGTGCGAATGACCCCATTAATCTGGACGTTGACACCGACGTGGCTCAAGTGGATGACGCAGGAATGCCTCGCCGTTGGATTTCGGACATCGCAATCGACCCAAACAATAACAACATCGTGGCGGTAACCTATGCTGGATACAAACTTGGAGATGACCGCGTTTGGATGACCAACAATGCCAATGATGCAGTTCCTACATGGCGTTCGGTCCAAGCCAACTTGGCCTCTGACATCCCTGCCTACTCAGTAGCGTTCAGCAACGTTGCATCCTCACGTGCCATGTTGATTGGTACAGAATATGGGCTTTACGGAACTTCCTCTGATTACACCAACACTGCCACTGCCCTTTCATGGAGCAATTTGAGCGGCCCAATGGGTAATGTCCAAGTAACTGATATCGTGTTCCGCCGCAACAACATCGTTTGGCTCGATGGCGACAATTACAAATACGACCCAGATAACACAATCCTGGTTGCCACCAACGGTCGTGGAGCATTCAAATCCCGTAATTTGGTTGGAACTCCTGATCCAATTGCAGCCAGCAACGGCATCAAAATGAACATCAGCCCCAATCCAACCTCTGGAAACAGCACCATTCAACTCGAGTTGCCCAGTTCTACCTTGGTCAATCTTGAAGTGTTTGATCTCCAAGGCAACCGCGTTGCATTCATTGCCGAAAGGGTCTTCAATGGTGGCGCTGCAGAAATCGGATTCGATGCCTCCAAACTCCCTGCAGGTGCATACCTCATCAAGGGTGTTTTCACGAATAACAAAGGAATGTATCAGCATACCTTGCGTCAGGTTGTGGTGAAATAATCAACATCAAGTAACAAGAAAAGCCCTCGACTCAACGGGGGCTTTTCTTTTTGCTTAATTTTGAAGCAATCGAATTCGAATGAAAACCCTAGTGATTTGCCGGCATGCCAAGTCCGACTGGTCTCATGATCTACCGGACAAGGATCGACCATTGAACTCCCGCGGGGAACAAGATGCACCCAAAATGGGGCAAATTTTACAGTCGTATGGGTTCATGCCCGACCTAATCTTATCATCGACAGCCAATCGGGCCATCACAACTGCCAGGCTTGTTGCCTCCGAATTGGGATATGCCGAACATAACATTCGATTGGAACCTCGTTTTTATGACACTACACCCGGCATGGTATTGGGGCTGCTGCAGGATGTTCCAGAAGAAGTGGAAACGCTCATGATTTTCGGCCATAACCCCACTTGGGAACTATTGGGAAAGCTATTGCTTCGGTCGGACGGAGAAGTGGTGATGCCGACTTGTGGGATGATTTGCTTGGAAGTTCCCATTTCAAATTGGCAACATTTGGGGGCTGTTCCGGCTCATTTGAGATGGTTTTTGGTTCCCCGTATTTTTGAAAATGCCACATGGAAGTAGGCGCTCAAAAAAAGAAAGTTCTGGTTACGGGAGCCACCGGGATGACGGGAGCTGCATTGGTGGCCAAATTGGCGGCAGAAGGCCACCAAGTTTTGGCATTTTCGAGAAAGAAATTATCCTTTTTTGATGAGCATCCCAACATTTGTTGGGCGTTTGGTGATGTTCAGGATTTGGATGGCTTGTGTGAATCCATGAAAAATGTGGATGAGGTTTTCCATCTTGCCGCAATCGCTACTCATTGGGCTCCCGACCTACGTAATTTCTATCGGACCAATGTGTTGGGTACCATCAATGTATTGAAAGCAGCGCAAGTTGCCCACGTGAACAAAGTGGTCATCACAACTTCAGCGGGCGTTACAGGACCGCCAGACCCTCAACATGTGGCTCCCGTAGATGAAAACCACGTCAGGTTGGTGAAGTTTTTCAATGATTATGAAGCTTCCAAAGCCATTGTGCATGAACGGGTCCAAGATTTTGTTCGGCAGGGAATGAATGTGGTGATAGTGATGCCTACTAGGATTTGGGGACCCGGGCCTTTGGATCCCAAAAACTCCGTTGCCTATTTGTTTTCAAGGTACCTGAAGGGCCAAATGGTCACCATTCCGGGCAGTGGCAATGAAATCGGAAACTTTGTTCATGTGGACGATGTGGTTGCGGGTCATCTCTTGGCAATGCGGCATGGAAAGCCTGGAGAGCGCTACCTGATCGGTGGAGAAAACCTCACCATGAATCAATTGGTGGACGGATTCGAACAGGTCGGTGAAAGGACCGCCAAAAGGTTGCACATTCCATTTGGGCTCATCAGCACAATGGGCCGTCTGGAAGCACTTTTATCATGGGCATTCAATAGACATCCCATGAGTACCGTCAGCACCATCAAACGCTTGAGATATCATTGCCCTGTCAGCATTGAAAAGGCCAAATATGAACTGGGGTACCGACCAGATGAATTTTTAAGCTCCTTGATGAAAACCAAAGTTTGGTTGGACGATCCAATCCAATCATGGCCATTGATTTCCAACCCTAGCCATGCTGATTCGTGGGGCAATAGACAAACAGAAGGATTGATGCAATCACCAAAAGCTGAAGAAATCTCGTGATGCAGGAATCAACCCAACCACATTACACTCTGATTACAGGTGGCTCCAAGGGAATCGGTCGAGCTTTTGCAGATGTATGCGCCTCCCAAGGTCGGAACCTGATTTTGGTGGCACTACATGGGGAGAATCTGGAGGCTGTCTCAGTGGAGATCGCACAAAAAACCAAGGTGGACGTTCGTTTCCTGGAATTAAACCTTGCCCACGAAGACTCAGCAAAAGTGATTCATGATTTTTGCACCCAAGAAGGATTGACCGTCGATTTCATTATTAACAATGCCGGTTTTGGTACGGTAGGCAAGCTACTTGATTCCGATTTGGACCAACATTTGACCATGATCAAGGTGAACATGGTGGCACCATACACCCTCATCAGATTGTTTTTGCCTACTTTGGAAAAGTTGGACGGTGCTGGCATCCTGAACGTTTCAAGTCAAGCAGGGCTCCTTCCCGTGCCATACAAAGGCACTTATTCGGCGACAAAGGCATTCATGTATTACATTTCGTTGGCTTTGGCCTACGAGCAAAAAGAAAGCAAAGTCCACATCGGGTGTCTTTTACCCAACGGCGTGCCTACCAATCCAGCTGTTCAGAAGCGAATCCAATCCTTGGGTTTCGTGGGCCGTCTCGTGACCATGGATCCCCACGCGGTAGCCGAATATGCCATGAAGTCCATGCGTAAAAAGAAGCGCATCATCATCCCAGGATGGGTCAACAGGGTCGCAAATGCGGTTTCTTTGGTCACACCGCTTTCGTTCAACATGCACGTCGCAGCAACTCAGGTTAAAAAGAATCTGAAGAACGCGCAGTAATGCCGCCTGTGTTCATATCCTTCCAGCCAATACGAATCCTATTTTGTAATGGCGCTTGTCGCCCGTCGATGGTTGCGTAGCCTCGAACAAAACCACATAAACGCCAACATCGGCTTTGGCCCCGGAGACATTGATTCCATCCCAAGTAAATGCCCCCCGATCAGTACCAATCAACGTATTTTCCTGAAGGCGAATCACCTCCCTGCCTTGGTTGTCAAAAATCGTGAGCCTTACATTCCAACCACTTGTCTCAAATTGATAATTGATGGAGATCACGTCGTCTTGTCCATCCTGATCCGGTGAAAATGTCTCCGGAAAAATCCAAACATCCGTCTGATTGCCCCCATCCAATACTTGTGAATTCTTGTATCCTGGCGTGGCATAACGAACGTTGCTTGCTGCAGAATGCCAATTGTCAGGGTCTTGTGTGGGCCCTGCAAATCGATGCCTCTCCAATGAAACACCCTCCTTGTCATCCAAATTGGGGAAATGCCAATCATCCAGATAGTCAAGTCGGTCTAGGACTGAGCCACTATCCGTGAAAACAACGCAGGAACCCGCATCGTCGTCAAAGGAAGGGAAAGCACTCATTTCCAAAATGTTCTCCGGAAACAATGGGAAATAGGTGTCCAGTTGGAACTGCCTATCTGGGGTGATTGCAAGGTAGCTTTGGGGGAGCAACAACCTGGAAATCGTACTGATGGGATCATCGTTGAAAATGGAGTCGGTCCCTTCCACAATTTCGCCTAGATTCAGGGTGGCGATGTCGATGATTTTGTCGCTTACATTGTAAAGCTCCACAAAATCGGCACCGCCGGTGTAAGGATTGAACAGGATTTCATTGATGACGATGTCTCCCATTTCGGGTTGGACTGGAATACCAAAACAGATGCTGTTGGAGACCAAAATGGAATTCCCGGGACAGTCCGTAGGTCCTGAAACCGTCACGCAATAAATCCGGTTGGTGTCCAATGGCTGTGGCAAAGTGAGGTCAACAGCAAATGGAATGGCCCCAACCGGTGTTGCAGTAATTGGATTTCCAATTCCATTGTCGATGGTATAAAAAGACGGATTTGACAAGCTTGGAGCATCCATGAGCTCGTCGAAGTAAACCCTCAACAAAGCAGGATTCGACAAAATAGCGCCAATCACTCGAGGAGCCGTGGTGTCTTGAAAGACGTTGGCAACCGAATTGGGTTGACCGGGTGTTGCTCCATTGGGATGATTGCTAGCCACCCAATTTTCACCATTGAAGCAGGAATAAGAAGCATCCAATCTCTCCAAGCTCCAACCTCCATCCTGTTTGATTTCATCCCGGTACCAAGCATCTGAATAATAAACCCAATCAATGAGATTGCCGTTCGCATCGTAAATCTCCAAACTGTCTCCCGAATTGTTGAGACCCGGCATCCCAGCCACTACCACCACGGGACCGAAGGCTTCCAAATCCGTTGCATTGCCGGAAGTACAAAGAATCACATGGGCTCCGGGCAACAAATTGTATCCGCCCAACACCCCTTGATCCCGCCTGTCGGTCAAAACCCAATTGTTGAGATCGACCACGGTAGTTCCCGTATTCACCAACTCTATCCATTCCCCCTCAGGCAAAGAGCCAACCACTGGGCTTTCGTCAGCGAAAATCTCGTTGATGACCACTTGGAATGGAAGGGATGCCCCACCCTGAACAAAGTCACCCGATAATGTCCCCGCCAAATTGCCAATACAGTCTGTCAAACCCGACAAAGACAAGGTATAAACCGTTCCGGTGTCGATGGGATTGACGAATACCAAATCCACACAACTGCGGTCTGCGGACGGCAATGCAGAGATGGGACCTCCGAGGCCATTGTTGACGGAATAATTGGCCAAAAATCCGAGTGACCCCACATCCATGGCTTCAGAAAAGCATACTTGAATGGAAAACCTATTCAAAATCGAAATCTCTGCCAAAGAGGGCCCCGTTGTATCTTGGGAGACATTGAACACACTGTTGATTGTACCGGGCGTTCCCCCATCAGGATCGTTGGATGCTATCCAATTTCCATTGATGGAACAAAAATCTTCCGGATTGATGAGCTCTAAGGTCCAACCACCGTCGTCCTTGAAGCTATCTTGATACCATGACAACGAATAGGCAACCGAATCTACCTTTGTTCCATTCAAGTCTTTGAGGGTCAATTGGTCTCCACTATTGTTGAGGCTCGGCCACACTGTCATTCCCAACGCAGGCAATCCCCTGAAAAAAGCAGTATCGGCAATGGGGCAAAGCACGACGAAAGCTCCCGGTGCCAAAACAAAATCACCCACGGTCGCTCCTGTGCCGGCATCGGAAAGGGTCCACCCACCCAGATTGTAATAGGTGTTGCTGCGGTTGTACAATTCCACAAATTCGACGGGCGGCATGTTGGTCAGTGCAGAATCCGGGTCGGCGTAAATCTCATTGATGACCACCTCCTTTGGAAAGGCAGGACCGCTCTGAAGGAAGATTTCTGAGTCGGTGGTGGCATTCCCTTTGCAGTCAGAAACACCATTGACCGTGAGGGTGTACAGGGTCCCATTCAAAAAGCTCGATGGGAAGGTCAAGGTCACACACGCTCCCAAAGCCCCCACGGGAACCGCCGAGATGGGATTGCCGATTCCATTGTTCACGCTGAAAAAGGATGCGTTTGTCAATGTCCCGGCGTCCATGGTCTCATTGAAACAGATTTCCAACACGTTGGGACCTTGGACAGCCAAGGAAAGAATCGACGGAGGAGTGAGGTCAGGGCTATTGTTCAAAACACTGTTAACAGTACCGGGCGTACCGCCATCAACATCGTTCGAGGCTATCCAATTACCAGTCAACGAGCAAGTATCGCCTGGATTGATGAGTTCCAACGACCATCCCCCATTGTCCTTGATGGGGTCTTGATACCACGCAATGGAATAGGACACGGTGTCCACCAAATTCCCACTTGCATCCCGCAATCCAAGTTCATCCCCGGCGTTGTTGAGGGAGGGCAGGGCCACAACCGGCAACAAATTCAATCCACTGAACCACGCCGTATCGGCAACTTTGCAAATCAGGACATAATCTCCGGGGAAGAACAACTTGTTGGGCAGGTTCACGCTTGTGGAAGGATCAGCAAAAGTCCAACCCGAAAGGTTGAATATGCTCGAGGACCGGTTGTACAATTCCACATACTCCACGGGCGGCATGTTGGTGAGCGCAGAGTCGGGATCAGGGAAAATCTCATTGAACACGACTGCTTTAAGGAATGCTGGTCCCGTTTGGATGAAATTCAAGGAGGATGGAGCAGTGTTTCCTTGACAATCCTCAAGCCCGGTAGCAGTGAGAGTGAATAACACCCCCGATGTGATGGATGCACCGAATGTCAAAGTGACGCAGGCCGGAGAAGTCTGAACCACTGAAATGGGGCTACCCAAACCATTGTTGGCGATGTAATTGTTTGAATTGGTGGCAAACAAAGCGTCCACATCTTCCGAAAAACAGACATCCAATGTACTGCTGCCCGTTACCAAAACGCTCACAATGGAAGGTGCCGTAGTATCGCCACTTGCAGAAAAAACACTGTTTTGAAGTCCCGGAGTCCCTCCACATGCACCATTGCTTGCAATCCAATTGAACGAGCCAGGACAAGTATCACCCGGATTGATCAATTCCAAAGACCATCCACCATCATCCTTTACCGGGTCCCGATACCAAGAAGGAAGGTAAGAAACGCTGTCAATCAAGGTGAAATTACTGCTGCGGATGCCAACCGGATCCCCAGTGGTATTGAAGTTCGGAAAGCCCAGAACTTGCAATTTCAAGGGTGCATTTGAAAATCCAGAGGTGTCCAAAGCTAACAAGACGTAATCCCCAGCATTCACCACGAAGGTTGAATTGGTCAGGGTCACGTAGGCTGCTCCATCCGAAACGGCCCATCCTTGAAGGTTGATGGCTGCACCGCTGCGGTTGTGCAACTCCAAATAGTCCACCGCCGGTAGGCAAATCGGAGCTGGAGAATTGTCGGCCATGATTTCGTTGATGACAACGGATTTGTAATTGCCTGGTGTCAGGGGTGCGTAGGTAAAATTGGCCGTGCCGCTGGTCGACATGACGTTTCCGCTGAGGTCACCAATGGATGAAGCTGCAACGGTTTGTACTACAAAGGGAGTGAAGGGCGTGCCGAAAGTGAGCCAAACGCGTGCGCTGTCTGGACCTTGGATTTGGGCTGAAATTGGGTTATTGGTGCCATTGAGCAGGTAATTGGTCGTGTTTTGCCCCGTTGACACACTGATTTTTTCGTCGAATGTAAGTTCCGCAACCGTGCTGCTCAAGGCTGTAGCACCTAAAAGAAGGGGTGGCGTGACATCACCTGTCCCGGTTACTTCCACGGAATCGAAAAAACACCAAGTGTTGCGGGTGCTTGTAAAGGTTGTGAGGACGCCGAAATAGTTCGATGTGGTGCTGAGCGTATGGTTGATGCTACCTTCCAATGCGTAGGCGGTGCCAGTACCGGTCATGTCGGTGTAGAGTTCCCAGAATCCACCGGCGGTGCGCGTTACTTTTACCTTGAATATGGGATTGGTGATGTTCAACCGGCCATCCAATCCGTCTATGATTTCCGTCTTCGTACCGGCATTGCAGTAATACAGCGAAATCTCGTCTGTGGTATTCCCGCATCGCACCAAATAACCCGTGGCCGGTCCTTCGAGGTTGGACAAATCCGATGTCAGGAAAATTTCGACGAAATTGGTGGAAGAAGGGTTGGCGGTGAGTTCAACATTGAATTCCCAAGTGGCATTGTTGATGGCGACAGAGGGGGTTGACAAATGGGATGTTGCCGCCACAGCAGGGGCATTGAGGTGCAATCTACCCCCCAATATCTCCCATTCAGGGGCATCGCCCGACCAAACAGGATTGGCTGTGAAATCTCCATCCGAGAAATCGTCCAATACCTGAGCCTTTAGCAACCCGAAGCCCACCGTGAAAATCAACAAAAGGATTGACCTCAAACGCTGCATTATTCCGTAATTTTGGCTTTCAATTTACGCATTCTGAAGGCAATTCTAAACTAAATAAAGGCGAAATGAAGGTTGCGGTTGTAGGTGCCACAGGCTTGGTTGGACGTGAGATGTTAACGGTCCTTCAAGAAACCAAGTTTCCCGTGTCGGAATTGATTCCGGTGGCCTCCGAAAAATCAGTTGGCACCACCGTGGAATTCGGCGGAAAACCCTGGAAAGTGGTCAGCATGAAGCAGGCCGTGGACCAAAAACCAGATATCGCATTGTTTTCGGCAGGTGGGAGCACCTCATTGGCGCACGCCCCAGAATTTGCCGAAACAGGTTGCGTGGTCATCGACAACAGCTCAGCTTGGCGAATGGACCCCAACGTGCCCTTGGTGGTACCGGAAGTGAACGCAGGGGAAATTGGAAATTCAAAGCTGATTGCAAACCCCAATTGTTCCACGATTCAAATGGTAGTCGTTTTGGCTCCACTCAATGCCCGCTATGGAATCAAAAGGCTGGTCATTTCCACCTACCAAAGCGTGACGGGGACCGGAAAAAATGCGGTTGAGCAGTTGATGAGTGAGCGAAGGGGCGTTGCGCCCGTGATGGTTTACCCCCACACCATTGACCTGAATTGCATCCCACAATGTGACGTTTTCCTCCCCAATGACTACACCAAGGAGGAAATGAAACTTGTGAACGAAACCCACAAGATCCTTCAGTCACCCGAAATCGGTATCACTGCCACCACGGTGCGCGTCCCTGTCATCGGAGGGCATTCTGAGGCAATCAACGTGGAATTCCATCAGGAATTTGATTTGGAAGAGCTGAAATCCATTTTGACCAAAAGCCCCGGGGTGATCGTCATGGACGACCCTTCCCGCAACCACTACCCTACCCCAAAATTCGCTCAAGGCAAAAATGAGGTGTTCGTGGGCCGCATCAGACGGGATGAAAGCCAACCCAAGTCTTTGAATCTCTGGATTGTTGCCGACAACCTTCGCAAAGGTGCAGCCACCAACGCCGTCCAGATTGCTTTTGAGGTACTCCGTAACCGCAGTCTGAGCTGATGGATGAATTGCCTGAATTCACCCAGTCGCAACTCGCCCAACGGAATGGACAAGACCGGCCGGATATCTGGGTCGCCTACCAAGGCATCATCTACGACGTGACCGAAAGCAGGATGTGGCGGAACGGGCGCCATTACCAACATTGGGCGGGACAAGACTTGACAGCCGAACTCAAGGACGCCCCACACACGGAAAGGGTTTTCGCCAAATTCAAACCCATCGGCAAATTGGCCGTAAAATGACCATTCATTTTTGGTTTTAGACCTAAAAAGACTCCCATCCGATAACTTGCAACTTCCAAAAACCAACCCATGCAACCACTAGAAGATAGCCTCAAATTTCAAACCTGGAAAAATTCAATCGAGTCAAATGGTATCGAGCTCCATGGCTACGAGGAACTTCAAACGGTGAGAAAACCCAAAGGGGATGTCCTTTTCAGCCTTCTCAAAATCAAGGCCAACGCGCCGGAAGGGAATCCTGTTTTACCCATCGTGATGTTGAGGGGTGCTTTCGTGACCATCCTCACAGCACTGATCGACCAAGAAACCGGCGAGGAATTTCACCTCCTTGTGCGCCAACGTCGTGTCGCAAACGGAGCCCTGTTCTATGAGCACCCCGCCGGGATGTGCGATGGCTTTGCAGACCCGTATGAAATCGCCTTGATCGAAGTGGAAGAAGAAACAGGACTGAAAATTTCAAGGGATCAGCTCAACTTGTTGGTTCCGGAGCCGATTTACTCCTCACCAGGCTTGTTGGACGAGGGCGGCTGGTTTTTCAGTTGCAGGTTGCCGATGCCGCGGACTGAAATCGATGCGCTCCATTTGGCCTCAAACGGGCAGCCCGGGGAGGGAGAGTTCATCCACACGTATGTGGCCCAACCCCATGAAGTACCATCATTGGTTCGAAATGCAAGCGGGCTTCTGTTGCACTTTCTTTACCAACAGTACCTCCGAAAAGGTCACTGATCCTCCAATCCTGGCGCTGACAACCTTTCTTGCCGCATGAAATCATACAGGGTACTGCGGCGAAGTTGGAAATAGGCAAGCCAATACTGTCTCAAAGCCAGGATATAGCTTTGCCTGGCTGAGCTTTGCTCGGTTTGGGCAATTTGAAGGTTCGTGATGTCGATTTTACCGATCAAATACCGGTTTTTGGCGACCTCATACCGTCTTTGTGCAATCGTATCCGCCTTCGCCGCCAACTTCAATTGGGATTGCATCTGCTGAAAATCCATCACTTGGAATCGGATATCGCGTTCCAAACGCCGCTTTTCCAATTTGATTTGTTCCTGAACACGGATTTGTTCCACTTTGGCACTTTCGATTTGAGCGTGTGCCCTGCCCCACTGCAGGATGGGCACTCCTACCCCAAATGTGGCCATTTGCTGTTCCAAGGGCTGGCTGTAGGCTTCCGTGACGGTATTTCCACTTTGATTCAACCCGAAGGTGGCACTGAGGTTGGCACTGAAACGATTTTCACGCTGGGTCCGTGTCAAATTCGCATTTGCTTCCGCCTCCCTGACTTGATAATCAACATAATCACTCCGGTTGAGGGAGGCTTGAGCCAAGGCGAAAAGCGGGTCTACCTCCATCCAAGGAAGGTCGGGCGGCGGAAGGATTTGAAGTTCGGTGGTATCGGGGAGCCCCAATGAAATGCGCAGATTGGTCTCTGCTTTTAGCAAATCGGTCTCAGCCTGTTTCACTTGGGCTTGAACATTCAAAAATGCCAATTCGGTCTGTAACAAATCGTTTTCAGCAATCCTGCCGACATTGAAGCGGCCCTTGGAAATCATGTAAATCGAATCGTTCACGGCCAAATTGCGTCGGGTGTTTTCCAAGGTCATTTGGGCCAAATAAACATCGAAAAACTGACCTGATATGGTGATTGCGATGTCTTCCAACTCCTCCAAATATGACTTCTCGGCGATTTGATAGCGCAATGGTTGGATCTTTTTTCCCCATCTGAGCTCATTGAAGCGAAACAAGGGTTGCTGGAGGCCAATGAGCACCGGTCTGGATTGGTATTGGGAGTAGCCATTCCCCCCGAAAACATCCAATCGATTCAGTCCGGACTGAAGGAAAATCGTCCCCCCTGTGGGTACAATCTGTTGGGACAATGAAAGGCTGGCGCTGGAAAATGCTTGGTTCTGAGGGGCAAAAACCAAAGTTCCATCGGGTTGTGTGATTTGGCTGATGCTCCTGACCAAACCCGGACCGTTCACGTCCAATTGAAGCTGGGGAAGCAATCCAGCACGAAAGGCTTTGTAGGACCAATAAACGGATTCCAAACGCTTGCGAGCAATCGTTGCTTCAGGACTGAGCGACTGGGCGGCTTGGATGCAATTCTCCAAACTCAGGGTTCGTGAGGCAGAAAAACCCGATTGTCCGTTCAACATGGCTGGAACGAGCAGGACAAAGCCCATCGCAAAGCGGATGATTCTATTCATATCGAAGGGATATCACGGGGTCTTGGCGGGCTGCTTTCCGCGCTGGAAATGATCCGAACAAGATGCCGACAAATACGGACACGAAAAACGCGATGAAGATGGAAAATCCTGTGACGATGGCCTTCACCCCCGATAGTTTTTCGATGCCAAAACTCAATCCGAAACCGACCATGACACCTAAAATTCCACCCGCAAGGCTCAATGCAACTGCTTCACCCAAAAATTGAATCATGATGTCCCGTTTGGTAGCTCCCAAAGACAACCGTACACCGATTTCCTTGGTGCGCTCCATCACGCTTGCCAACATGATGTTCATGATTCCGATGCCCCCAATCAACAAAGACAAAGCAGCAATTGAAATCAAGACCATGTTGTATATGTCGGTGGCGGCCTGTTTTTGGGCGAGGATTTCTTCTGGAATCTTGACCTCCGCGTCGATTACATCGTTGTGGCGCCTGAAAAGAAGCCTCCTCACCACCTCGGCGGTGGAAAAAATATCGGCACCTTCTTCCAAACTCACCACCAACCTGTCGATTTGATGATAATTGAGGGGCTTGGATTTGTCTTCATCCCTGTCCATGCGGGAGGCAGCCTGTTCCAAATCCGCCGAGGTGACCCTTTGACGATCTTGGTAGCGCAACAAGGCCGTTTCTAAAGGAACATAGATGTCCATGTCCAAATCACGAATGC